>JGI26252J51714_1000723_pt1 | contig 16693 bp, 13 predicted proteins | sample SaaInlLV_10m_DNA_4_FD_51714 | JGI IMG/M metagenome (IMG submission 51714)
CTTCTACAATTAAAAAAAACTATCGCTGAAAGCCTTGCACTGAAAGTGCATAGTTTTAAACTAGCGTGTTGATACAATAAACAAATACTTTTTCTAAAAGTTCCACCTTTGTTCCCGCATGGTTGCCCGCATGGATACAATACTGATCCAAAAAAAGAGTGTCACTGCTCACCGCATCAGATCCAGAATTATATATCCAAAATCTCCGGCCCCCCGCTTGACAGAATTGATATCCATGTTGAGGTCCCGAATGTTCAGTATAAAGACCTGACATCTGACGCAACCGGTGAATCTTCAGAGGAGATTCGAGAGGAAGTTACAAAGGCACGTGAAACTTCAGCGACTCAAATACTCAACCAATTCCCGAATGTCCGCAAAAACAATAAAAAAACATTGCTCGTTGGATAGCCAGGCGGAAGAACTGCTCCATCAGACAATGACCGAACTCAACATCTCTGCAAGGGGCTATAATAAGATACTTAAAGTTGGTAGAACAATTGCGGATCTTGACCATAGTGAGAACGTTCGCCTTGAACACATATCAGAAGCCGTTCAGTACAGAAACCTCGACCGTGATTTGTGGAAATGATGATTATTCCTTAAGGACAAAATGGTATGTTTGTATCTTGACAGCCAATTATTTGTTTGGTAAATTAAAGAACATTATTCACTTAAACCATTTTTCAGGTAATACAAAATGAAGAAATTTCTATTTATACAAGTATTGTTCGTAGCTTTTCTCCTGATACCTTTTGTAACATCGTCATATGGTGCGGGTAGCTTTAAGGAACATTATAATAAAGGGATTGATAGTTATAAACAGGGCAAATACGACCAAGCTGGAAAAGAATTTAAGAAGGCAATAGAATTAAAACCTAAAGATGTTTATGCCCTTTATGGACTGGGGAATACATATTATTGTAAGGCAAAGTATGATGATGCTGTCAAAATTTATACACAGGCTATAAATATAAATCCTGATTATGCCAAGGTGCATTATTCGCTGTCTCTGGCCTATAGTAAATTGGGAATGACACGTGAAGCTGAAAAGCAGAAGACTATATTCAGAAAATTGTCTCAAGGAGGAAAAAGCACCGGTTCATCAACGCACGCGAAGGCATCACATACCAGTTCGCATGCAAAAGCTGGTCATTCTCCAAAAAAGTCCTTATCTCATGCGCCCAAAAAATCATTGCATGAAACAAAACATGCTGACACACATGCCGCAAGTGGACATGAGACGAAACATGCTGCAAGCGGACACGAGACGAAACATGCTGCAAGCGGACACGAGACGAAACATGCTGCAAGCGGACACGAGNCGAAACATGCTGCAAGTGGATATGAGACGAAACATGCTGCAAGTGGACATGACAGTGGAGGTGATTCTCATTCAATTTTTCAGGGTTATTCGGGTGAAACACATAAAGCAGATGAACGTGTTTTTCACAAGAAAAAGCATGGAACATATATCAAAACGAAAAATCCATTGAGCAATATCAAGTTATTTGTTCAGGATAAATGGTATACATCCGGAATACATAAAGTCTGGATTAGCGCTGCCGGCTTTATTATTGCAACTCAATTATGGCTTTGTATTGTAGCATTTCTTTGCATGATAGTCTGGAGAATTAGAGAGAAAACATAGTTGATGTTTTTACCTTTACAAACCCTGATTTCCGGACAAAGCTGCTCAGTTCTTCTCCGATTTGGTAATAACTCCTACTGGCGTCCATGACACTACCTCAATAATGTTTGTCGCACTTAACACATATTCAACATCCTCATATCTTATATCTTCACTCAAATATCATTTTTAGTTGAAAAGTACGATTGAATTTGCCTATTATGTCTGCATGTCAATAATAATTCTATGTACCTATTATCAGTATACCCATCTCAAAATTGTTTTCAGTGAAAAGCAAAAAACCAAACTGGTTTTAGTATATATGGGAATGCATATGATAAGGGGGAAGGATTTTGTTTAAGCTTAGAAGATTTATCAAATTTATCGTTGCCTTCATCTTCTATTATTCAGGAATCTTTATTTTTTATAAAAGATTTGTCATTAAAGGAAAGGTTACGATATTAATGTTTCATCGTGTAACCGATACTTTTTTTGACGTTAGTCTATTGGTGAAAAGAAAAACATTTGAGGAATGTATGCAATATATTGCTCGGAGATGCCCTGTAATCTCACTGGACTTTCTGGTACAGAATTTTGATAGGTGGGAGAGCGTACCGCATAATAGCTATGTGGTCACATTTGATGATGGATGGATAGATTTCTATGATACTGCATATCCCGTTTTAAGTCGTTTAAAAATTCCTGCTACGGTTTATTTGACTACCGGTTTCGCATCATTAAAATGCAGTTACTGGCAGGAAAGACTGGATAACTTACTTGCGCAGATATTTGCAGAAAAAAGAACACTTCTAACAAAAGATAATATTATCTCTATACCTGAGATAAATCTCAAACTGAAATATTTAATATTGAATAGTGGGGGGGCAGAAGTAACATTCAAATTTATTGATTATCTTAAAGAGTTTACTCATGATAAGATACTGAAAACTATTACTGATCTGGAAGTGTTCCAGGAGAGACATTCCATTAAGGTTGATAATAACAAAGAGAGGTCCTTTGTAAGCTGGGATGAGCTTAATCATATTAAAGATCCGAATATCTCGTTTGGCTCCCATACAGTAAACCATATGATCTTGACCAATGAACAAACGGATGTAGTTAAGGAAGAAATCAGTAAGTCAAAAGAGATTATAGAAAAAGAGACGGAGAGAAGCGTTATTCATTTCTGCTATCCAAATGGAAATAATAATGATGGTATAAAAGAAATTGTTGCTAAATCATATAAATCTGCATGTACAACCAAAGGCGGTTTTGTTTCAAAAGATTCTGACATTTATAGCCTCAACAGGATTGGAATAAACGAGGAGATGGTTACTGACTGGAGGGGCAATTTTTCTAAATACGTGTTTATCTATTCTATTTTTATTGAATCTTTAAAGGCATAAGTGTGCTTTACTTGATTTGTCTCTTAAAATCCTTTAATTAAATAAGGTATAGTGATAACGGCAATAAGCTTTTTTTAATAAATAATTTACAGAAATTACTATAATATTGAAGATTCGGTATGAAGAATAGAGAAAGGGGATTATTGAAAATTGTAGAATGCCTGAAGAAACACAATTATTCAATCTCTCGAATCCTGCCATCTCAGAAAAATCACTTAAAGCTGCCGTTCGAACCAATAAATCTATTAAATTTTGTATTTTGGGAAAAAAATGCATTATATGAATGGACAGCATTTCCCCTGTTTTATCAAAAAATATTCAAACTGTTTTATCCAAAGGTATTTATTCTTTTTAAGATGTTCTTTCTTAATAATGAGGTGAAAAGGGATGACGTTTTTAAATTTTTCAGAGAAGAGGATGTTAGTTTATTTATAAAGGGTGGTATTTTAGATGAATCAAATGGGAGTTACCGATTTACTATAAAATTAATTCCTTATCAGGACATGATTATCAGTAAAGGTTCATCATGGTTTGGTAAAGATTCTGTTATATTTGCAGAATACTTAACTAAAGACTTAAGTGGTATGACGTTTGAAAAAACATTGGATTTATGTACAGGAACGGGTGTCCAGGCAATCGTGTCTAAAAAATATTCTAAAAGAGTGACTGCATCAGATATTCGGGAAGGTTTAGTACAAAACGCTATGCTAAACGCTAAAATTAACAATATTACCGATATCACTTTCTTAAATTCTAATTTACTTAAAAACATTCCAGGGAAATATGACCTGATTACGGCAAACCCACCTTATGGTATTGTTTCAAATAACCCTGATGACAAAACATATGGCCTTCACACCGTTTTTGAGTTGTTAGAGAATCTTGATAATCATTTGAACAATGGTGGCATGGCAAGTATTATTACGGAGTCTGTAGTTAAAGATGGAAAGGATATGGTATTTGAAAAGATCAAGCAGGTTTTTGACAACAAGAATTACACAATAGTTTTGACACCATTAAATTATCATATTAACAACCTCTTTTTTAATTTAGTACACAAAGAATATGGGATTTCACATATTCCACTTCATATCATATCATTTAGGAAAAATGATAAAAATATGATTGTGTTACTTAAACTGCCATTGATCAGGAAAATAATATGTTTTGCTTATATAGCACTAATGTATTCTAAATATTTTTTTAGGCATGAGAAGTGATTATGAAATCCGTTAGAATTTAATTTGATATTGAACGATTACGACGAGATAATCCATGATTTTTCTGAAAATATTTTTTAAACAAGTTACAATGATTTGACAAGGGGTAAAGCAGGGATGGGTTTCCTAAAAAGCAAAGCAGCCGTTCTACAATATCAGAATATTTCTTACGACAAGGATAACTTCCTTGATACATGGATATTTCATGAAAGTTTTGAAGAACAGTTGGAATACCTTTCCAAAAATAATATATCCATCATTCCTTTGGAAGATGCGGTTTCGTATTTTAACGGGGACTTAAACTTAAAAAAACAGTCCTTTTCTCTCACCTTTGATACAGGATGCATTGAACTTTTTACCCTTTGTTATCCATTGCTGAAGAAATATGGATACCCTGCCACTTTTTTTATACGTCCCGATACCGTGGGGGAAACAAGAAATATTAATGGTAGAGATGTGTGCTATATGAACTGGGATCAAATTGGTGAACTCGCTGAAAACGGCATGACTATAGGTATGTATGGATGTAGAGGAGGAGTGTTAACACAAACACCTTTGGAAGAGATAGAAAAAGAGATAAGAGGTGCAAGGCCGGTATTTGAAAAGAAACTTGAAAAAAAAGTGGCATACTACGGTGTCAGAGAAGGGATTCCTACAAAACAGATGGTGGATTTATTTAAAAGAGAAGGCATTAAAGCTGTTTTTTGTCAGGCGCCAACCGAAAAGAGAACATGCTCTTATGCTGTTGGACGGATTCAGATAGATGATAATGACCTTAATATCCTACTCATTAAAACAAGAAAAATCTACGTTTTCTTAAAAGATTCCCGGTACTGGAGTTTTGGTCGTAAATGCAAATTTGATAAGGTTATCCACTTTGTATCTAACACCATTAACCGGATGAAAGGTAAAGAGTGTCACTAACCACGTAAAAAACAGCACAATGAATTTTTAGATAACAAAAAGTTTCGCTTCCCCGGACAAAAAGCGCCGAGGACTTTAATTCATCGAAATCAATGCAATACGGATTAATGCTGCTAGAGATAAATCCCCTCAAAAGAAGGTCTGGATCGTAAAGCCCCTGCGTGCAACATGTGGTTGGGAAAGTGTTTTATTATATTCGTGCCGGTTTTGGCGGCCCAGCCAAAACTCATTAATAAATTTCTTCTCAGAAATCCTTGTTTACTTCCTATGATTTGTGTTGCTATTGGACGTTTTCCTTAAGCCCATTCCGTGTGTACATGGATACCATTATGTGAATACGGAATAAAAAATTGGGGTATTTTTCCCCAGATGCTAACTCTAATGTTACCACTCTTAACATGTTGATATTTCAGGAATTCCGACAAATCAATAAGGTATTTTTCAAATTGTCTGGGGAAAATTTCCCCAAATTCCCCCTATCATGTTTGCAATAGTTGCTTAATAGAGTTTATGTCTGATACCATTTTATTAATTTGTAAGCCCTGTTATTTAAATATGTTAGCATGTTGTCTGTTTTTTTGCTACCGGTATTGAAGAGTATTGGCGTAGTTTTTGCGACATATATAAAGTGAAGAGTAAGAGTCGTAAGTATTAAATTGACATAGACAGCATAATCGCTTACAATAACAAACAGACTCTCTCTTTGTGTTTAAAGGGTTGAGGTGTCGGCAGAGTTAAATGCAAATATTATGTTGACATGAACAACTTGATCGCTTATAATAATAAACAGACTCATGCGTTACGCTAAACAAATCGGTAAGAATATGAGAGTGAGCGGTATCTTGAGAAGGAAATTAAAGTGAAAGAGAAGGAGGTGTTTTAAGATGAGTAGAAATAATAGAATATATAACATTCTGATAGCCCTTGGAATTGTGCTAATTGTTAATGTCAAAGTTGCAAATGCCACAACGATAACTTTTGATGATATGTCTAATCTGAGCAGTTTTATTTTAAATGACAGGACTGCCGTAGTACATGGTGTGACTGACGATGATAATGGCCCTACCATCAACACCGTCCTCAACGGCGATGGAGAAAAGGTCTTGCGACTAACGGATTCTTTAGGGTTTATAAGTGGAACCGCATTCTTAGAAAATACAATTTCCCTGACTAACAATCGTTCTTTCAGTACTGCCTTTAAATTTCAGATTACCAATCCAGTAGGTGCAGTAGATTCCGATGGAGTGACTGGTGCAGACGGCCTGGCACTTGTTCTTCAAGGCGTAGGTAATAACGTTGGTGGAGTCGGTGGTGGCATGGGATATCAAGGTTTAAGTCCCAGTTTGGCAGTAGAATTTGATACATGGGATAACGATATCAGCTTTCCAGGTTTTGATGATCCTAATGGTAACCATGTTGGTATCAATCTAAATGGTAATATTATTTCAGAAATAACAACAGCAGATGTTCCAGGAAGTAATCTTCCCGCTCACATGAATAATGGTGACAATTGGTATTCATGGATCGATTATGACGGCAGTCAAAACTTATTAGAGGTTAGACTTATAACCTTAACGACGCCAGAGCAGATAATAATTCGTCCGACTGCTGCTCTTTTATCGTATTCTATTGATTTGGAATCGATTTTGCCAAGTGATCTTTTCATTGGTTTTGCTTCCGGAACTGGCAGTGGACGTAACACACATGACATCAAATCCTGGGAGTTTATTGATACATTCGAACCGATTGACAGTGAAGTTACAGTTCCGGAACCAACAACAGTAGCACTCCTCGGTATCGGACTGGCCGGATTGGGAGCAGGATATTTGAGAAGGTCGAGAAAACAAAGGATAAAGAAAAGTCAATGATTCAGTTGTGATGCAGAATTGGGAAGTGCTATACTTATTTAGTCGGTTTATATAACTTCAACCAATAGGTATAAATAAACGATAAGTTCCTCGTGCTATCTTTTCTTTTTCCTGCATTTCTTGATTATGCTTTTTTGAGAATATTCCAACCCGCATTGAACTCCCATCAGATTTTTGTCTTTGTATAAATTTACCATTGCAGAACCCCCTCCTCTATTAACAAATATTTTATCCCCAAAAATGATTGGTTCCGTGAATGTGCCTCATTGATATTTCGCAAATCATGGTTCACACCATGGAGAGATTAGGTAAATTCCTTTGCTAATTGAAATCCTTTGGGAGAACAATTTGCCAATCAAGTTTAATGGATAATCTACTATCTCACAGTAACAGTTCATCACCTCACCTCTATCTATTACTGAAAAATCTTCTCTGGATTGCATGATACCTGATAAAGATACTCTGGTATGACAAAAAACGCATGCATTCAAGGAAAAGATAGGGTCGATACAGAGAGCATTGTAAAACGTTTAAGCGGATGAGTATGCATTCTTTGGTTCTATGCTAAATTAACAGGAAATTATTACAAGATTTGATGAAGAATCCAATGCTTATGAAAAGGAGCAATAGATGACATCAGGCAAATTAGCTGTCCATTGTTTATTATTGACGTTTTACTCAATTAGTTTATACTGTTGTTTGCGTAAGCAGTTTAGTATCTTACGGTTAGCTAAATCCTGTGAAGATATTTCTTAATTAACGCAGAAGTGTGCATATTTAAAAAAAGGCACACAAAAAGTGTTTTGCAACGTTGTGTTCAAATGGTTTAGAAGAATAGAATGGAACATATCACACCACTACCGATTACCGTTATTAAACCGTCAAAGGGCTGGGTTTCGCTTAAACTGAGAGACCTTTGGGAGTATCGTGAATTACTTTACTTTCTAACCTGGCGAGATATCAAGGTTCGTTACAAACAAACTGCATTAGGGGCTATGTGGGCCATTATTCAACCATTTTTTACCATGGTAGTATTCAGCTTGTTTTTTGGTAGATTGGCAAAAATCCCTTCTGATGGTATTCCCTACCCGCTTTTTGCTTATGCCGCTCTTGTTCCCTGGTCCTTTTTTGCCAATGGATTGAGCCAGTCGTCAAACAGTTTGGTGGGAAGTGCGAATCTTATTACTAAGGTATATTTTCCACGTTTAATCATTCCTGTTGCCAGTGTCCTTTCCGGTATCATAGACTTCGCGATAGCATTTATCGTATTTATTGGTATGGCTCTCTTCTATGGAATTTATCCCACGGCGGCTGTTGTATTACTGCCGTTCTTTTTACTTCTCGGGTTGGTAACAGCGTTGGGAGTAGGGCTATGGCTATCAGCTTTAAATGTAAGATTTCGTGATGTCAGGTATATTATTCCGTTTTTAACCCAGTTTTGGTTGTTTGCGACACCCATTGCATATCCCAGTAGTTTACTGTCTGAGCCTTGGAGGACTGTTTACGGCATTAACCCCATGGTAGGAGTGGTAGAAGGGTTCAGATGGGCTCTTTTAGGTACGGATACCGCTCCCAGTGCCATAATATTTGTTTCTGCACTGACAGCTATGGGTTTATTAATAAGTGGGGTTTTTTATTTCAAGAGGGTGGAGAAGTACTTTGCAGATATAATATGATAACGTTATCCGGTGTTAAAAAGTCTGAGTAGCAAGTCTTCGGGATGCATGAGTGGAACGGCAACCTTAAGACACATTTTAATTAAAACAAGTTATGTGATTTTTGAAACATGAATGATATTTCTATTAGTGTAGAAAATTTAAGTAAGCAGTATAATATAAGCGTTGGTACGGGTAGAGGCAGGACTTTCAGAGAAGCCTTAATAGATAAGGCATTAATGCCCTATCGTCGAATCAAGGGTGCATTTGTATCTGATACTTCAGGACTTGATGCTGACTCGGAATCAATTTGGGCCCTGAAGAATATCTCCTTTCAGGTTAAAAAAGGAGAAGTACTGGGAATCATTGGCAGAAACGGTGCAGGAAAGACCACGCTTTTAAAAATATTATCACGGATCACGGAACCGACAGAAGGAGAGGTTAGAATTACCGGCCGGGTAGGTTCTTTGCTGGAAGTGGGTGCCGGTTTTCATTCAGAACTTACGGGAAGAGAGAATGTTTACTTAAGCGGGGCAATTTTGGGTATGAAGAAGGCTGAGATTGACAAAAAATTTGATGATATGGTGGCATTTGCCGAAATAGAAAAATTTATTAATACCCCGGTTAAAAGATATTCAAGCGGCATGTATATGAGATTAGCCTTTGCTGTCGCTGTTCATCTGGATCCTGAGATACTATTGGTAGACGAAGTCCTGGCAGTTGGAGATGCGGTATTCCAAACAAAATGCCTTGCCAAAATGACAAGTATCACTCAACAAGGACGGACAGTTTTATTCGTTAGCCATAATCTGAACGCCGTGGGCAGTATTTGCCGACATGGTATCGTTTTAGATAGTGGAAGTATCGTTTTTCAAGGATCGATACAGGAATCTATTCAATTTTACGAAGAGGAGATCTTCCAGAAAAAATATGTTGATAAACCAATTGCCCATCGCAAAGACCGTAGCGGAACTGGAGATGTAAGGCTAGTTGACTTTCATATTGAAAATGAATATGGAGAAAAAATAGATAGAATTCGCAATGGAAATACCGTTAAATTTTGTTTCAGTTATTGCACAAAGAGAGAGCAGGGAGCTAATAGTGTTGACTTGAACATTGTTGTTGAGAGGGAGACAGGAAAAAGTGTTTTTCAGCTGGGAACAAGATTTACAGGTCAGCAGATTAAACACCTTCCACATAAGGGGCAAATTGTTTGTACGATAAAGAGATTTCCATTGGTTCCCGGCAAGTACAAACTTAACCTTTATCTCGAATCAGAAATGAATGTTGCAGATTATATCATTCCATTAACCTATTTAGATGTAATTGATGGGGATTTTTATGGTTCAGGGTATCAGGTATTCGAAAATGAGAGTAAGATTTTAATAGATGGCAAATGGTCCTACATCTCTCTTTAGTTTAGAGTAATATCTGATGTCTATTTGTATCTGTAGGAATTAGTTTGATAGGTTTGAATAGCACTTTTACTTTTTAACTGGCGGTTTTAGATGAAATGGCTAAGAGAAAGCCAAAATATTTATCCGGATGAATTACAATTACTTGATGATGCTTTAGCACGTTTCTACTCAGATCCTCCTGAAACTTACTATAAAGAAGCGGCAGTAGCCAATGAAGACTGGAATACTCCAGATCATATATTTCACAGAAAAATAACAGACCAAGCCTATCCTGATGCAAAAGTTCTCGATGTGGGCTGTGGCCCGGCGATGGCCTGTCCGTGGTTTATGAAGAAAAAATCCCATTACACGGGAGTAGATCTTTCAAAGGAACAGTTAGAAGCTAATAGAAAGAAATATCCAAAATGTGATTTTCTAGAGATGCATTGGCGTGATATTCCTGAACTCGAAGATGTTTTTGACATTGTAACTTCTTTTTTCACTTTGGAACATATAGTGTTTCCTCGTGATTTTTTGAAAGCATCTGCTCAGTGTGTAAAACCTGGTGGTTTTTATTCCGTGCTTTGCCCTGACTATCTTAAACGTGGTTTCATTCCCTCTCAACATTTCTTTGGAAGGAGGCCAGGAGGTATTAAGGCTAAAATAAAGAAATTTCAGTGGATTGAAGTATTAATTGAAATAGTTGATCGGTACTGCCTTTATCCAAAATTAATTCAAAAAGCACGCTTAATGTCTAGTAATGACGGGGCATGGCTGATCAACCTGCGGCCGCTTTGTTTAGAAACTGACTCATGGGAAACAGACTGGGATGCCGTCTACATGGTTGGAGAAGATGAGATTGCTAACTATATTAAAAACCTGGGTTTTAAGATTATTGAACAAGGCGCTATGTTACGCGAAGCTGATATCTCTGAAACGTATCCGGAATTCTGCTACGTGCTTGCTCAAAAACTCTGAAAGCATGATACTAAAACCATTATAATGGTGGGCGAAGTAAGTTAAATTTGCTACAATTTTTTTCCTGATTTGCAAGCTCCTGAAAAGTGTTAACCCCACGTATCTAAGGTTTAAATTGTGACCCAAGCCACATATATACTTTCTGGGAGAGAGTGTGAAATAGAAATACTGTTAGATAGTTAAGAAATGTTTATTATCGAGGTTCTTACACTTTGGAAAAACAGGCAGATAAGCAAAAATATCTTTCTTATATTGATCCCGTGGTTACCGTTATAATCCCGGCTTACAATGAGGAAAAATCAATAGGTGATTGTATCCATTCTTTGAGAAAACAAGATATGCCGCTGGATATTATTGTTGTAGATGACGGTTCTCGTGATCAAACAGTTGCAATCTGTGAAACGATTGGAGTTAGAGTATTCTGTCAAGGACATAAAGGGCCAGGTACCGCAAGGAACTTTGGAGCAAGAAATTCTAAAGGAAATATTTTAGTTCTTGTTGATGCGGACATGGTATTGGAGCCTGATTATGTAACCAAGTTAATAACGCCTATCGCAAGGGGTGAAGTCATCGCTACGGGTCATTGGGATGAACAGGTCCTGAACTGGGATAATCCATGGGCCAGATGCCAAACTTACGATCTTGGTCTTGCAGATAAGCAACGTCAGCCACTGGATGCCCTTGAAGAGGAAGGAGTATACAGGGCAGTTCGTAAAGATTTTTTTCTGGATTTTGGAGGTCATTCGGAAGACAGAGGAAGAGGAGAAGATGCGTCAATTTTCAAGCGTACGAAAATCATGGCAAAAATAATAAGAAATGCAGGATGTCATCACCGCAATCTGGAGAATGCAAGGGAAGTGTTTATTCATTCTGCATGGAGAGGAAAAAATGTAGCGGTAGAAAGTAGTGAAAGATTTAGGAGAACGTTAACATCGATAGTATACAATAACCCTGTATTGAGATTAGCTAAAGGATTGATAATAGGGGTAAAAAAAAAAGAACCGTACATGGTAATATATGAACTGGTATATTCTATTGGATTCTCATTTGGTGCTGTTTATGCGCTAATCACTAAAAAGTATCAACAGTAGAAAGTTTGCAATTAGTCTTTTGCAAGTCTATGAATACCGGTAGGCTGACCAATGGTACCCCGGACAATAGAAACCATTCTTATTAATATACGCAAGCATTTCATGCTATAAATTGAACTTCAATTTTGTATTAAGATAGAAACTAAAGATATATACAAAGTGAAAATCGTACATTATTCACATCAATTGGGGATGGGAGGCACGGAAAAATGTATGCAATATTTTGTGGAATATCTGCATAATGCCGGCCATGATTGCTACTGTATACATAATCGTCAGAAAACCGATGAGGAGGGCTGCTATAGAGAGAAATTACTCCTGGACATTTTGGATAATGAAAAAGTGCTAGCATATTCCTCAGAGGAAGAGTTTTTTAGTATACTGGCAGGTATACAACCTGATATTTTCCATGTCCATCGGAGCGGACGCCCTGATGAGTTCCCAATTGTTCCCAGGTTGAAAGATTATGTTGGGAAGTGTGTTGAAACTAATATTTTTGGAGGTTATGATTCTACAAAAATCATTGATTTAACAATCTACGTTAGCGACTATTTAAATAAGAATGCTCGACACCCCAATAGAAAAACATGTGTTATTTATAATCCTGTCAAGGAACCATTGCACACAAAAAATTTAAGAAGCACCCTTGGTATATCACCTGCTACTTTTGTGATGGGTCGTATTGGAAGGCCTGATGATTATATTTTCGACGCTATCTCATTACGTGCTCTCAAGATAATTGAAGGAAAAGGAGATTATGATATCTTATACCTTGTTCAGTCCCCCCCCCCTAACATGATAAGAGTAGCTCAGGATATAGGACTAAAAAAAGTGAAATTTCTCACTGCCCCTATTGTAACAGATGAAGAAATTACGTCTTTTTTCAACACAATTGATATCCTCGCCCATGCTCGAAAAGATGGTGAAACATTTGGGTTAAATATTGCAGAAGCAATGATTCATGGCAAACCCGTAATCTCACATCGAAGCCATAGAGCAAATGCACACAAACCATTTGTAAAAAAATGTGGTTTTTTTGTTAGAAGGGATAATTTCAGACAATATGCTAAATGTATCGGTATATTATATCATAACAAGAAAAAACGTCTAACATTAGGCAGAAGAGGGCATGACTTTGCCAGGGAAAATTTTCTTCTGACAAATATCGGTAAAAAATTAGAGGAATGCTACAAACAATTACATACCTGATTTTATGGGGACTTGCAGGATAACAAAAAATTATTTGAGTACCGAATATACTGTACTCCATAAAGTAAGCATGTGTAATTTAGGAGTATTTAATAAATAGATGACTAATACAAATAAAACCAAAATTATTAACATAATGCCTCATGGTTCATGTTATCATTACTCTCCTGATGAAAAACCGGATTATTGGTGGGAGAAGCCTGATAGGAGCTGGTTGGGTTTTTGGGCACGGGAATGGCCAGGTTTGTTGGGGGAAGCGGTATTAGGAGTGAGCGATCAATATGATTGGGAGGTATGGCAGCCTGATTTTCGTGCTGATAAGATATATACTAAACAATTAGATTCGGGTTTGATTTATCGTCTATTCCCTGCAAAAGAAAAAATCTATAGACTTGGAGTCAGACCGCAAAATGGTTTTTTTTCAAAGGATATGGTATTACGTCTTAAGAAGATCAAAGAGACTCCGATAATCTTGACCCTTTATAACACTTATGGTTTTCATATACCATTTTTTATTGAAATTCTGAAGTTATTTGGCCCTTCAAAGAGATTTCCAATCTTTTCTCTAGGGTTGGGGATGTTTAAATCTCCTGCAAGCGAGTTAATGGAAATACATAGGCCTCTAACCTATTTGTGCCTTTTAGTAGAGTTTTATCGCCAAAAGAAACTTTTACCATACGTGGATATTATTTCCGAAATGGCAGACTCATCATTGCCTGAGATAAGAAAAGTATATAAAGGCCGTATGGAAAAGCTTATTATGGGGTGCGATTTTGAATTTTGGGTTCCGGTACCTTCACCTGAATTAAAGAAATCGATTAGAAATGAACTGAACATTCCGCAAGAGAAAACTGTCTTTTTTGCGTCAGGTAATTTCATCCCTAGAAAACAGTTGGATAAGTTGATAGAAGTCTTTAGAAAGGTGTCTGAACGTGATGATTTTTTTCTTAACATAACGGGACATGGGGATGAGTCTAATATCAAACTATTAACTTCTCTTGCCGAAAACCTGGTAAAGCAGAAAAAGGCTGCCTTTCATTCTTATGTAAAGGTGGATGAATTGAGAAAAATTTATTGGGCATCGGATGTATATATTTCAGTAGCTACTGATGAGGGTGGGCCGGTATCAGTTATGAAGGCAATGGCTTGCGGATTACCGGTCTTGTCTACACCGGTGGGTAATACCGCAGAAAAAATGATGAAACATGGAGTCGGAAAAATTGTATCAATTGAAAATTATGATGAGTGGGTTATAGCTATACTGGAAATTCTTAATAAAGAAATACCAAAGGCTATTGATATTAAAATAGCTGAAGATTCATATAATTGGCCTAATGTAGCAAAACAATATATAAAAATATATGATGATTTGTGTAAAATCTACTTTTGAACTATCCCATTAATATGAAGATTATAAACACGTTCCATAAGCTTTTCTTACTCCTTTTTGTCATGAAGGGTTTTTACGTTTATTTACTTGTTCGATGTAAGATAAAAGCGAAGGGGAGCGTTTATTTCAATACAAAACCGGACAGATTATGTATTGAAATTAGTCAATCAGATATAAGCCAAAAGGAATCAACGGAGTGCCTGTATATACTTTCTAAACTATTACATAATAAGACTATAAATTCATACGACAAGACAAGGAATGGTTTAGGTATATGTGCTTTTGGCAGGAAAGCAGTTTTGGGATTTGATCTATTTCTCCTCGGAAATATAGTTTATCCTGCCCTATGCGCTGGTATTTTTGTAGAAGAATATGATAACGATTTTTTTCTTATTACTATAAACGATAAATTCAAATTCATTATAAGAAAAAAAAACAAATCCGACATATTATTATTAAAAGATATCTTTATATATAAAGAATATGATAAGTATTTGCCAGATCTTCAAGACAAAGTTGTCTTGGATATTGGAGGGTATATCGGTGACACTGCAATTTACTTTTCACATTTAGGTGCATCCTCGGTTTATGTTTACGAACCACATCCGGCACTCTATAAAATGATGAATAAGAATATTGAGTTAAATAACAGACAGAATATAAAAACTAATAATTGTGGTGTCAGTGGTGCAGATTCAATTATACCAATAAAAGAAAAGAGATCTTGTAATGGGCCAACGGCAGTATTTGGATTAGAACTTCCCAAGAATAATCAAGGTAAAACGGTAGAAATAAAGGCATTCTCATTAGAAAAGATTATAGATAATATTGGTGAAATTGATCTTCTGAAAATGGACTGTGAGGGGTATGAATTTCCAGCACTCCTTTCATGTAATAGGATACACCTTGAGAAAATAAAAAAAATGGTAGTTGAATATCATGGTAATCCGGAAAAAATAGTAAAACATCTTGAAAATAGCGGATTTGTTGTAAAATTTGAAAAGACTGGTTCTACTATTGAAGGTGACGTTGGTATTTTAACTGCTTCTCTTGTATAGCAGATAATGCTATATTACAAATTAGTAACAAAGAAAAAATATTATTTAATTTCTTCTCTAAAAGTGGTTAGTTCTGAATAATATTTTACTAAGAGAGTAAACCTATTATAAATTTAGAATAGTTAAGGAGTTTCAATTGCCAACTTCTTTAGTTACTGGTGCTGCCGGATTCATTGGTTCACACGTGGTAGACAATGCCTTAGCCATAGGACATGATGTGGTTGCTTTGGATGACTTAAGTGGAGGTTTTGAAGAAAATGTAAATCCAAAAGCAGAATTTATAAAGGGAAGTGTAGAGGACTATGAGCTGGTACAAAGAATTTTTGAAAGATATCGTTTTGATTATGTTTATCATCTAGCGGCCTATGCAGCAGAAGGTTTAAGCCATTTTATTAAACGATTTAATTATTCTAATAATTTACTAGGGAGTATTAATCTAATAAATGCCAGCATAAATAGTGGTACGGTGAAGACGTTTGTGTTTACTTCATCTATAGCGGTGTATGGTAAAAGTCAGCTTCCTATGACAGAGGAGTATACGCCCATGCCTGAAGATCCTTACGGTATTGCAAAATACGCGGTAGAACTGGATTTAAAGGAGTCTCGTGAGATGTTTGGTTTGAATTATATTATTTTCAGACCTCATAACGTATATGGAGAGCGGCAGAATATTAGTGATAAATATAGAAACGTAATTGGAATATTTATGAATCAAATTTTACAAAAGCAACCTATGACAATCTTTGGAGATGGAGAGCAGACACGAGCCTTCTCCTATATTGAGGATGTTGCCCCGATTATTGCAAAAAGTGTTGAGAGGAGTGCTGCTTACAATCAAGTCTATAATATTGGAGCAGATGTTCCTTATTC
>JGI26252J51714_1000752_pt1 | contig 16286 bp, 12 predicted proteins | sample SaaInlLV_10m_DNA_4_FD_51714 | JGI IMG/M metagenome (IMG submission 51714)
GGATGAACCTTTCTCACGGAACCCTTAGGTTTTCGGCGAACAGGACTCTCACCTGTTTTTTCGTTACTTATGCCAACATACTCACTTCTCTAATCCACGACACCTGTCCTCACGGTCAGGCTTGTATCTATTAGAGAACGCTCCTCTACCCCTGCATGTAAACATGCAAGCCACAATTTCGGTGATCCACTTAGACCCGTTCATACTTCAGCGCAAGAACACTTGACCAGTGAGCTGTTACGCTTTCTTTAAAGGATGGCTGCTTCTAAGCCAACCTCCTGGCTGTCTGTGTATTTTCACTTCTTTTCCCACTTAGTGGATACTTAAGGACCTTAATTGGTGATCTGGGCTGTTTCCCTTTCGACTACGGAGCTTATCCCCCGCAGTCTGACTCCTGGACTAGAAATTACGGAATTCAGAGTTAGTAAAGGGTTGGTAGGCGTATGCCCCCTAGCCTAAACTGTGCTTTACCGCCGTAATCCANCATCCAAGGCTATACCTAAATATATTTCGAGGAGAACCAGCTATTTCCTAGTTTGATTAGCCTTTCACTCCAACCCACAGGTCATCCGAGCAGTTTTCAACCTACAACGGTTCGGGCCTCCATCTCGTCTTACCAAGACTTCACCCTGCCCATGGGTAGCTCACTAGGTTTCGGGTCTGCCCCACGTTACTAAAGCGCCCTATTCAGACTCGCTTTCGCTACGGCTCCGTTCTTTCAAAACTTAACCTCGCAACGTAGGAGCAACTCGTTGGCTCATTATGCAAAAGGCACGTGGTTGCGCGTACGTATACATCGCTACCACCGCTTGTAGACACCTGGTTTCAGTTTCTATTTCACTCCCCTTCCGGGGTTCTTTTCACCTTTCCCTCACGGTACTCGTTCACTATCGGTCATCAGGTAGTATTTAGCCTTACCCCATGGTCGGGGCAGATTCCCACAGAATTTCACGTGCTCCATGGTACTTGGGAAAACAATTGCCACAAACATCCACAATTTTATCTACAGGACTTTCACCTTCTTTGGTTGCCCTTTCCAGAGCATTTGATTATCGTGGCGGTTACAGCCTTAGGCCAGCACACCTAAGAAAATCATCTCCCACTTCCCTTGTGCCGCAACGCGTGCAGGCTTACACGACACAAGTTTTAGGCTCTTCCCGTTTCGCTCACCACTACTCAGGGAATCACATTCGTTTTCTTTTCCTAACGGTACTTAGATGTTTCAGTTCCCGTCGTTCGCTACCTTATCCTATATATTCAGATAAGGTTGACTAGGGTTTGCCTAGCCGGGTTTCCCCATTCGGAAATCTCCGGATCAAAGCTCGATTGACAGCTCCCCGAAGCTTACAGCAGTCTTCCACTTCCTTCATCGCCTCCTGATACCAAGGCATTCACCAGATGCCCTTTTCAATTATCTACAAACTTTATTACTGATATTACTTAAACATTGAGATACTTAAAAACTCAATTTTTAGAACTTCTTTACAAACATGTCAAAGAACACAAGTTGATCTTTTAATTTTCTTGAAATAATTTTTTATACATATACTAATGAGACATAATCAAAAGCCACCAGAAACTTAAATCCTTCTAAGATGGTGGAGGTAAGCGGAGTCGAACCGCTGGCCTTCCGCGTGCAAAACGGACGCTCTACCACCTGAGCTATACCCCCGTAATCATATTTATTAACGCTGATATCCAAAATGGTGGGCCTAAGTCGATTCGAACGACTGACCTCCCCGTTATCAGCGGGGTGCTCTAACCAGCTGAGCTATAGGCCCGCGCCTTACTTAAAAACCTATCCCACTCAAACTTAATAAAAAGGAAAAGGTCACTCAGAAAAAATTTCGTCTGGATTGTGAAAGTTCTTTATATTCTATATACACCTTAAAATACTAAAGTATTAATCTCCCTCGAAAGGAGGTGATCCAGCCGCAGGTTCTCCTACGGCTACCTTGTTACGACTTCACCCCAATCACCATCCGCACCTTCATAACCCGCCTCCCTTACAGGTTAGCTAAGATCATTTCTGGTACAGACAACTTTCGTGGTGTGACGGGCGGTGTGTACAAGGTCCGAGAACGTATTCACCGCGTCGTTCTGATACGCGATTACTAGCGATTTCAACTTCATGGAGTCGAGTTACAGACTCCAATCCGAACTTAGACGAGCTTTGTGGGATTGGCTCCACCTCGCGGTATTGCAACCCTTTGTACTCGCCATTGTAACACGTGTGTAGCCCTAGACATAAGGGCCATGAGGACTTGACGTCATCCCCACCTTCCTCCTGGTTCCCCAGGCAGTCTCGTTAGAGTGCTTCACAAAGACTAGCAACTAACGACAGGGGTTGCGCTCGTTAAAGGACTTAACCCAACATCTCACGACACGAGCTGACGACAGCCATGCAGCACCTGTGTAATTGTCTTAGTAAACTAAAAAAAGTATATTTCTATACCGGTCAAAAACATGTCAAGTCTAGGTAAGGTTCCTCGCGTAGTGTCGAATTAAACCACATGTTCCACCGCTTGTGCGGACCCCCGTCAATTCCTTTGAGTTTTAGCCTTGCGGCCGTACTTCCCAGGCGGATCACTTAACGCGTTAGCTACGACACGGATCTTGCAAGCAAAACCCACATCTAGTGATCATCGTTTACGGCGTGGACTACCAGGGTATCTAATCCTGTTTGCTCCCCACGCTTTCGTGTCTCAGCGTCAGGGACATGCCAAGAAGCTGCCTTCGCAATTGGTGTTCCTCTTGAGATCTACGCATTTTACCGCTACTCCAAGAATTCCACTTCTCTCTCATGCCCTCTAGCCTATCAGTTTCAATCGCACTTCCCCGGTTGAGCCGGGGTATTTAACAACTGACTTAATAAGCCGCCTACACACTCTTTACGCCCAGTGATTCCGAATAACGCTTGCTCCCCTCGTATTACCGCGGCTGCTGGCACGAAGTTAGCCGGAGCTTTCTCTAGTGGTACCGTCATCTCCTTTAGGTATTAACTAAAGGCATTTCTTCCCACTTAACAGGAGTTTACGATCCTAAAACCTTCATCCTCCACGCGGCGTCGCTGCATCAGGCTTGCGCCCATTGTGCAAAATTCCCCACTGCTGCCTCCCGTAGGAGTCTGGGCCGTATCTCAGTCCCAATGTGGCCGATCACCCTCTCAGGTCGGCTAACCATCTGAGCCTTGGTAGGCCTTTACCCTACCAACAAGCTAATAGTACGCAAGCTTATCATTTAGCGGTAGCAAGAGGCCACCTTTCTCTCCGAAGAGACTTATGCAGTATTAACCTCAATTTCTCGAGGGTATCCTTCACTAAATGGGAAATACTCACGCGTTACTCACCCGTTCGCCACTTTACTCGTTCCCGAAGGAACTTTCTCGTTCGACTTGCATGTGTTAAGCACGCCGCCAGCGTTCATTCTGAGCCAGGATCAAACTCTCCATATCGGAATTTAAAAAGATCCTCTCACAATCCAGACAAATTTGTCATCTTCGACTTTTTGTCTGTTACACTGTCTCACGTATATGTCAAAGAGTTAATTTTTCTTCTCCATTTTCCGTTCGCTTTTTTCCGAACGTGTTTTATAGACTATCTAATCCGTATATTAATGCAAGCTTTTTAAAATATTTTTTTAATAAAAATTCACTTACATAAACACATCACCTCTCACCCCGCCCAAAAGCCCTCTAATAATCGCAACTTTTTCACTTTTTTAAAAGAAAAACTTTAAGTTTTTTCTTGAGTAGCAAGCTATAATAAAAAACATCGTCCCTTTTTTAGATTGTATTTACAGCAAACGATTGACCCTAATAAAAAGAACCTTCTAATGTTTACACATGTAGAAAATATAGTTGGTAAAAACAACAAGGAATATTAATGAAAAAAATTTTCAAGAAAACAGGAATAACATTAAATAATGCTACAAAATATGTAATTCAAAAAATCAAAAAGATAAACTTCCAATACCTAGTCCCCAAATCAAGAAAAATAAAAGAATCAGATAAACAACATGGATTTACTTTTAAAAACGAAAAGAAAAAAGGTCCACGTTTTTAAATTATTCCACTTCTTCGACAAAATTAAGTTTTTTAATAATTGGTTCTTTGGATTCCAATACATCAATCACACCAAATTCAACCAATTTTTCTAAAACAAAATCCGCTCGCTCAGAAATACTTAAACCCGGAACCTGTATAAATTTATCTCCATACCCAAAATCTTTATACGTTCTTGCCAATAATTTATGATTCTTTAAAGCAAGCTCGAAAGGTTCTGTTCTAACTTCATTCTGTTCATATGTAGAAAGAAAATCTAAAAAGAAAATAAGATCGTATTTGGCCGTCTGAACTTGTTTTGTAAATTTTTTAGGAACATTAAGACCATCAAGTTCGTAATAAATAAGCCCATCAATTGCGCCACGATCTAAAAAAGAAACACTCTTTCGCTTTAACCTTTTTTCTAACAAAAGTTGTTCGTGAATAATTTCTGATTCAAACTTATCTCGGTCTTTCGCTGGATGCTCCATTCCCGCTGCAAGATCTCTTTTAATAATCGAAGTTGCTACTTCTTCAACAACTTGATATTTTCTTTGCTTTAATTCTTCTATTAATGTTGTCTTTCCTGTCCCCGGACCACCCGTTATAACACACTTGTACGTTTCTTTAAACTTCACAATACCCTCGATTGATAAAGAATAATAAATATACTGTCTATTTATTATTGCACATAATTTTAAATTAAAAAAACGACTAATTTGACTTTGTTTTTTAAATTCATCGATAAATCATAAAACTAATTTTTTCTTTGCTTTTCAAAAAGTTTCTTTTAGCCCGCTCGTCCTGAGTGATTTTTTCTTAAAAATAGTATCGAAGGATGCCTCCGCAGGAGGTACGGTCATTTCAAATAAAGAATGCCGTACACGCCCTTGGCGTACATCCTTCGAGACAATTTCTCGTTTTAAAAAACTCGAAATCCCTCAGGGCGAACGGGATACATCAGATTTTAATTACAAAAAAGCACCAAAAAAAATTAAGTGGTTATTTTGTTACTGCTTGTAACACGTGCATTGACAACCTGCAACAAAGATTTTAGGCATTTGCACAACAACACTGTACACGATACCTTTTTATATATTTATCAAAGTGATTTTACATTTAATGATGTATTAATTAATAAATGGTGGTTATGTCATGAAAATATCGATTAAAGTTTTAATGCTTGTTATTTCTTTTGGGGTTATTTCTAAAGGTTGTTTGGGTATGGAGCCTGCAGTAACCGCACAAGTAACCGAGGAAACACAACAAGTTTTACAACTCATAGCTAATGCTGACAAAACGTTGAAGGGAATTACTTCAGAAACGTTAGCCAAAGCCCTTGAATTAGCTCTAGCGCAACAAAAAATTAGTGTTGAAACTGCACGCAAAACTGAAGAAATCAAGCAAGAAGTTATAACTGCAGCAGAAGCTAAACGCCGCGCAGCCGCCGCAGAAGCAACTGCCGCAGAACGCGAAGAAAAAGAAAAAGACGCCGCCGCTAATTTAGAACGGCAAAAAGAATTAATGACTCATGAAGCTGGACTAGCTGCTAAACAAAGACAAGCAATAGCTGGTGATGATGCACAAAGAGCACTGCACCTCGCAGAAGTTAGAGCTCATGAACAAGCTCAAGCAAAAGCACAAGCAGGCGTCGCACTCCAATTACAAGCACAACAAGCTTCCACGAAAGCTGCACAAGACGAACGCGATGCAACTGCCACCGCTGCCGAACACGAACAAACGCAAGCAGCCGAACAACAACAACACGATCTTGCCGAAGCAGCAAATGCCGCTGAGGCACAAAGAAAAACTGACGAAGCTACACAAAAAGCTGCTATCAAAAAAACAGAACTCGAACAAAAAGATGCCATTGCTAAAGCAGAACACGAACGCAAAAAAGAAATTGCAGACAAAAAATATGAACGAAATGAAAAAATGTTAAAATATACTGCTGCAGGAACTGCTGCTTTAATCGCAGGTTATTTTATTTTCAAACATGGCGTTCCATTCGTAACAAGCGCAATCGAACATTTTTTATATAAACCTAAAGTACATCTTGAAACTTCCCGTAAATTATTCGGTGTAAAACAACAAACACCTGAAGATGCTCAAGATTTACGCGAATTTATTGCAAAGCCAGAAATTAAACACCGCGTCGTAACAATTGCAAATCAAATTCGACTCGCACGTGAAAAAGATACCAACTTAAAAAATGTCCTTTTTGAGGGGCCACCAGGAACAGGTAAAACTATGTGTGCAAAGGCAATTGCTGAAGCATCCGGATTAGATTGGGCACTTACCTCTGGTACTGAATTTTCAAAATTAAAAGATAGCCCAGAAGTTGCAACCGACGAATTAAGAAAATTAATTAAATGGGCGAAAAAAAGCGAAAACGGATTACTTGTATTTATAGATGAAGCAGAATCTTTGTTTGCAGATAGAACGTTACCTACAACAAGCAAATGGAGCGTTGATATGTTAAATACATTCTTGCAAGCAATTCCAGAACCAACTCACAAAAAAATGATGTTTGTTTTTGCAACAAACCATGCATTTAAACTTGATGATGCCATGTGTGATCGTATAGGTGACGTAATAACATTCGAGTTACCAGATCAACAAGAACGCGAACAAATAATTCAGCTTTATATGAAAAAAGCAAAAGCAGAAAATCAATTCGAAATCAGTAAAAGCTTTGTTACTAATATTCCACACATTGCTCATAAACTTGAAGGCGTATCTCCTCGACGAATTAAATACGTTGTTGGAGAAACAATTCGAGAAGCAATGATGCGAACACCTTCTCACGTATCTTTAAAAAGAGCACAGGCGGCAATTCAACGAGAAAAAGTATTACATGATAAAAAAACTGATTGGCAGAACAATAGAATAAAATGGTCAAGTGCTCTCAAAGCCGCATCGTAATTAAAAAAAAGATAATCTAAATATTTGAAAGCCTCTCTTTTTAAAGGGGGGCTTTTCTTGTAGATACATTAAAATTTTCTTTATTTACAAATCTGATTTATATTGAATTAAAGGCGTTTTTTACAAATAACCGTTCGAAGAAACCCTTCGACAAGCTCAGGGCGAACGGAACTCCGAGCCTGTCGAAGGATTTCTTCGAACGGTCTTTATAATTTTACAAATAAAGGTTAGTTATGTTAATTGATGAATTAAAAGAACAGTTAAAAACCATCGAGCCCTCTATTGAAGCAATTAAAACATTTTATAAAAATGGCAAAATTGAAGAACAATTCAAAAATCTCGAAAAGCAGATTAATGAACCTGATTTTTGGAAACATCCGGATCAAATAAAAATTTCTAAAGAACATCAGCGTATAAAGCATTTAGTTGAAGCGTATAAAAAAACAATTAGTTCATTTACCGAAACAAATGAGCTTCTAGAACTATTTGCAGATAATGAAGAAGAACTAAACAACATCAAACCAGAACTTCAACATTTTTGTAAAAAAGTTAATAAGTTCAAAATCGAATTACTTTTAAACAAAGAAGATGACAGTAAAAACTGTTTTTTAAGCATAAACTCTGGCGCAGGGGGAACGGAATCACAAGATTGGGCAAGTATGCTTTCCCGCATGTATCTTCGTTTCTGTGAACGCGAAAACTTTAAAGTAGATATTCTGGATTATCAGGCCGGAGAAGAAGCAGGAATTAAATCAATAACACTCTTTGTAAAAGGAACAAATGCATACGGTTTCTTAAAAAGCGAATATGGAGTACACAGACTCGTTCGTATTTCACCTTTCGATTCAAACAAAAGGCGACATACTTCTTTTGCTGCAATCACATTAACACCTGAAGCAGAAGAAGCAAAAATCGAAATTGATGATAATGATTTACGAATTGATACCTATCGTGCAGGAGGAGCCGGCGGACAACACGTTAACAAAACTGATTCTGCAGTTCGCATAACTCATACCCCAAGCGGAATTGTTGTTCAATGTCAAAACGAACGCTCCCAATTACAAAATAAACAAACAGCAATGAAAATGTTGATGGCAAAATTAGTCGAAAAACAAGAACAAGAAAAACAAACGCAAAAAGATTCCATTGAAAAAAAGAAAATTGAATGGGGATCACAAATTAGATCTTATGTTCTACATCCATATAGAATGGTTAAAGATCACAGAACCGATATTGAATCTCCACAACCAGATTTAGTTTTAGATGGAGAGTTAATGGAGTTCATAGAAGGTTATTTAATTTCGCAAGCGTAAACATGTTTAAAAAACTAACAGAATATTTAAAAACTCATACACGCAAATCAGAAAAAACACCTACTATAATTTTAGGATTATCTGGTGGTCCTGATTCTGTTTTTTTATTTTATTTTTTGAAACAATTACAAAAAGAAGAACCCGACGAACGGGTTAATAAAGAAGATTCAATAAAATTAATCGCAGCACATCTTAACCATGGTTGGCGCGAAAACGCGCACAAAGATGAAACCTTTTGTAAAAAGTTGTGCGAAAAATATAATATCCCTTTAATTATCGAACATGCAAAAAACTTATCTGTGCAACCCAAATTTAATGGTTCTAAAGAAGAAATCGGAAGAAAGTTGCGTCGGCATTTTTTTAAAACACTTTGTAAAAAACATAATGCTACATATATTGCACTCGCACATCACCAGCAAGATCAACAAGAAACATTTTTTATGCGACTACTCCGCGGAACAACATTAAATGGTTTAACCGCAATGAAACCTGTTGATGGAATTTTCTTGCGCCCTCTTTTAACAACTTCAAAAAAAGAAATTCTTGAGTACTTAAAACAAAATAATCTTGATTACATAATTGATCATACGAATGAATCAGATTCATTCTTGCGAAATCGAATTAGAAAATATGTAATTCCCGCGTTACAAAAATGTGACGACCGATTTAATAAAAAACTCGAAAGCACGCTAGAACATTTAAAACAAGAAGATGATTTTTTAGACAGGCTCACGGAAAAAGTATGCGATAATGTTTTTGCCGTTCGAAGAAACCAAAAGGATACTACAACAATTGGAAACAAAACAGAATTTGCAAATTTAGATTTAGCAATTCAAAAAAGATTAATTCCATATTGGCTAACGAAAGAAAAAGTTATCTTTTCACCAAGCAATACGCACATTATGGAAATAATTCGCTTCTTAAAATCTCCACGTGGGGGAACCCATTCAATACACCAAACCTGGTGTATAAAAAAACAACAAAATAATTTCTGGATTGAAAAATTATAATCTGACGCAATTTTCTCTATAATAACACCAACTCGATAATTTTTTTGAAACTTTCTGGCAATTAAAACCTAATGTATCCCGTTCGCCCTGAGGAACCCTTCGTAGCACGAAAGTGCGTAGTAGGGTGTCTCGAAGGGTTTTACCGAACGGACCATTGAAAATTACATTAAAAAGGCCATAGTTATTTAAATATAAGCAAAAAAAATATTTTGAATCGTTCGTAAAACCCTTCGAGACAATTTTTTCGAATTCTACGAATTCATCAAAAATCCCTCAGGGCGAACGGATTTTATATGATTTAATTAGCAAAAAAATATTTTAATTATCTAACTCGCGTTATAATAGAATAATTACTGTAAAAATTTTTACACCTGATGGAGAACGGTGAAAAAGAAAACTAATAAAAAATTGCGCTTCCTTCCTCTTTTATTATCTATTCTTTCCCATACATTAATCTTAATTATTTTTATTCATTTTGGTTTTTACGGTATATCATTTTTAAAAAAATCTTCTCAAACAAATATCCAAACAAAAAAAACAGAAACTATGGTTATGTTTGAAAAACAACCGCCAATCAAAAAGCCTATTAAAAAACCAGAGCAACCAAAACCCAAACCTAAGCCAAAGCCTAAACAGGAAGCTAAACCACAACCGAAGTTGCAACCAATACAGCAAGCTCAATTAAAAGCGTCAAGACCTACCGAAAAACCAAAACCAGAGAAAAAAACACTTCCATTTAGATTTGAAAAAGAAAAGCAACCAGAAATAAAACCTATTAAAAAAATTGCAGAAACAGAAAAAATAATGCCCAAATTAGTATCAGCTGAAGAAATAAAAAAATCCGCACTTAAAAATTTATTAAAAAAACAACCTAAAAAAGTTCCAACTACAAAATCAATTCCAGACAAAGCAAAAGATTCTATTTTTTCACAAACAAAACTACTTATTGAAAACTACGATGACGGCAACAGCGTAATCAACAGGAAAGGAGATCCTAATCTTATTCCTAGCTTAGAAGAAATGAAATTTATCAGTTATGAACAAAAAATACACAATCAGTTAGTCAATGAATGGAAACTGCTTTTTTCATATTCTAATAATCAAAATATTATTCCTCCAAGAAATCCCGCACATTTTACTTTTGTCGTTTTAGAAGATGGAAGTATCGAGGATCTTGAACTTATTAAATCTTCAGGAAGTTCTGATTTTGACAATATGGTATTAAAAAGTGTTTGTTCTGCTACACCATTTCCGGCAATACCAAAACATCTAGGAATAAAAAAATACCGCCCCAAAGGATTGGTAATAACGGTTCCTCATTAATTAACACCAACTCTATAATTATTTTTGGTATTTTGGGCAATTAAAACTAAATGTATCCCGTTCGCCCTGAGGGTTTTTCCTTTGGAAAAATGTCTCGAAGGGTTTTCCGAACGGACCATTGAAAATTACATTAAAAAAACATAGTTATTTGAATATCAATAAAAGAAATATTTTTGAATCGTTCGAAGAAACCCTTCGACAGGCTCAGGGCGAACGGGATACATATGATCTTTACAGTAAAGAAGACACTGTTGAATTATCAAACTCGCATTAATTTAAGAATTACTGATAGACTTATCCGCGTTTTTCGTCTATAAAAATATTAAACAAACAACCAGCTTTTATAGGGGAGAAGGTGTGGCACGTGTAGTAATTTTAGGAGCAGGTCTATCTGGCCTTTCGGCAGCATATCATTTAGAAAAAAATAATTTTTTCGATTATAAAATTTTTGAAAAAGAATCTATTCCTGGTGGATTGCTTAGATCAACAAAACATGAAGGATTTACATTTGATTTCACAGGACACTTATTACACATAAGTGATGATTATTTTAAAAATTTTCTACAAACAATTGCTCCCGAAAATTCTTTTAATAAATTAACGCGAAAAGCATTTATTCATTCTCATAATATTTACACTCCGTATCCTTTTCAAATGAACCTTAACGGATTACCAAATAATGTAATTAAAGAATGCATTAAAGGTTTCGTAGAACGTCCACAATCCAGTTCGTCCCTCACAAGGCTACGACAAACGCGGTACAATTTCATCCCGAGTGCTTGCAAAGCAAGTGTATCGAGGGACGGGATGAAAACTACTCCTAAAAACTTTTATGACTGGGTATTAAAATATTTTGGAAAAGGAATCGGAAAACATTTTTTGTTTCCATACAACTCAAAACTTTTATCTGTAAACCTAAAAGACGTACACCATTCTTGGACTGGACGATTTGTCCCTAAAATAAACTTGAATGATATTCTTGAAGGCGCATTGCAAAAAAGAAGTTTTCATTCTGTCGGATACAACCACACTTTTTTTTATCCAAAAACAAACGGAATTCAATATTTAATAGATTGCATAACAAAAAACATTAAAACCAAAATCAATACTGATTTTGCAGCAAAAACAATAGATACAAAAAATAAATGTGTAATATTTGAAAATGGCCACATCGAAAAATTTGATATTCTAATTACAACATTACCGCTTAATGATTTATTAAATAAACTCAAAACACCAACAAACAATATACTTAAACAATCTGCTGATAAATTATTATGTAATTCAGTTGTCAACTTTAATTTGGGGCTAAATATTAAAAACCTCACTGATAAACATTGGGTTTACACTCCTGAAAAAAAATATCCTTTCTATCGTTTTGGATTTTGGAACAATTTTTCTCAAAATATGACACCAAAAAATTGTAGCGCTTTGTACGGAGAGTTTTCTTATATTCCAGGATTAAAATCACGAAAACAAATACTCAACACCACTAAGAAATCAATTGAACAAACATGTTCTATCCTTGGAATTTCAAATAAAAACATAGTAGCAAAAAAAATATTACCCATTCCTCGGGCATACGTTATCTATAATAAGTGGAGAGAAAAATATTTACCCAAAATACATAAACAATTAAATGGTATGGAAATTTATTCTATTGGTAGATATGGCGCATGGAAATATTCAAGCATGCAAGAAGCAGTTATTGATGGAAAAGAAATATCTGAAAATATTCTTCAACAAAACGCTTTTAAAAAAGAATTCCAGCCTGCTATAAAAACAATTGATTTAACAAACCAGGATATTGCTAAAAATAATAAAATCAAACCCACTTTGAACACAAATAAAGAAAGAGAGCAGTTATGAAGATTCTCCAAACTTTCTATAAAAACAAACATATTCTTGTAACCGGCGGAGCCGGTTTTATTGGTTCTCATATAGCAGAAAGACTTGTTGAATTAGGTGCACATGTTTCTGTTCTTGATGATCTTTCTTCTGGAAGTATTAATAATATTAATTCGTTTTTACATAAAATACGTTTAACAGTTGGGGACATTACAAATTTTGATACCTGTAAAAAAGCAGTCAAAAATAAAGATGTAATTTTTCACACTGCAGCTTTTGTTTCAGTTCCAGAATCAATCAAACACCCCGCAGTTTCTGAAAAAATAAATGTTGTTGGAACATACAATATTCTTGAAACATACAGAAAAAACAATATTACAAAGATTATATTTTCTTCCTCTTCTGCTGTTTATGGAGAAAGAACAAACGTTTGCAGTGAAAATGACGGAACAAATCCTCAATCCCCTTATGCAAAACACAAATTAAAGGGAGAAGAACTTTGTAAGAAATTTTCAGAAAAATATAACATTAATACTGCATGCTTAAGATATTTTAATGTTTACGGCGATCGTCAAAATAACAAAGGTAACTACGCAGCCGTTATTGCAAAATTTAAAGAAAATTTGAAACACAAAAAACCAATAGCTATTTATGGAGATGGAAAGCAAACACGAGACTTTATTCACGTTTCTGATGTTGTTAAAGCCAATCTATTAATTGGAACTGTTCAAAAACTAGCTGGCGATGTTTTTAATATTGGATCAGGAAAAAGTATCTCTATTCTTGAATTGTTAAAACAATTAGAAAGAGAAGAAAAAGTAAAAGTTACCGATGTTATTTTTGAACCAGCACGCGAAGGTGATATTGTTACATCACAAGCAAACTGTAAAAAGTTTAAAAAATTATTTGAAAAATATTTGTAGTTTACTACCGTCATCCATTTAATTCCGCGTGTAATCGCAGCGCCACTTGTCTATCTTCTTCAATTCGCTTATCTTTTTCAATTTTATCTCTGAGCACAATATATTGATTATCTCCAACTTCTTCTGTGGGTGCTTGCCTCAAACGTTCTTCGGCTGCTTCTATTTCTCTTGACCGTTGAACCGATACTTCTTGTTGTCTTCTTTCTTCTTGTTGCCTTCTTCCTTGCTCCAGGATTTGTCTTATTTCTCGTTCTTCTGCTTGTCTTCTTCTTTCTTGTTCTTGAGCTTGTCTTATTTCTCGTTCTTCTTGTTGCCTTCTTTCTTGTTCTTGAATTCGTCGGGCTTCTTGACTAGCACTAGAAATTATCCAATCTCTACGACGGTATTCCGTATCAATAGAAAAGTCTTCAGCCCGTTCTGAAAACTTCACGCCACATTTTATTTGTCGTTCCAAAATATTTAAACCTCTTTTGTACGAGAAAGATTTCTCATACATACCAAGACGATTGAACTCAAATATAACATCTTCTCTTTTAGTCTCAGAACACAATTTGGTTTCTAATTCTTTTGCTAAACAACCCATAATTCCTTGTTCACTAAAAAGAACCGCCCTTTGGCGTCCGGCAAACAATAAATAACTATCTTCATTAATAAAACGATTTATAAATCCAGAAAAACTTTCAAGTAATCCTAACACTTCTAAATCGTATACCGTTTCTGCAGCAACTCTAATTCGTGTAATTTCCTCATAAACTTCTCGTTGCGTCATATGAACTTGAATATCTGATCCAGATTGTAATCTTTCAAGTTTCGATCTAATTGTTCCATGATTTAATCTATAAATAGTATATGTATCGCGATTTTCTGAATGACGGGCTGTTATATTTCTTAAATGCGCTTCTGCCAGTTCAGCATTATGTTGTCTTAAATATTTATACGCCAAAATTACATCCAACTGTTGCTGCACTTTCAGAGAAGCAACAACTAGAGAAAGCGTATCTTTTAAACAATTAATATATACCCCATTATCCCGATAAACATAGTCAGATTGTCGATTTCTGTATACAATATCAACCGCTTCCTCAAATGGTACTTTCGCCGCTTCGCACTTTTCAGTTGGGAAGAGGCCATAATCCCTTCTAAATTGTTCTGCAAGTTGATAAACAACGTTAACTTTTCGTCCTAGTTCTCGTTCTTCTGGAGTTGCAAAAACACTCGAACTTATAAAACAACTTAAAGCACATAAAAATATTAAAACTTTTTTCATAATTTTTTCCCAAAAAACAACCTACTAAATTACTATCCCCACATTGCCCCCAATCTTTCCTTCGCAAGCAAGTAAGCACGCTTTAATACTTCCCAACGCTGAATTAAATATGAACAATCGTATTCTGGATCTTGCCTTTTCTTTGCCTCAGTCTCTCCTACCAATCTATTCATTTCGGCAATACAGTCATCAAAAAGTTTTCTTAACTCGGACATCCCAAATTGTCTATAAATCAGCTCTACATTCTGAAGATCAGCCATTATTTGTTCATAGCTTCGTTGTTGGTGTCGTCCTTCCCTTCCTGCTACTTTTTGCTGCCTAGGGAAAGCTTCTTTCCACATCCGAGCGGCGCTTTCGTCTTCTTCTTGCTGCATACGTTCGGCAAGAAGCCTATCTTCTTCTTCTTGAACTTTTCTTGCGGCTTCTTGTTCAGCTTTCTGTAAAACAGCTTCTTCCTCCCCATCGTAAGAAAGTAATTCTTCCGGCAACAAAATCTTTCCTACAGAAGAATCCTCATCTGTCATTTTCCTCCTAAGTTCTTCGTCAAATGGAACAGTGTTAAAATCTTGTGTAGTTAAAACTAAACCTCTTTGCAGAGAAACTTGCAAACGTAGCATTTCAAGATCCATAACGAAAACTCGTTTCTGCCCATTAGAAATTTCTTCGAGTAAAGCTAAACAAACCTTACCTCTTAAAAAATAACTATCGTCGAACCGACCCTCAGCACTTGGTGCCCAATGACAAAGAAAATCTTCATGGAAATATCTACGCGCAAAAATCACCAATAATTGCTGTTTTATTTTTAAGGACAAAGAAAATCTATCAATAATACCGTACAACAAATCAAATTTATAATTAAGAACTTCAAAGAAAAAAGCTTGTTCAACGGCTTCTGTAAATAACTTCGCAGCTTCTTGATAATTCGCATTTCCCAAATTCGCAATTATCGAGTCAAGTTTATTATTTACCTCGACGTCACAAGAAGTAGCTCTTTTTGCCATCTCAACAGCTGATCTCGCCTTTTCTATGCGAAGCTGAATATTTTTTGCTCTTTGTTCTTCTCTTTGCTTTTCATCAGCAGCCACTTCTGCTTCGTCCAAAGTACGTAGATATTCTTCCATTCTTTGTTGTCTAGATGGCCCTCTACCTTTTTTACTCGCAGCAAAAACATTCGAACTCATAAAACAACTTGCAAAAACTGCAAATATTAAAACTTTTTTCATAATAAATTCCCCACAATAGAAATAAAAATAACAATAAACTATCGGTAAATAGTATACTTAAAGCTCTTTTTTGTCAAAAGCTCCACACTTTCGTGTTTTGACAAACTTCCACCGATCTTTAAACTATTTTATGCGTATATTCATAATGCCGAAGTGGTGAAATTGGTAGACACGCTAGATTCAGGGTCTAGTCCCGTAACAGGGGTAGGGGTTCAAATCCCCTCTTCGGCACCATACTTCGCTGCTTCGCAGCTTCGTATGGCTTGCGCCCATCTAATTAAGGATTAATAGTAAAGAAAACTAAATAAACTCCGTTCGCCCTGAGGGATTTCGAGTTTTTTAAAACGAGAAATTGTCTCGAAGGGTGCAAATTTATGTTCTATTTCCGTTCGAAGAAACCCTTCGAGACAAT
>JGI26252J51714_1000771_pt1 | contig 15852 bp, 15 predicted proteins | sample SaaInlLV_10m_DNA_4_FD_51714 | JGI IMG/M metagenome (IMG submission 51714)
GTAGACTGTTATTTCTATGCAAAGGTAAAGCAGACTCAGACAAAGTCAACAGACTATGGAGCAAGCACACGATGGAGAGAAGGTGAGCAATTCTGGCTGTCAGACGGAGGAAAATATGTTGAGTGGGAACCATGGTCAGAATGGTACGCAGGTAATAAATGGTAATAAGTATAGCGGCTATTGTTTAACTACTTAATTTTTGTTTGAGTACAGTTTCCTGATCAGGAAGAAAACATGATGGGCTGTCCACCTGTCCTGAATAAAATATTCAGGACAGATACTATTATCGAAGCGTAAGTACACATTCTATTACCCGATAAATACCAAATGATCTACGATCTGTTAATTCATCTTCGGAATAGATAACACCGTGATTAATCTCCCTGCTGATCTTTAAATCCGTTTTGTTTTGTTTTGTATGATGCGAAGGATTCATTTTTTTTTGCAAGCAGGCTGATCTCTCGGTCTGTATACATTAGAGACATTATTCTATTCATACCCTTATGTGACATCAAGTTNAACTCTTCGAGTTTAACTTCCAGACCATCCTTTAACCACACCATCTTTTTATGNGTTTCGTCTTCTTCTATTAAATCAGGTTTGCCATTTCCCTCAATAAAAATAGCTTCTGTATCCTTTATATCATCTTCAGCAAATTGCAAAGTATAATCTTTCCAACTATTGAGTATTACAATTTTATAAAGCTTGTCTTCGTAAAAAAAGAATGTGAAACGGCCACCGGAGACGTTCCTGGAAAGCATGGTAACCTTATTGTTTACCATCGGATCATATTCAAATTTGTCAGGAGCAGGNAATTGTTTCTGCACCTCACTTACGCTTACTCCAAACTCAAGTGGTTGTGCCATTGTTTTTGTATCAGGAGTGGATTCATCCTCAGGGACGTGACCAAGCATCGCTTTAAGAGCCTGTNTCTCTTTATACAGTTCTTCATCTGCGATTGCCTTCTTCTTGTCCATGGCAACCTTTTCAGTTGTAGTACAGTTTTGTATAATTACCAACGTAAAANCNGACAACAAAACCAGCCAGATGTTTTTCATACTGATTTCTCCATGTCAATGGATGAGAAATGTAAAATGGATTTGNAAGNTCTATGATATCAAGGCACTTCTATATTATCAAAGATGTTTTGTATGACTTTTTCTGCCGTCATCTCTTCTGCTTCTGCTTCATAGGTTATGATAACTCTATGTCGCAGCACATCCATTCCTATTGATTTTACATCTTGTGGAGTGACATAACCCCTGCCTTTGAGAAAAGCATAAGCCTTTGACGCAATAGCGAGGTAAATGGTTGCTCTTGGTGAAGCACCAAATTCAATAAATTCACCTAAATTAAGGCCGTATTTCTGAGGGTCTCTGGTAGCAACTACTAAGTCTACAATATAGTCCTTTATCTTATCATCAATATAAATCTGATCAACTACCGCACGTAAACGCTTAATATCTTCTGCATTTAATACAGAATCCACCTTCATGCTTACATCTGTTAACGCCATTCTATCTAAAATCTCGCGTTCATCATCTTTACTGGGATAATCTACATTCAGTTTTAACATAAACCTGTCAACCTGCGCTTCCGGCAAAGGATAAGTACCTTCCTGCTCAATTGGGTTCTGCGTAGCAAGTACCAGGAAAGGATCTTCAAGCTTAAATGTCTCGCTGCCTATCGTTACCTGCTTCTCTGCATAGCCTCTAAAAGAGCACTCTGAACCTTTGCAGGCGCCCTGTTAATTTCATCAGCAAGTATAATATTTGAGAATATTGGTCCTTTTTTTGTAGTAAACTCACCAGAACGAGGATTGTAGATAAGGGTACCTATCAGATCTGCCGGCAGGAGATCCGGTGTAAACTGAAGTCTCTGGTACTTCACCTGTATTGCTTTTGCCAGTGTCATAACTGACAGAGTCTTTGCTAATCCTGGAACACCTTCCAGGAGAATGTGGCCATTAGCCAGGATGCCAATAAGCAATCTTTCTATAAGCAGTTTTTGTCCTACAATTACTTTCCCCATCTCATTGCTTAGGTTAGAAAGAACACCACTCTCTTCTTTAATAATTTCCGTTATATTTTTAATATCTTTTGATTCCATATTAGTCTGCACTCTTTTAAGTGATTTAAAAGTGATTAATTATAACATACCAGTAAAACTGTTACTACTAAAGATATAATCCTCTCGACGATAGCATCTCTTCAGGGGAAAGTTTCTTGCGTGTTGATTGTTAATAGGAGTAATGAAATAGAAAGAGAATTTCTATGGTAATATAGCAAACAAAGGCTTTAGCTTCTCATTGACACTTATAACAATCTATAGTTTGATGGTTATCGAAAGCAAAAGTAAATTTATTGAATCACCCTTACTACGCATGCTTCTATCAGCTCTTCAATCTTGTCTTTCTTCATCAGGTAGACAAAGTTTGTCTCTGAACCGGTAACATAATAATCATTACCGGCTTCTTTGCCAACCAGCAACGAAGCCTCACCATCGTCAAAACCAACAGTGATATTGAACTGTGGGTTATCAAGTCCATATTTTGCTAAATCCTCATTTGAATACTGGACAATAGACTCTCCCATTAGCAGCTTTATTGAAGACATGATTCGATCTGCTAAATTCCCGCTCAAAGGCATAATTTCCGGTTTGAGCATTTGCCATACATGTCCTTCATTTTTCTGAAAAAGTAGCTCCTTTTCAGGATGTGTTATTTTAATAGATTTTGCATTTGCGGAATCAAAACTAAAAAGTGTCCTTGTGACAAGCTCGATACTGTAATCCCTGACGTCAGTCCACCCTACCTGAAAAATCATGTCCTCGCCATCAACCTTAGCATAGTAGTTTGTTTTATCTTTTTCCGGTTCCACCTTATTCCCTATCAGAAGCATCTTTGTTTTCAATTCCGTTGGCTTTACCAAATCATCTTTCGCACTAATTACTTCGTCGCTATGTGCAGCTTTACCCGCCTCTTCNTACGTTATCGACGCTTTTAACAGAGGATTNTCAAACCCATAATCAGNAGNNTTNTCTGCTGANAGAGTCACAATCTTATCTGCCAACAAAAACGAAAGATTCCATACCACTTGATTGATGGAGTCCAGTTCCGCTTCCATTGATGCAGGACTTATCATATTCCACTTCGGTCTGCGCATAGTAGAGTCTTCCGCAGTCTCACAGACGAGTGTTTTACCGTCCCTATTGACAACTATCTTCTGAGCAGTTTCCTTAGGAAATTCCATGACCAATTTATCTCTGAATGCCAGATATCCTGCCTTGGCAATATCATAAAAATTTTCNGTNGGAACAGTATATACAGCATCTTCTCCGTCTCGTCTTACATAGCACAATCCACCATTTTCATCAGCATTACCTATCATGAATTTTACAGTTTCACCTTCTCCGATTCTTCTGAATACTGAAACCTCTATTGGTGAGTCTGCTAATCCATATTTATCAAAGTTAGCACCACTATCGTCTATATATTGCTGTATCTGCAAATCCTTAATTTTTTCCACGAATTCTCTTACNGTATCTCTATCGGCCAAAATTAGTTTTGGAGCTTTAATCATCCAGTCATATTGCACNGTCTTTTCCATAACAAGGTTTGTGTCAGATGACTTCATATCAATTTTTTCTATGCCGTAAGTACCAATTGCATCAAATCTCAAGAGCTGCTTGTCTCGCAAATCATTCAGTTCCAAATCCAGATTGCGAAGAATCATATCGTGTACAAGAAAAATAGAACTTTCACCTTCAAGCTTTGCGTAAATCATTTCATCCAGACTGTGACCCAAAAGGAGAGTTTGTACATTGTCTGTAGTACCTATACTGATAGTAAACACCGGTTTATCCAGACCGTAATTAATAATATCTTCTTTGCTATCAGAGACAAAATCTTCTTTTGCAATCTCCAGGTTTTTCAATTCATCAAGAATCTCTTTAATTCTTTCAGTGTCGGCACGATCTGAAAGTGGTTGTGTTATCCACCAGAGCTGCTCAGCTTTAGAGCACACCACTGGTTCACTTTCTTCTCTCTCAAGCCTTACTCTCTCTACAGAATGTTTATCATATTCAAATGCCCATTTGTTTCTTAAATCATTAATTTCTTTACTTACTTTTTCCAGAAATTTAACGCCAACAACAAAAACATCCTTGTCGTCACCTGTAGTAATATACGCAGTGTCTTCTCCAGCAGCCAGCCTGTCTCCAATATTAACGGTATACTTGGTAATATTACCGGCAGTTCCACCAACCATTGAACCCTTTTTAAGCCATAGGCTGACAACAAGAGTCGGTGTTTCCACCGTATTCTTTCAAGTTGAAGTTTGCTGTTTCACTTTCTTTAATGGTACCGACTTTTCTCAGAAATTCAAATTGAGCAAGAATTTCTTCCACCTCCGCTCTGTCTGCTCTCAGCTGCAGGGGCTCTACCATCCTCCATCTCTGATTATCAGTACTTTCAAGGACGATATTAACACCATCTCTTTTCATTTCAATCTTATCAATCTGGCCTGGCTTGTAATCCGGCAATACCATCTGCTGTCTCTGCATCCATACATCTGTCCTGTACTGTTTCTTGTCATACAGGAATATGTATGCTGCACCAATGCCTGCAACTATTAAAAGTATTATTGTTGTTCTAAATTTCATAGTTATATAGAGTCTCCGTTTATTATCTTCTTCTTCTCCACCAGACGAAGCCGCCAATTATTATTCCGATAGAAGGTAACCCTGCAATAGATAGCCAGAATACTACGGCTAACTGCCCAGGCCTTACCATAGCTCTCCTGACGTCAGGAGCCTTAGCTGATATCCCTAGCTCCTTTTCCCTCCGAGCCAGCCAGCTTATAGCATTTAAGACAAGATCCTGGTTACCAGGTTTATCAGAAAATGTGTTTGCGGCAAAATCAGTATCACCAAAAACAACGATACGCGGTCCCTTTTCCCCTATATTAGCAAAAGCCTGCGTAGCATGTGGCGGTGCAGTAGGGTTTGGTTCCGCCTCTCTCAACTCCGATGCCACAGCCATAATTATCGGAGAGCAGATGTCTGAATCTTCATCATATTTCGGCCTTTTCTTACCTACTATCTCAGTTTCACCCCAACTTTGATCAGGTGCCTGTACAATTCCTGTAGCAGAGAATGCCATTGTATCGCTCATTGGAACAAGACTAAGTGCGCTTGAACCATAAAAAACTGATGTTAACTTTTTCATATCATTTGTTATCTCATGGTCCAGGTACTTCTTGTCGCTTATATAGACCTCAACAACCGTCTGCATACCAAAAAGTGGCATATTTACCTTGTTGTAGACCACCGCATCATCCCTGGCAACTACTCCGTACTCTCCAAGCAACGCATTTAGTCCGGATGATTTGTTCGTACCTACTGCAGGTTCAAGCATAACCATTAGCTTGCCGTCTTTAAGCTCACCTTTATCGTTTATCAGCCTTGCTGATGTTCCCACATAGTCACGAATATAGTTTGTTTCTTGTGTTGAGAATCTTTTTGTTGGGCCTGCGATAAAGAGTATATCGCAATTTTCAGGAACTCTCTTCTGTTGTAATAAGTCGAGAGGCAGCACATTGTAATTAGCGCGTTTAATAGCGCTTGCCAACTTACCTAACCCAGCACGTTCAAAATCCCCGTAGTCTCTCTCTCCATGCCCTTTTGTAAAGTAAACATTTGTCTGCTTTCCTCGTGTTACGTTTACTATTGCTGATGTAAAGATCTCTTCGCCCTTAAACTTAAAAGGAAATTCATTTTCGATTACATCTTTTAGCAGTACGTGTTTACTATTATCTCCACAAGCAAAGATTATTGATCCCAACTCTACTTGCTTCTTATCCATTTTAAGCTTCTCTGCCAACTCTGTTATCTTCGTACCATCAAGCAGAGGGTTCAAGAAAGTAACCGTTATCTTGTCAGATACATACTTATACTCTTCGAGGATATCTACGATCTGTCCGTAAAAACGATAGTCCTGACGTTTTACCAGAAGCGAGGTGACAAAAATTGGTTCATCTAGATTTTTCAGAATCTTTTTTGTTTTAGAACTTAATGAGTACTTTCCTGAAGCAGTCATGTCACAACGGTAATAATGCCTATCGTTTATGTAGCTAACAAAGACAAAGATAGCGACAGCGATAAGTATCATAAAAATTACATTAGCCCCGATCAGGGTCTTTTGTTTTTTTATATTTTGTTGGAGCCTCTGGTGTTGTTACTTCTTTATTATTCAATGACTTTCCTACCTCCATTTTCTACTCTCAACATTTCGTACCGTTATAAACAAAAGTAATGCCGTAAAACTCAGATAGTAAATTACATCCCTGGTATCCACAATGCCTTTTGTAAAAGATGCCCAATGGTCATAAGTTCCAATATACCTTAAAGCTTCATAAAACCAGCCATCACCGTACTCACTTAAATAACCGATTACCCAAAGAATTATTAATGAAACTATTCCGATTACAGCAGCAACAACCTGGTTCTTTGTTAACGATGACACTAGCAAGCCAACAGACACAAACAATCCACCCATGAGCATCAGCCCTATATAACTGGAAAAAATTGGCCCGAAATCTGGATTCCCAAAAATAGTCAAAAATATTACATAAACCCATGTAGGAAGTATCATCACAGCATACAGGCTTAAGGCCGCAAGAAATTTACCAAATACTACATCAAAGTCTGTTACCGGGGAAGTCATGAGAGTCTCCATGGTCCCGGACTTTGTCTCATCTGAAAAGAGTTTCATAGTAATTACCGGTGTAAGTAGCAGGAGAAAAAACTGGGTTGAATCCAGGCTACCCTTAAGAGATGCCTCCTGATGAATTTGCAAATTACCAGCAAAGAAGAAACCTGCTGCAATAAGGAACACAGAAATCACAACATACGCAATCGGTGAATAGAAGTAGGACATGATTTCTCGTTGAAATATAGTATTTACGTTACGCATTGGCTGTCTCTTCCTCCGTTTCCTTAGTGGTAACTTGGTGAAAGATTTCCTCTAAGGTGATGGTCTGTTTCTTCATTTCTCGTAGTATGTAATTATCTTTTACAATGCAATTAAAAACATCTTCCCTTATATCTTTTTCACCATTTCCATTAATATAAAACTCATTTGCATCGTCCTTATTTCTATAAGTCACAGATTCGACGGTATCAATGCCGGACAAGCTGTTTTTTATCTTTTCTCCATCTCCCTTTACCTCTAAAACAAGGTTTGAGCCTGTTTTCAACTGTTTCATGAGATTTGAAGGTGTATCCATTGCAACTATCTTACCCTTATTGATTATCATAACTCTATCACAGACCATTTCAACTTCAGGCAGAATATGTGTTGATAGCAAAACAGTATGCTTCTGTCCCAGGCCTTTGATAACTCCTCTGATCTGTCTGATCTGATTAGGGTCAAGTCCAATGGTAGGTTCGTCGAGGATCAAAATTTTCGGATCATGGATTAAAGTATCTGCAAGACCAACTCTCTGTTTGTATCCTTTAGACAATGTACCAATGATCTGCTTCTGTACATCTGTTATCCCAGTCATTTCAAGACAATACTCTATCTTTTTTCTTCTTTCTCTTCTGGGTATATTTTTAAGCTTGGCGCGAAACATCAGATATTCATACGCTCTCATGTCCAGATAAAGAGGCACATTTTCAGGTAAATACCCAATCTGCTGTCGTACGTTTAGTGAATCGGTAAACACATCATAACCGGCTACAGTTGCAGAACCAGCAGTCGCCGGCATAAAGCAGGTTAATATTCTCATAGTAGTCGTCTTACCGGCCCCGTTTGGACCAAGCAGACCGACTATTTCGTTTTCTTTCACATGGAAAGAAATATCGTCTACTGCATTCATATTTACGTATCGCTTCGTCAAATTTTTTACTTTTATCATGTGGGAATTCTCCATACAATGCTATTAAACTTACAAGCTTTTTACTCTTAACATTACTTTCAAAAAATAAGTTCCCTTATTCTTCTTCATTTACAACATCAGCAGTAATGCGAAGCTCGCCACTCGCAAGTTCTTCAAATGCAGCTTGAACGGGGTCACTCGAATCCGTCTCAATAAGAGTCGGTGCACCATCCATCAAATCTCTAGCTCTTTTGATTAAGACGGTAGTCAGGTGGAAGGTTCCATAGTCTTCTGCAGGTTTATCTACGTTATCGGTCATGTTGTTGAAATTTCGAAAATAATTAAAACCATTATTTTTACCATGTTTTTTGTTTTCGTCAAGAAAAAACTTCATACATTTTAATTTAATCGCCCTGTAATAGGTTTTGCTTATTTATACACTTATAGCTTGACTTTGCAGTTTTACAGAAGTATTTTATGTGGGCTATTACTATTGCAAATAGGTTGAGTTGTTTACCTTTCAGTTCGCAGACCAGTTATTTTGATAGAAACGCAATAGCCAACAGAAATAGTAAGGCCAGAATTATTGAATCTAAAACGGAGGGGTTGATATGGGTTTACCTGGTTCGACGTTTAAGGATGTTGGGAAAGAGTTCCCTAAAGGCGCTATATTATTTAAAGAAGGTGATGACGGTAAGGAAATGTACCTGATAAACTCAGGTGAAGTTAAACTGAGCAGAAAAACTCCNCAAGGAGATNTANTTTTNGCAAAATTAGGCTTCGGAGAATTTTTTGGAGAAATGTCCGTAATTACAAACCAACCAAGAACCATTACGGCTGAAGCAGTAACAGATTGTCGACTGAATGTCATAACTAAGGATGTTTTAGAGACGTTAGTGGCAGGCAAACCTTTAGTCGCATTAAGCATTTTAAAAAAACTGATGTTCAGACTGGAAGGCGCGTACGATCTTATTGAAGACCTATACGTCAAACACATTAAAAATGATAAACAAAAGTAGCTTATCTCATAAATGAAGATCAATGAAAACTTTGTGCCAGTGACGAAGAAATGCGTTGAACTTGAGGAACTTGATGATGGTTGCATACTTTATGACACAGAGAAAGACGAAGTACACAGCTTAAATAGCACCGCAGCTTCTATCTGGATATGTTGTGATGGAAAGCATTCAGTAAAGGAAATAGTGGACGTTGTAGAAAAATGTTTCAAGCCCGAAAGTAAGATAGTCCCGAGAGACATAATAAAAACCATAGAGGATTTTTCAAAAAAAGAGCTTTTAACTCCATAAGCCTTGTACTACCCCGGCATAAGGCCTTTTTATTGCATACCGATTGTTATGTATCAACTACATTACAAGCTCCATTCACATTGGTTTTCTATACAAACAGGAAATAAGAAGCTGGCAGACCTATGTTCGCAACTCTACCCAAGCTCCAGATCTAAGCACCTCGGATCTGCTCATATTGTTTATTCACTGAATATGAGAAATGATAACGTTGCCGGTGTAGTTTATGAGATCCTTGTAGACGGCAAAAACAAATATCAAACTAATACTAAATCAGAACTATTTTCAACACTTGAATGGATGGTTACATGCAATGCATTATCACATCTTCAAGAGTTCTTTCAATTACACGCAGGGGCGGTCATAAAAAAAGGAAAGATCATACTTCTGCCTGCCAACCATGGCCAGGGAAAGACTACGCTAACATTAAGTCTTACCCGAAATAATTATCGATGCCTTTCTGACGATATTGTCTTGATAGAGCCGGAGACAACCAAGATTATACCTTTCCCACGAAGTTTTTTAATAAAAGACAAATCTATCAAAAAAATGACTGAATCTCATTTAATAGATAAAAAGAGTGGATACTATTGTAAATCAGGATAAAAAGAGTGGATACTATTGTAAATCAGATGACATTTTCTACTANAATCCTTATTGCACTAATAACTCACATATTAGAAATACAAAGCCGCATACCATAATCGAATTAAAGCACAGCCGCCGTTTCAAAAACGAACTAAGGCCGGTCAGCAAATCACAGATGTGTATCAAGCTATTGAGGCAGTCGTTTAACATCCACAACTACAAGCGCAGCGGAGTCACTATATTGACAAATCTGGTCAGAAACAGTAAGTGCTATTCATTAAAAACAAATAATATAACAGATGCAGTTCGCCTGGTTTCTCAAATATGAACGAACCAACTATTAAAAGATACATTACCAGGCTCCTGAACCTTAAGAGAGGAGGAGGTATTGATGAGATATGGAATGAGTTAGAATCAGCAGGATGGAGTGACATTATCGACATTGCTCAAGAACAACAAGTATTAACATTTCTGTTTCATAAATTAAGACAACTCGGATTGGAAACCAAACTAAAACCGGAAGCCCACCGGATTATGTCTCTCAAATACCAAGAGGGAGTCGCGCGGAATGTTGTCACCAGGCATGTATTAAAAGACATAATTTGTTCATTTAATCAATACGGCATAAAAGCTATCATACTAAAAGGTGCCATAAATTTTTGTGAGAATCTTTATGAGAACTGGAATCTAAGGTCAATGGAAGATCTGGATATTCTCATCAAGGAAGAGGATTTTCCTGCCGCAAGGCAATGCATGAGGACTGCAGGACTTCGTTATCTTGAAGGCCAAATCCCTCGTGACCTAAGCGAAGATTTTGAAGGCAGGGATATCGCCGTAGATATGCACTATCTGCCGGTCCCCGAAAAGCACATCAACCTTTTTGAAATGGATTCGTTCTGGTCAAACACTATGTGCGTAGAGATGGATGGCATTAAAACATATATTCCCAGCCCAACTGACCAAATCTATCATAAGTTTGTTCACGACGTGATACGCCACCAGGAATTAGTAAATTTTCGAATTCAGGGTATGTGTGATTTTGTAATGACATCCCAATATTATAATGAAAGAATTGACTGGGGAGAGATATTGCGCAGAGTAAGGAGAAACGATATTGAAACTTTATTTAATTTTTACTGCTGGCAAATCAAGAGGAATCTGGGAGCAGAGCTACCGCAACCGATAAACTATCTGAGCGATAACAATATTGAGAGCTACGAGAAATGGTACGACCAACTAAGTGAATGTCCTGAGTGGCTTGAATCTGCGAGTGAACGTCTCATGGCAATTCTGATCAAGGGCGGCAATATTACTACTCATCTTAAGAACACATTTAATGTACTGGTGAAGGAGTCCGTGCTGAACGAATCAAAAGAGTTCCTGCTCTCTCTCTACCACATAAAAAATGGAAAACTCCTGTTGCCATTAATCCGCACAATACACCTGTCAAGAGTCCTCTTCCTGCACACCATGATTATCACCTATCTCGCGAAGCAACGCCTGAGCATAAAGAAGTAAACCTGGTTTCTTATTTCTTTTCTTCGCCGCTATCATTCGTAATTATATTCTCTCTCAAAGAATTGCGTACTCAAGTCATCCACTTCATCCTGACCCAACCATTGTGAAGTTTCATTAAGGACTGATTCTCTACACATAATGAGATATGCCTCAATATGTTTCTCCAAATCCTCTCTTGATAACTCCTTCATCTTGACAATAATTTCACCCAGAAGCATGTTCTCATTTTGTCTTTGTATGGTCAGTGCTTCCTCAAGGATATATTCTGTAATATGTCCTTCCTTAACTAAATACTCACCGATTTTCATAATAAATTCCCCTCTTTAAAATTAGTATTACCAAAATACATCTTTACGTTCNACATCATCTGATANAGTGAAAAGTTATTCCCTCTCCCCTTCTGATACATTGACTACCCGAACTTGTCTTCTTTGAACTGATCCTGAATCTCCTCCACTTCTCTACGCCTGCTGATTATGGCATCAACACAATCTCTATCTAATTTTTCACCAGCCATCTTTTTAAGCATCGCAAACGCCTCATCATTACTCCATGCTTTTTTGTATGAGCGATCACTTGTCAATGCATCAAAGACATCTGCAACAGCTACTATACGTGACTCTAATGGAATCTGTGTCCCTTTCTTGCCATCCGGATAACCAGAGCCGTCTATCGCTTCGTGATGATACTCGGCGATGTTACGCAGTACACTGACGTAGTCAAAATGACCAAGGCCAAAATTACTGATCAGATCATCAATGATTTCTCGGCCTCTGCGCGCATGCGTACGCATAGTTTCGAATTCCCCCGTGGTAAGCTTGCCTGGCTTCAGCAAAATACTGTCAGGTATACCCACTTTGCCAATATCATGTAGTGTGGAAAAAGAGAGGATGTGCTCAATATACGAATCATCCAGATTATATTTATCCGCCAGACATACCGCGATCAGCCTGGAATAACGTGACATACGGTCCAGGTGGCTGCCTGTCTCAGTGTCTCGTACATGGGTAATNTGCTCTGACGTCTTGACTGCNGCAGTCAGTGCATGCACNGACTCCATCTCGTTGATCACAAGGAGAGAGATCATATGGCCTATAATGTCCAATTCGTGGAGTACATCATCGACAAAAACATCTGCTTTATTGGAATTGAAAAAAATAAAACCTGTGATCACACCATTATCAAAGAACGGCATAGTATAACTGGCCGCATAACCCTCACGTCCAAGACGTTTATAATGTCCGTATTCATTATTTTCAAATGTAACCATATTATTGATTACACACGGACGCCCCCTATCGAGCACTTTCTTTAACGAAGGAAGCTCCTCAATATGTGCCTGCGAATGCTGCCAGGCAGTTGGATCATCACAGCTATCTAAATAAGACTTTAGCAGTGTGGTTGCCGGATCATAAATGGTAATAGCAATCCGCGCCAGGAAAGGAAAAAACGGCTCAATCGCTTTATGCGTACTTACCAGTTTTTCCTCTAATGTCAGATTCTTATTGAGTGATTCCAGAATATCTTTATGTGCAAAGCTGGTACTTGTCATGATTTATAAAATAACCTTCCTGTTGACATATCATGCTGACTGAATAGTAGTTATGTATTTTAAATAAAGACACTTTCTTTAAATCTATATATACCTTTTTTCTATTATCGTCATATTCTCAAAATACTTTAATCAGGCATCTTGCCTTATATCTTTTTCCACCGTTTTCAATCTGCGTATATCTGCGTCCAATGTCTTTTCTCTAGCATCTTGCTTCTTGACTTTAACATCTGTTAAAATCTGTGGCAGAATTGCTCTTTTTTCTTTCTTTTTCTGAGATTCGTTCTATTCTATTTTTTTCTGACGATAGAAATTATCATTCATATCTTAAACTTACACTCTACCTTAGATCATTACCTAAAAATTTACTTGATTTATTGAGTCTATAGACATTTGATAAGATTAATTATGACAGGTTTGCATATCTGGTTGACATGCATGTAAAGATTGTCTAAAGGATTACAGGTTCAAAATTAACTTGAATTTTCAGGCAGAGAAGCATAACATTAGTAGCCTAAAAAGATTCGAGCCCACGAAGGTATCAATGTTAAAAAATCTTAGTAGTCCTGCCTCCCATTTCCAAATTGGCAATTTAGTTTTAATCAAAGTATTTTTGTATTGAGCTTCTCATTTAATTTTAATTTATACAATAATAGGCAAGTTATAATTATGAAAACAGAGTCACATCCAATCCGGAAAAAAGTAAATAAGATTATCATTTGTGTGTTGATAGTCTCAGGCTTTTTTCTATTAAATCTGATATTTGAGCAAAAAGTCTCAGCATCAAGAAAAACCTCAGAATCCATAATTGTATCACTTAAAGCTCAAGGCAAGCTGAATGAAGCTATGGAGTTAATTGATGAATACATTAACAACTGCAGCAGGAATGTGACTTTCAGCTGGGGATACAATGAAAAGGGATGCATTTTCACATTAATGGGAGAATATACCAAAGCTATTTATGCTTTTCAGGAATCGCTACGCTATAGCGACGGGGCATCAGATGATTTTATTACCCTCTTGAACATGGGAAGCCTGCAACATTCATTGGGGGATTATGCGGATGCTATTTCATATTTCGATGAGGCCATTATCAGAATGGACAACGATGACCCCAGGAGGTATTGGCTGAAGATGCATGTTGCATGGTCAGGTTTTTACCTATCGCGTGGTGACACAATGGCATTAAAACAGGTTTATAAAGAAGCGAAACCAAGGCTCTATGCGATAGAAAACNACCTCAACTCATTTAATAAAGGGAAAGCTTATTCTCTGGCATCTAAAATTGCCTATCAACTGGGTAAATANAAGAAGGCAATCAAATTGTCCAAAAAATACGCGAAGAAAAGAAAGAGTGATTCCNCAAAGTTAAGCTTAGCTGCAAACNTACTCCATTTAGGTAAAGAAGTNGAAGCGAATGAGATTTTTAGTAAAGTCAATTTAAAAGACGTAGATAAAGATTTGCTGGCATTATGGTATTGGCTGAGCGGTGATGAACAGCAAGCGAGAAGCAATCTGGAAGGATACACGAATGATGTCGAAAGAAAAAAAGCATGGGGTCACATACGTAATAATGAAATATTACCTTACGATATGTGGAAGGACGCAAGAGAACAGAAATGGTTTGTAAAANTGATCGGCCCCCTGACGACTGACTACCCGAATGCCGCAACTTACCGAAACAACCTGGGTGCTGCATGGAAAGCTAAGGGTAACTACGACAAGGCGATTGAATACTATGAGAATGCGCTGAAATCTGATTTAAATAACTACGGTGAGGATCATCCAAATGTCGCTACCTATAGAAACAACCTGGGTGCAACATGGAAAGCAAAAGGTGATTATGACAAGGCGATTGAGTACTATGAAATGGCTCTGAAATCTGACTTAAACAACTTTGGCGAAAACCATCCGAAAGTTGCAACCCGCTGGAACAACCTTGGCGAAGCATGGCGTGCAAAAGGCAAGTACGACAAGGCGATTGAGTACTATGAGAAAGCGCTGAAATCTGATTTAAACAACTTTGGCGATGACCATCCAAATATTGCTGCCCACAGAAATAACCTTGGAGTAGCCTGGAGCGCAAAGGGAGAACACGACAAGGCAATCGAATATCTTGAGAAAGCACTGGAATCCGACATAAAAACCTTCGGTGAAAAACATTCAAATGTTGCTACTTACAGGAATAACCTTGGAACAGCCTTGAATGCGAAAGGGGAATACGATCAGGCCATTGAACATCTTGAGAAGGCCTTATCTGTTATACAGGTGAGGTTAGGCAATGATCATCCTGACACAAAAACATTGAAAACCAACTTGCGTCTTGCAAAAGAAGTGAAGCCTGAATAGGAACAGGTCTGGAATCCACGCCTTCCCATCCCCACTAGAATTGTCGTTGAACTGGCGAACGTGCAGTTGGGTACGGACGGGCACAAATCGTTAATTGGAATAACCAGAAAAATGGAGATACTCAATAATATAACGGGACAACATATCCTTGTTGCTTTTATTATAGGCATTTTCAGCGCCTGTTCTCTACCACTGGGCACTATTACTTCGGCATTCTGGAAACCTGGAGATAGAGCTATCGCGTTCTTAATGGCTTTTGGTGGAGGAGCACTGTTAGCCGCGTTAACTATTGACCTGGTAGGGTCAGCCCTTGAAAAAGGCCATTTTCATCTCCTGGCATTAGGATGTATTATCGGAAGTCTTCTTTTCATCGGGCTAAACCATATCATCAATGATCATGGAGGATTTTTACGAAAAGCCTCCACAACCGTATATCACATTCGCCGTAAAGGCAGAACACGTTTCAAACGAATTCTTTCTCATGTACAACGCATAGATTTATTCAGCAATCTTCCTGATGCAGAAGTTGAAAAACTAATTTCTTGTTTTATCAGGCAGGAATATCCTAAAGGGACAACACTTTATCAAAAGAGTGATCCCTGTAAAAATTTATATATTATTGAAAGCGGCAAGGTTGATCTTTTAGATCCCGAAAAGGACA
>JGI26252J51714_1000784_pt1 | contig 15691 bp, 12 predicted proteins | sample SaaInlLV_10m_DNA_4_FD_51714 | JGI IMG/M metagenome (IMG submission 51714)
AATACAAGAAGCGTAAATAATATTTTTTTAATGTTTTTCATGTAAAGCAGTATATATGGATAATTATTGTTTTAATTTGACACGTATCAAGTCAATCGAGATTTGTGATGAATAAAATAGATAAAAGCTATAGAGGCAACTAGCGCTGTTGGTAAGGTGTTGTTTCTAGTAGTTATTTATTTAGATATGGAGCTTGGATAAAATGCCGAGCTAAATTAATCTATCCATGGAGGAGTTTTGAAGAAGTCAGCCCTATTATTGTTTGTTGCTATTATTACTATTTATAGTATTTCTAAACAGGATGAGACGGTAGAAAAAAAATCAATAAACGTTGAGAATTGCTCAATAATGGAAAAAACTTGCCAAGTGCAAATAACCAACTCAGCTAGCATTTCTTTTGACATTACCCCGAAAGGCATGCCGCCAACAAAGCCCGCAGTGGCTAATTTACAGCTTAATAACCTAAGCGCAAAGGCAGTTGAGCTAAGATTTGAAGGGGTTGATTTGGATTATCAGCCACCTACAGTTCAGCTTAGCAAAATTAATAGCACAACATATAGCGGTGAAGCATTTTTGTCTTTATGTACGCTAGAGAAAACTAAGTGGGTTGCCCATTTAACCATTCACACCAGTGAAAAAATCTGGGAAATCTCTTTTCCATTTATCCATTCAGGAGATGGCTACGACATTATAGCGCCTTCTTCTTAAACAAATTAATCGCTATAAGAAGGGGTAGTACCGCCCAAGTTATCATGGACAAGAGTAGTGTATAGCCCGGAAGGGTGACTACATTTGAGATAGCCTGGAGTGGTAATAAATTGTTTCCCTGTTCGCCAATACTGATGATTCTAAATATGTCAATAGGATTGAGTAGCAATATATTTCCAAGCAGATCGGCGCTAATAAGGTAGCTATATTTACTGGTAATGATAATGAGAAGAATCATGTCGAAAAACACCACAAAAAACAACCATGCTGACATGCAGTAGATAATTGCTGTACTGCGCTGAGCAACAACAACACTAATCATAGCCTATGGAAGTGAAGATGCCGCCTAGTAAGATTGAAGTAAAGACAAACCTTAAATAGATCTGGATAAATTCAGCAGTTAGCGTATTGTTAAAAAGAGACAGTAGCAGAATTGCGCTATAGCCAAATATAATGGCAATTGATAGACTTATCCAATTAGCAAAAAACTTCCCAAGCAGAAACTGATAGCGCTTGATGGGATAAGACAGCATTAACAGTAAACTCCCTTGCTCACTTTCTCCAACAATTGAGTCGTAGCTTATAAACAACGCCATCAAAGGAATAAAAAAAATACTCAGACTTGATAGGCTGGTTATTTGCGTACTAAGTTGACTAACCCCTGTTGATCCAACAGGGGTATCTCCCAGAAGAATTAAGGATAGTGACAAGGTCGCAAGTAAAAGAATCATTCCAAACAGGTAATGATTTTCTAATGCATTTTTTACTTCTCTAAGGCTAATAATTAGTATTGGACTAAACATTATTTTTTGTTGTATAGGTGGTAATAGGCATCATTAATTGTGGCTTTAACGGTATGTATATTTTTGATGCAGCTCATTTTTGAAAGGGTGTTTAATATTGCCATATTATTATCTGGCTGATGAAATACACTGAGTTTGTCTTGGACTAGTTCATGATCGGTGATCAAGTGCCCTACAGATTGCAAAATTTCATCCACTAAACAGTCTTCTGTTAGTAGTATTTCAATTTTATCACTTAGTTGCAAGTTATTAATAATTTCATCAATCTTTCCAGCAAGCGCAACTTGGCCTTGATTGATAAAAATAACATTATCAACAATATCAGAGAGTCCATCCAGCGTATGCGAAGACAGGATAATGCTCTTGCCCTTGTTGCTTAAATTTTGTAATATTTTGCTAAAAAGACGTCTGCTGTTAGGATCTAGGCCTGAGTATGGCTCGTCTAGAATCAGAATCTCAGGATCAGATAATAATGCCTGAGCCAATAATAGACGCTGCTTCATGCCTTTTGAATAGTTGGATATTTTTCGCTCTGAGGCGAACTTTATTTCCACCAATTCTAGTATCGGATCAATAGTGTCAGGATCGGCACCCTTTAGTTTTGCAAAATAAAGCATTAAGTCAATACCGCGAAGGTGACCATAGAGTGCACCATGCTCTGGCATAAAGCTAAGTTTATTCGTTTGGGCATATTTGGACGATTTTGCATGCCCAGAGCTTGCACTCAGTATGCCGATTAATAGCTTGATTAGTGTTGTTTTTCCTGCACCGTTGTGGCCCACAATGGCCACACTTTCACCTCGATTAATTTGGATATTGATATCGGATAAAATTTGCGTTTTACCGTAAGAAAAGCAAACGTTTTGGTAGTCAATTAATGTATTTTTGTGCATTTTTTAAGGTTTCTGTGGCAATTTTTGTATTGTCCATAAGGGGGTATGAGTCAACAATCCCTCCTGGAAGTAGTGACGGAAAATGCTTACTTGAGTATCTAAGTAATTGCATAATTGGGCTGTTTAATAGTACGGCTGCATTAGGATAGTTCCAAAGAATTTTGTCGGTTATGTCATTCGGTTTGTACACACTATCAGCAATGTTGTTGTTGTTAATGTCATAAGACTTATGATCACTCCAGAAATTCCCCTGCCCCTGGTAGGACCACTCAATGTTCTTCGTACTGACATACTTNACTTGTTTTTTATTGCCAATAAAGGCGTTGTTGTAAAAGTCATTTTCGTCGGATCCTGCAGTCCAATTGACACCAATTAGGCATTGTTTAAAATAATTATCGNTAAACGTATTGAAATTTGAATTATAGACAAATAAACATTTGTTTTTTCCGTTTAAGACGGCATTTCCGTTAATAGTAGACTGATTAAGGAAATTTGCAAAAAATCCATGCTCTTTGTCATCAATTGAAATGTTGTTGGTGACTTTTAGGCCGCTAGAACTCATTAAGGCAAATCCTATGTCATTATTAATAGAGATGTTATTTTTTATGGTGCTATTGTTGGTATACATATAATGAATGCTATAGCGCAAGTTACTAAAGACATTATCACTAAAGGTATTGTTATTGCTGGTGGTGACAAAAATACCGTCTCTGCCATAACTAACATGGTTGTTAGCTACGCTAGAGCCTGTGCTGTTCCATAATTGTATGCCATTGCCGCGTTCGTTTTCACGCAGATCTTGACGCCCAATGATCTTGTTATTATTGACATTAGAATTGGTTGACCCCCATAAATAAACACCAATTAAATTATTCGACAAAAAGTTGTTTTTAATCAGCGCATTATCTGAAGTTTTGTTAATAAAAATAGCGCTATCTTGGGACGACAGATCAGTGCCAGAGTCACTTATTATTAAATTGTCGATTGTAACGTTGGATGCATTAATAGTGATAACACTTCCCTCTCCGGTGCCGATAATTTTGGCACCATCCTTTCCTTTGAGAGTAATTTCTTTATCTATGGTAATATTGCCAGGGTATGAGCCAGGCGCTAGAATATAAATATCTCCAGCATTCGCATTAGAGATAGTTTTGAATAGGTTGTCACCTGTTGTGACTTCGATTGTTGCTGCATGCAAAAAACTACTGCTAAAAAGCAATAGTAATTTTAAAATTGTTGTCATTAACAATTTTGCATATAAAAAGCTATTATCAATAGCTGATAATAGCTTTAATGTTGCCTTGTTTAGCAATTTTTAGGCCGGTTTAACGAGCATTCTACCACGCATTTCCATATGTAATGCATGACAGAACCACTGGCAATACCACCAATGTACACCTGGATCATCTGCAACAAAAGTTACTGATGAGGTTGCTTGAGGGGCAACTTCCATGGCGACACCATATTTACCCATACTAAATCCATGCGTAAGGTCATCTACTCTATCAAGGTTGGTAACGTATATAGTTACTTCATCACCCTCATTAACAGTGAACTTATTCATACTATAGTTAGGCGCAATAGACCACATGTAAACACGAACTTTATTGCCATCACGGACAACCTTGTTTCCACCCTCTAGTTTGACACCGTCTTTTTTAGCTTGAGCGACTGCTTCGGCAAACATTGGATCATCACGTTGGAAAGTGTTGACAGGATTTACAATTGAAGTGTCAACCATAATACAATCATGTGGCTCCGCAAAAGTTGGTCCATCGTGGACAATTTTCATTTTTGGCCCAGAAATATCAATTAGCTGATCATTCTCAGGTTTAAGTGGTCCCACATTAATAAATCTATCTTTAGAGAATTTATTAAGCGATACAAGCCACTTTCCATCGGCGTTGGCTGTTTCACCCATAGAAGTATGGTTGTGTCCCGGTTGATAGGCTACATCAAGTTTCTGAATAATTGGATTAACATCTTCACCGCTATACTGTTTGATTGCTTTTTTGATGTTCCATTTACACATTTGACTNTCTANGAANAANGTTGTGTAAGCATTTCCTCGGTTATCAAATGCTGTGTGTAATGGACCTAGACCAAGTTTTGGCTCAGCGACTATCACCTCTCTTGGCTTAATCTTGTCAGCAAATAGATCAGGCAGTCTTCTTACGTCGATGACAGATACAGTTGGAGATAGCTTGCCATTTACAACAACGTGCTTTTTGTCTGGCACTGTATTAATACCATGAGGTGAGTTGGAGATTGGGATGTAGCGAGTATATTTTGTACCCTTTCTTCCATCTAATACAGCAACACCATTCATTGTCTGGTAGTCGCCACGTTTAACACCTGCTTCAATTTCTTTAATATCAAATACAACAACATGGTCTTGTTCCTGCGAAGTCATCTCAGCTAGAGTAACNCCCTCTTCAGAGTTGTAACTGGTTGAGAAAGTATAAAGACCTTGGTAGTCAGAGTCGTTATTATCTAAGTTGCCGTCAACAATAACTTGCCACTTGATTTCCATTGAATCGCCATCAATAGCGGTAAATATGGAGTGATATTTTTCTGGCTCATCAAGAATTGAACCGTCATTTGGTAACGGGACTCTNTGCTCACCATTGGCAAACACATAACCTGTTCTTGGATATTTTTGAGGTCTAAGTCCATGAATATCTGCAGCGTTAGGTATCTCTATCACTTTATCAGTTTTCATGATGTCACAACGAATACGAGCAACTCTAGAGTTTAGTTTGTCGTTAGCGAATAAATATCTGCCATCATAAGTTCCGTCGGTAAAAGACATGTGAGGGTGGTGTAAGTCGCCGTTGTCCCAAGTTTTAATACCTCTTCCTTTGAGTATTTTCTTGGTCTTGTCGGTTAAGCCATCTGTAAGAATCTTAATACTCTCATTCGTCTGACCCCAGCCTGTTGCACTACAGCGGTTAAAGACTGGAATACGCATAAGCTCACGCATTGATGGGACGCCCATGATGCGAATTTCACCCGCTTGACCACTACTCCAAAATCCGTAGTAATCATCAAGTTGGCCTGGTTTAACAGCGCCACTATCCGAAGATGCTTGGGCGTCGGTAGCGCCAAGCATGCCTAGACCTCCAGCCATTGGAATAGCGACGGCACCTGCTCCAACAGCACCTGCTCCTTTTAGAAAGTCACGTCGACTAACGCTAGTCTGCTCGACTTCTTCCTCTTTTTTATCTTTCATAATGTTCTCCAATTATTAGAACCCATTCTAAAAGTAGAATGGTTGAGATAATTATGTATGCGATTTAGATAAGTGCCTTGATATGAATCAATATTCAAATAAAAGCAATGTTGACAGCTTTGCTGGTGTAGTTTTAAAGATTGGTAAAATTTTTATCGAGCGAGATATTAGTCGTGTATGCAGTCAGGCGTTTTAAAAAATGCACAATCCGAGCCAGTTACTGGGTCACAGTAGGTGCAAAGTTCATCGCCATTATCAAGCCTGATTTTTTTGTTATCCAATATAACACCGTCTTTTTTAAGTTCGGAAAGGGCTCTGGAGAAAGATTCTGGCTGCATACCTAAATAAGAGGCGGTGAGGGATTTTGAATAAGGCAGGGTAAAGGTGGCGTTAATTTTGGAGTGCACTAAATACCAGCCAACTTTTTCTTTGGCTGTTTTGAGTTGCAGCACCTCTGCACTTAGCATTAAGCTTTGAACGCTTTCGGCCAAAAACTGGACAATATTAAGTGAGAATTGATGATGAAGAGCCATGGCTTTGGCAACCGCCTCTTGTGGAAAGTAGAACAAAGTTGTGTTCTTAACAAAGTCCGCTGCTACGTTGTAATGGGGTGAAAAGTGCATTGGTGAAACCATGCCTTTTCTATCGACTATCTTTAAAACGATCTCATCGCCACGTTCATCAATTTTTGTTAACTTAAATAAACCATCAAAGTTAATGTATAAATTAGAGTGCTCTTTAGAGTTAAAGGCAACCACTTCACTTTTATGAAACTGCCTGACTTGCAATGTATCAAATAAAGGCTTAAGATCTTCTTTATTTAGATTGTTAAAAATTGGCAGATTGATCAAGTAATTATGGTATCGTTCGAGATGTTTTTTAGTTGGAATCATGAGCCGAATTGTAGCAGAGAAGTAAGCTTATGGTGTAAATTATTTATGTTTTTCTTGATCCAAATCAAGGGTTTGAGGGTTATTGTTGATACAATTACAACCTCTCCCCGGGGTTTGTCGAAAGACCAACCCCACCCTATTAAATAAAATCCCTGTTGCACTGCCCAGGGATTTTTTATGAGTAAGTAATATGAGTTTGTTTGATTTAGTTTTAATTAAAAAATATGACCGTTCTGGGCCGAGGTACACCTCTTATCCAACGGCCAATAACTTTTCGACGTTCACTCAAGCTGATTATCAAAATCAGGTGACATTAAGCAATGATCGTCAAGGGCCGATTTCACTGTATTGCCATATTCCATTTTGCAATACAGTGTGTTTTTATTGTGGTTGTAATAAGGTTGTCACCAAAGACAAAACCAAAGCTGAACCTTACCTAGAGGCTTTATTTAAAGAAATTGACAAACAGGGCGAGCTTTTTGATTCTAAGCGCCAAGTAGAGCAGATGCATTTTGGTGGCGGCACGCCAACTTTTTTATCAAACGAGCAGATTACACGTCTTAGTGAAAAGCTCCAGAGTGCTTTTAACTTTTCAAAAACAGGGGAGTATTCAATTGAAATCGATCCAAGAGGGGTTGATGAGAATACAATTAAAGCCTTAGCTAAAGCACGTTTTAACCGCATTAGCCTTGGCGTACAAGATTTTAATGCTGCCGTACAAAAGGCAGTTAACCGCATTCAAAGTTTTGAGCAAACCAAGTCAGTTATTGATCTTGCTCGAGAGAATGGCTTTAAATCAGTCAGCATTGATTTAATTTATGGACTGCCAAAACAGTCGGTTGAGACGTTTAAAACCACACTTGATCAGGTGAGCGAACTTAGGCCGGATCGAATTTCTTTGTTTAACTACGCACACTTGCCAGAGTTATTTAAGCCACAGCGACGGATTGATGTTTTTGAATTGCCAAGTGCAGATGAAAAATTGGCCATCTTTAAATATTCAATGGATTTTTTGCTTAAACAAGGCTATGTTTATATTGGCATGGATCATTTTGCCCTACCTGAAGATCCATTGGCAATTGCACAACAACAAGGGCATTTATATCGAAATTTTCAGGGTTATTCCACTCATGCTGATTGTGATATTGTTGGTCTAGGATTGAGTTCTATTGGTCAAGTTGGTGACAGTTTTTCGCAGAATGAAAAAAATCTTGAGCAGTATTATCAGCGCATTGAGGCTGGTGAGTTGCCAGTGATTAAGGGTCAGACAATTAATGCGGACGATAAAATTAGGCGCGCGGTTATTATGGATTTAATTTGCCATTTTGAATTGGATTTTTCCAAGGTGGAGCGGGCCTTTGATATTAGCTTTAATGAGTACTTTGCAGATTCATTAATTGAGCTAAGTGAAATGCATGCCGATGGGCTTTTACAGCTTGATGAGCGCTCAATCAAAGTGCAAGAAAAAGGCAAACTCTTGATTCGTAATATTTGCATGGTGTTTGATGCCTACTTAGCCAGTAGTAAAACTCAATTTTCTAAAACTATCTAATAACGTCGAAGTCGGCGTCTAGATCTAATACAAAAGTATTTTTATTCAGTTTAGGGTTGAGCATTAGCGCGCTAAAAATCACTTGAATTTTTTGCCCCAACGGGTTTGTTAGCTTAAGAGTGCTAAGCTTGTTGTTACGAAAGCCGAAGCTTAGCTGATTATCTTGATTGGTTTTGTACCAGTTAATATTTGATTCGGTGTGATCGTATTGGGGCAAATTTTCAAGCTGTTCTGGGCGATTAATAAGCCAATATAAAGGTGTATTTTTGAGATCGCCCGTGTCACGTTGACTGGCTTGCTCCAGCTCCGTATCAATAAACCATAATTCATGATTATTTAACAGCAGGGTTTGCTCAATTGGCGTATCCGTTTGCCAAATAAAAGAGGCCGGGCGTTTAAAATATAGATGACCAGAAGTCTCGGTTAGCAGTCTGTTTGAGTCATCGTAAGTTTGTTGGGTAAAGTCTGAACTTAGTGTTTCAAACGAATTAAAAAAATCACTAAATTCAGTATCAGCTGTGACTGTACTGGAAAAACAGACGGCCAGTACAATTAGAAAGTTAGTCATTCGTATTGATCGGCTCTGGGGCGAGTACCTGTCGATTACCCGCGCTGTTCATGGTGCTAACAACGCCTGCTGACTCCATATCTTCAATAATGCGTGCCGCTCGATTATAGCCAATGCGCATACGGCGCTGCAAACTTGAAATAGAGGCGCGACGTGATGAAGTGACAATTTGCACAGCTTCATCATACAGTGGGTCCGCCTCTCCACCCGCTGTTGAGGTTGCACCACCCGTACCTTCATGAGAGTCTTGGGATTCACTGTGTGCATTTAAAATGCCATCTAGGTAGTTGGTTTCTGAGCTTTCTTTCAAAAAATTGACCACGCGTAAAATCTCATCATCATCAACAAAGGCGCCGTGTACACGAGTGAGATGCGCCATGCCGGGGCTCATGTAAAGCATGTCGCCCATGCCTAGCAATTGTTCAGCGCCACCTTGATCGAGAATGGTGCGAGAATCTACTTTTGAAGAAACCTTGAAGGCAATACGTGTTGGTACGTTGGATTTGATAAGGCCAGTAATCACATCAACACTTGGGCGTTGAGTGGCAATAATAATATGAATACCAGCAGCACGTGCTTTTTGTGCTAAACGCACAATGAGAGCCTCAACACGCTTAGCTTTAGCGCGGTCTTCCTGGGCCAGTGCGCCCAACATATCAGCATATTCATCAATCACGAGCATGATCAGTGGCAGTGCCTCTAGTTCGGCAGCGCTTTCTCCTTCTGCTGCAGTATTTTTATTAAAGCTTGGATCTAATAATGGCTCGCCTTTTTCTTTAGCTTTTTTCAATTTTTCATTAAAGCCATCAATATTACGCACGCCAAACTTAGCCAGCAATGAATAACGACGTTCCATTTCATTTACACACCACCAAAGTGCTGAAGCCGCTTCATTCATGTCGGTCACAACAGGGGTTAGTAAGTGCGGAATATCTGCATAAATTGCCAGTTCGACAATTTTAGGATCGATCATGATAATGCGCACCTCGTCCGGCTTGGCCTTATAAAGTACGCTTAAAATCATCGCATTTAAACCAACCGATTTACCCATTCCTGTAGCGCCAGCTACCAGTAAGTGAGGCATTTTTGCCAAGTTGGCAACAATAGGGTTGCCATTAATATCTTTACCTAGACCCATAGAAAGTGTTGAGCTTGATTTGGCAAAGGCTTCAGAGGCGAGCACTTCTTTAAGGCTGATCATTTCACGCACCTCATTAGGGATTTCTAGCCCAATAACAGGTTTTCCAGGAATAACATCAACAATACGCACACTTTCAACTAACAGGGCGCGAGCTAAATCCTTATTAAGGTTCATGATTTGTGACACTTTAACGCCAGGCGCCAAAGACAGCTCAAATTGGGTTACTACTGGCCCTGGTGTTACAGTGGTGATGGTGACATCAAAGCCAAAATCCTTAAGCTTTACTTCAACTTGTCGAGACATGTCTTCCAGTACTTGTTCAGAAAACCCGCTGGTATTATTGGCGGGCTCATCTAGCAAGTCTAGGCTAGGCAATCCAGCCACTGTTGCAGTATTGAATAGATTTGAAGAGGTGGGTTTTTTGATTTTTTTAACTTTAGCTGCTTTCACTTTAGCAACTACACTTGGCTTAATTGTTGGCTTAGGCGTGATTTTAATCTTCTCTTGTTGATTGAGTTTTGATTTGGCACGCTGTTGTTGAATTTTGGCAAAAAAGACACCCAGAGTGCTGCTAGTAGAAGAGAAAATATTAATCCAAGAAGTACTAGCAACAATACTAAAGCTCACCATCATAATGCCTAGTAGACAATGAGCGAAGCACTCCCAAATAGCACGCCAAAATAGTCATGCATGCTAACCCCTAAGTAACCGCCAGAGGCTCCAGTATTTGTGAAATTCTGAGCAAGAAAGGCACTACTAAAGGCAATTAAAATAAGCAGTGCAAAGTTGCGAATCAAGATCATTAACTTGGGTGGCTTGGGCTGTTCTGCATTTTTATGTACACACCAGCCAAACCAGGCTAATGAAATCGGAATAATATAAGCGCTAAAGCCAAGAATAGATAAAGAGATGTCACTTAAATAAGCACCAAAAATGCCAGCTAAATTGGCAACGGATGCATCAAGCGCCACATCACCAGACCAGGGGTTTTCATGCGGAGAGTGGGTGAGCAATGCCGATAAATAAATAAGTCCAATAGCGCCCAGTACGATGAATAGTATCTCGCTACTGGCTTTTGTACGTGGACTTTGTCGGTTTTTTTTGGCTTTAATTGAGGTATTTTTTTTCAAGGAGATTTGCGCTTGCTTTATAATGTTTAAATCTAAAAGACTGATTTTGGTCTGGCTATAAGTATAAAGGATTGAAGCATAAATGAGTGAAAATAAACATTGTAAGGTATTGATTGTAGGCTCGGGTCCTGCGGGTTATTCAGCGGCAGTTTACGCTGCGCGTGCAAATTTAAACCCAGTCATGGTGAGTGGCATGGAGCAAGGTGGTCAGCTAATGACAACCACTGAGGTGGATAACTGGCCAGGTGACGATGCAGGTGTTCAAGGTCCAGACTTAATGGAGCGTATGAAAAAACACGCTGAACGCTTTAACACTGAAATTATTAATGATTACATTACCTCGGTTGATTTTACAAAGCGTCCATTTACTTTGACTGGTGGTGCTACCACGTATACAGCAGATTCAGTTATTATTGCCACTGGTGCATCAGCACGATACTTGGGCCTGGAATCTGAAGAGGCTTTTAAAGGTAAAGGTGTGTCGGCTTGTGCAACTTGTGATGGATTTTTCTATCGAGGTCAAAAGGTTGCGGTTGTTGGTGGTGGTAACACCGCTGTTGAAGAGGCGCTATTTCTATCTAATATCGCTGATCATGTTACGATTGTTCATCGCGGTGAAAAATTCTCCAGTGAAAAAATTCTTTCTGACCAGCTGATTGAAAAGTCAAAAACCGGCAACATCACTATTGAATACAATCAAAATTTAGACGAAGTTCTAGGCGATAATATGGGTGTTACTGGATTACGCTTAAAAAGTAATGATGGTGACACTAAAGAGATTGATGTACACGGCGTGTTTATTGCCATCGGCCACACACCAAATACCGGTATTTTCGAAGGCCATCTTGATATGAATCACGGCTATTTACAAGTACAGAGCGGCACACAAGGTAATGCAACACAAACTTCAGTTGAAGGCGTATTCGCAGCGGGCGATGTGGCAGACCATATTTATCGTCAGGCAATCACCTCTGCTGGCTCGGGCTGTATGGCGGCTTTAGATGCTGAGAGATTTTTAGGCGAATAGTTTTTATTAAGAGTTAGATTTTTTGGTATAATTCTGACTTTTACGGCCGCATAGCTCAGTTGGTAGAGCAAGGGATTGAAAAGTCCTTAACCTATCAAACTCGACAAGGTCTAGAGACGCTATTACTGCTACATTCTTGCAGAAACCTTATATAACTAATCTTAATAATATGTGCATTTGCGTGCACTTTGTTAGGAGATTGTTGTGGCTAGTATATCAAAAGTTAAGCGAAACAAAGGTTTTACATACAGAGCGTTCATACGTAGAAAAGGGCTTAAGCCAATTACCAAAACCTTCTCAAGTCAAGAGCTTGCTAAAAGGTTTATAGACAGGATTGAAGGTAATAGAGAGTTGCTCCTTGCATACGGCGGCAGCCGTGAATATCAGATAACACTCCAAGTTCTGGTTGGTAGGTATTTGCAAGAAGAGTACTCAGGAAAAGACATTCAAAAGCAAGCATCTAGACTGCAGTTTTGGCTTGATAGGTATGGCCATAAGCTCATATCTGAAATCACGAGAACTGACGTATCTAGTGGCTTGTACGAGTTGTCTAATACATTGTCAAACGCAACTGTAAACAGATACAGGTCGGCACTCTCGGTAGTATTCTCTTACGCTTGTCGGCATTATGAACTGCCCGATAATCCAGTGCGATATATCCCCTCTAAGACAGAGAACAGTGGGAAAGTTAGATATCTATTAAAGGATGAGAAATCTCGCCTATTTGAGGCCTGTATGGCCTCTCAATGGGATAAGCTGTATCTACTTGTTTTGTTGGCAATAACTACTGGTGCAAGGCGTGGAGAGCTTCTCAACCTTAGGTGGGGTAATATAGATTTTGAAAAAGCCCTGGCCTATGTTGAAACGTCAAAGAATGGACAGCCAAGAGTCCTTCCACTTACGCAGGAGGTGGTAGAAAGATTAAGACCGTTTAAGCAGGATAATGACATATTAGTGTTTAACTCTAAGATTAAGCCCAATAAGCCTTTTTGCTTTAGAAAGCCCTGGATAAAAGCACTCAAAGCGGCAGAAATAAAGGATTTTACCTTTCACAGTTTGAGGCATACGACAGCTAGTTACTTAGCTCAATCAGGGGCCTCTCTTCTCGAGGTGGCCTTTGTACTTGGACATAAAAATGTTAGCGTAACCAGAAGGTATGCCCACCTCTGTGTGCAAAATAAACAGAAGTTGATTAATAACGTGCTTGGTGACATAAGTGACACATAATATGTTCCAAAACAACACTAATAATTGTTACCATACCCATAGCAATATAAGGATAACAAAATGAAAAGAATACTAACAGTAATACTGGTATCGCTTACGCTGCAGTCATACGCAGCTGTAATGCCTTATGGCTCTGTAGCAAGACAGATTCAAGATTCACTTAATCGGTCTACTTGGATATTAGACTGGAATGAGGGTGCGTGGATTGATTCCATCAAGATTCCATATGATATATCTGAAGAAGTAAAAGCTAAATTATTATCTAAAACAACTGCTGAGTGGCTGGATGTTGTATCAAATGGTAGTGAGGCTGAACAGCAAGAAGCCAATAGTGCCCTAGGTGTTTCTTATTTGTTTGGTGTTGGAGCTAAGCAAAGCGAAGAAATGGGTTTGTTATATCTTCAAGTTGCTGCAGATAAAGGTAGGGCTAATTCGGCACAATATATTGCATTAGCCTATGGTGGTGGTATTGGCAAAATAACAGAGGATTATGTTGAGGCTCTCAAATGGTACAAACTAGCAGATAAACTCAATACAACAAGTGAAAATAAGTTTGATTTAGGGGCGATGTACCTAAGAGCTGCGGAGCAAGCAACTGTTAGAAAGGATTACAAGCAAGCTGCTGATATACATAAAGAGTCACTAGCACTGGGTCACAAACAGCCAGCACCATACCTAACTGCCCTTTATGCAGCTGGTTTAGGTGTTAATGAGGATATGGATAAAGCTCTTGAATACGCTAAACAGGTTGATATCAAGACACTATTTAATAATGATGATGACTACAAGAAGTTTGGCGACAAACTTAGCCCCGAAACTATTCTTGCACTCATTAAAATGAATATATCTGGTCTGAATAATAATATTTTTAAACGCTCAGATGAGTACCATCAAGCTAGATTGATACTTGATGAAGCGGTGCATAAGAATGACCCAATCGGGGCTTATATCGCTCATAAGGCAGCCTATCAAACTAAAGATTTTAGTTACGCGGCAAGAGTAATGGATATAGCTGCTGAGGCTGGTTTGCCTGCTGCTCAATTCGAGGCTGCCGATACTTTAAATCGAATAGGTATTGAGCCTAAGCACGCGTCTGAGATGTTCAAGAAGGCGGCAGAGAATGGGTACGGTAAATCGTATTTAAGATATGGCACTGAACTTTATAACAGTGGCAATCACAAAGAGGCACTCAAGTGGTTAAGCAAGGCTTCTGAGTATGAGGCTGGAACGGCGAACAATAACGGCAAGCCATATATCGGGGTAGCTACTGACAACTATATTCAGTCCGTTGAGTTACTAGCCAAGCTTTATTTTGGTGGTAAAGGTGTTGAACAAGATAAAAATAAGGCAGCTGAACTGATTGATGAGCTAATAAAACAGGTTAATGGGAAGATTAATATTAAGAAGATACAGGTTTCACCCAATGCTGAATGGCGACCTAATAACTTCAATAGTAGAGACGAACAGATACAGTACTACAACAATCAGTTGAATAGCTATATGAGTAAGTCTGCTGAATTGGTGAATCTTAAAAGAATGATGATGGATATTAAGCAATGAGACGTGCTTTATGCTTAATAACTGCCTTTCTAAGCTTGAGTGCGTATTCAGTTGAAGGGGTGATGAGCTGCACTATTAAGAAACAGACTGTTCACGACTTTAATAATGGAAAAGTGAGTGAGTTTTCGGGCTATAAAGATTCTATGAAGGTTGGAGATGTTTATAAGTTAAGGCATAGTCTGGATGACAATAAGTTGAATATTGTAATGGATGATGGCTCACTTGTATCTCCTACTGTCTATTATTACGTCAACCTTGATAATTCAAAGATTGATGGAATGTATGGATATGTAAACATACAGCCCAATGACTTGATGGCTGGACATAAAGGTTCTTTTGATAAAGATTCTTTTAGTTTAAGTGTGGGGACAAACTGGATACATAATTTCAAGAGATATCATAAGGATGATTGGATGGGTGTATCTACTTATCAAATTGTTCGAAAAGACTCTATTAATAAGCATACTATATTCTGGAATTGTAAACACGCTACAGACTCTAAATTTGATGAAATATATAATAGATTAAACAGTCTAAAATAGCTGATATTAAAGGGTTTGTGGTATAATTACTACTATGATTAATGATGAATTTAATGAAAGAAAATACCCTCTAGATGCCAAACTATTAGCATCCAAATTCTCTGATGTTTGGACGAGTGAAGATTACAACAACTCAACCTCTGACAGACTGATTGACCTATGGGAAATATTGTTTGAGTGTATAAACGAGAGCTACCAAAGGAACACATCCAATCAGGATAAAAGGTATATGGTTGTACCTGCACCAACAGGCTCGGGAAAGACTCAGTGCTTTAGGTTTTATGCAGCTGAGTTAGCTAAGAAAGAGTTTGATAAAGGTAAGCGTCCTGGGATGCTTATTGTTACTACTTTTATTAGTGAGATTAATGAGGCAGTAGAGCAAATAAACACACTGGCAGGCAGTAAGGTTGCAGCA
>JGI26252J51714_1000822_pt1 | contig 15103 bp, 14 predicted proteins | sample SaaInlLV_10m_DNA_4_FD_51714 | JGI IMG/M metagenome (IMG submission 51714)
GTAATCGGCAAGCCTAGCATCATTCCTCACAGTAGTTCCTCGTTTACCTTAAAATTTCTGTATCAAACATTTTCTGCTCTAATTCCAAAGACACACAATAATTCTTGTTTAAGAAAACTACGCTTAGTTTAAAAAGACTACGCGTGATTTAATCTCATCAAACTACAAATGAGTGTTTAGAATAACTTGTTTGTCCCTCCAAACACAATAGTGTGTAAGTCTTGCTTTATCAACGGTATATGGTTTTTCATTTATGTGGATATATTAAAAAATATAATGGTATCTTATTTGCGATCTTGACATATCAGAAAAACTACACTGTTAACTTAAATCTAACCAAAATATGAAGTTTACTGCTCAAATACCGTTGATTAATAAAAATATTCTAAAGCCTATATTGTTCTTGTTGTTTGTTTTCATCTGTTTTGCTCTGACTGTTACTGTTATGCAATGTGATGTTTATGCAGATGTTAAAGGAACCGGGCTGTTTCACGACGATTCAAATAATGACTCTGTTTACGGCGGATACAAAGGGTATTTTAAAACTATCAGTACACTGATCATAGTCATAGCAGTGATAATTGCAACAGTTTATGTGATCAAAAAGAAGTATGGAGTAAGTACAAATTTTGGAAGAAGCAGAAGGTTGATACAAATAGTTGACAATACTCCAATAGGAGTAAAGAAATCACTATTTTTAGTAAAAGTGCCTGGCAAACATTTGATACTTGGTGTTACCAATGACAACATCGGATTGATAACTGAGGTTGCAAATGAAGATATTGCAGATGGTAAGAGTAGTGTTGGTGGTGATGATAGCGTTAACAAAAAGGATTTTCTTGATATCATTAAAAAATCAATATCGGAGCGAAAACAAAAATGAGATATTTGCTTATAATGCTTATGTTCACTTTGTCATTTGGCGCAGTTATGTTTCTTGGTCATACTGTAGTGGCAGAGGATGCTGTCAGTGAAGCAATGAACATGACGATCAACTTAGGAGATCTTAGTGAACCAAAGAAGGTTGCTGGTACTGTTCAGATCCTTTTGATAATGACTTCTTTTGCTTTTTTACCGGGATTATTGATGGTAATGACTTCATTTACCAGGATTATTATAGTTCTGGCATTTGTAAGAAAGGCGATATCTTCACAGCAAATGCCTCCGAACCAGATTCTGATAGGTCTTGCAATGCTGATAACATTCTTTGTGATGGCTCCTGTGTTCAGTCAAATTCACAAAGAGGCTATCCAGCCTTTCATGCAAGAGGAAATTGATCAGGGAGAGGCCTTCAAACGTGGTGTGGTGCCACTAAAAACGTTTATGGCTAAGCAGACAAGGGAGAAGGATATAGCACTATTTTACAATATTGCGAAGATGGACAGGCCAGAGTCCTTAGAAGATGTCCCCGCACACATTATATTTCCGGCATTTGTTTTGAGCGAGTTGAAGACTGCTTTTCAAATGGGTTTTGTTGTCTATCTACCGTTTATTGTCATAGATATGGTTGTTGCAAGTGTATTGACCTCAATGGGTATGTTTATGCTTCCTCCAATGATGATCTCTGTTCCGTTCAAAATTGTTTTATTTGTGCTCGTGGACGGTTGGCATCTAATTATTCAATCATTAGTTTCAAGTATAAGATAAATTATGGGATATGACATAGTAACTGTTCTTGGTAAGGAAACAGTAACAATTACATTAATTATGATTGCTCCNCTTATCGGAACCGCTCTAGTGGTAGGCCTCGCGATAGGAATATTTCAGGCGGTTACAAGTATACAGGAACAAACTCTGACGTTCTTACCGAAGCTATTGGCAGTGTTTGGAGTATTTGCACTCTCATTACCTTGGCTGTTAGACAAATTAACGACATTTGCAACACAATTATTAGGTAATCTTTCCAACTATACTTTTTAAAAAATGCTACTAGATCCTTTTAGTCTTCTACCTATGTTTGCTTTAGTGCTGATCAGGACGGCCAGCGTGCTTTTCTTTTCGCCAATTTACAGCCAGGCTGGCCTGCCACTAATGATAAAAATAGGATTAGCGTTAGTGATATCGTTTGCAGTCTTTCCGATAATCAGCAACTCACAGCCGGCATTGCCTGATAATATGATTAACTTTATTATTATAGTTTTTAAAGAGCTTGCCGTTGGCTTCTTAATTGGTTATGTGGCGACATTGGCATTTGCAGCATTTGTTATGGGTGGAGGTTTAATCAGTTCTGAAATGGGATTGACTATGGCAGAGTTGGTAGATCCATTAACTGGGGACCGCGTAAGCCCAATTGCACAATTACTTCAAATAGTAGCATTGATTTTGTTTTTTTCAATTAATGGTCATCACTGGCTGATAAACGCACTGATTCTCAGTTACAAAACNGTACCTATAACAGGATTTATAGAGATGGGGTCTTCGGTANGTAAGATAATAGATCTGTTTAATGGATTGTTCATAGCTGCTATTAAGATAGCTGCTCCTATTATGATTGTTCTGGGCCTTACTGTTGTAGTTGCAGGGTTTCTGGCCAGGTCTACTCCGGAGATAAATATATTTTTGATTATTTTTCCAATGAAAATACTTGTCGGTTTTTTACTTCTAACCATTATGTTTCCTTTTATTACACGTGCAATACAATATTTATTAGATTTGCTGCATAAAGATATATTTAGCGTAGTAGGAGGGATGTAAACAGTGGCAGCATCAGATGAAGAAAAAACGGAAGCGCCCACGCCCAAAAAGAAAAAAGAGGCTGTTGAAAAGGGGCAGGTAGCTAAGAGCCAGGATGTTAATAGCAGCTTGATATTGTTGTCAGGAGTTTTGCTTATGTTATTTTTAGGAGGTTCAATGATGGTACAGATGAAGGACACTATGGGTATGGTATGTAAGAACCTTTACTACGAAAATTTCAATGTAGATACTTTTATAGGCTTGTTGATGGATATATCATTTAAAAACCTGAAAGGGGTTCTTCCAATTATGGGAGGGTTTATGATTGTTGGTGCAATTGCCTCTTANTCACAAGTGGGTATTGTTTTTAGCAAAAAGGCACTTATTCCGGATTTCAAGAAAATAAATCCGTTAACTGGTGCAAAAAATCTTATTTCAAAAAAAGCACTGGTTAAGACAGCGATGGCTCTTGTAAAGTTGTCAATAATGTGCGGTATTGCATATGTTTCTATAAGAAAAGATATTGAACCGTTGATGGAGTTAGTAAGTATGCGTACGGAAGCTGTCTTTACCTCCGCATCCGGCCTGATATTTGGGATAACCTTGAAGATAGCCATTATCTTGCTAATCCTTGCTCTACTGGATTTTGTGTATCAGAGATGGCAGCATTCAAAAGATTTGATGATGACCAAGAACGAGGTTAAACAGGAGTCTAAGCAGACCGATGGAGATCCTCTGATAAAATCAAGGATTAAGAGTGTTCAGCGAGAAATGTCAAGAAAGAGGATGATGCAGGCGATACCAGAAGCTGACGTGGTAGTTACAAATCCGACCCATTATGCCGTAGCCCTTAAATACGATGCTGCAACAATGGATGCACCGAAGGTTATAGGGAAAGGTGTTGATCTTATCGCGTTAAAAATAAGGGAGATAGCCGGGAAACACGATATCCCGATAGTAGAGGATAGAATACTTGCTCGTGTTTTATATAGTACAGTTGAGATTGATAGTGATGTTCCACCAAAACTTTATCAGGCAGTTGCAAAGGTGCTTTCATACGTCTATCAATTACGCAATATTGTTGCAAACAGATAATCAATACAATGGAGAAGCAAAGTAGCTAAACAGCAATGAATACATCGGAAGAAAATAGAAAACCGTTATACAAATATAGTGAATTTGGCCTTGCGGTTGGAGTGCTGGTTATACTATTTGTACTCATAGTACCGCTGCCAACATTCTTACTGGATATTTTCATTAGTGTCAACATATCGCTGTCTTTCCTTGTGCTTCTGGTTACATTGCATGTGAGACGCGCCTTGGAGATTTCTGCATACCCTTCTCTATTGCTGTTCCTTACACTATTTAGACTTGCCCTAAATGTTGCATCAACACGTCTTATACTTATGCATGCTGAAGCCGGCCAGGTAATTGCTTCATTTGGTAATTTTGTGGTAGGTGGTAATGTCGTAATTGGGCTGGTAATTTTTATAATACTAACTGTTATTCAGTTTATCGTAATTACAAAAGGTTCAACCAGAGTCTCTGAAGTAGCTGCCAGATTTACTTTAGATGCTATGCCGGGTAAGCAGATGAGTATTGATGCTGACTTGAACTCAGGCGCTATTACTGAGGACGAAGCCAAAGCCAGACGTCTCGATATTTCACAGGAAGCTGAATTTTATGGTTCAATGGACGGTGCAAGTAAATTCGTAAGTGGTGATGCTATTGCGGGAATAATTATTACTATAATAAATATCGCAGGTGGTATTGTGATAGGGACGATGATGCAGGGTATGAAAATTAATGAAGCATTGTCCACTTACACTCTTTTGACAGTAGGTGATGGATTAGTAACCCAGATTCCCTCTCTGATCAATGCAATCTCTGCCGCCTTACTTATTACAAAGTCAACATCTAAGTCCAGTTTGGGTAAAGACCTGTCCTCGCAGTTGTTGACAGTTCCAAAAGCATTAGGTATGGCATCCGGAATACTGTTTATTTTTGGTCTAATACCCGGGATGCCTAAAATCCCTTTCTTTTTGATGTCCGCTCTCTTCGGCTTTCTCTTCACAATTACCTTGAAGAGTTCATCCAGTGGTAAATCAAAAACAGGTACGGAAAAGGAGGTAACCGCGGAGAAAGCAAAGCAATTGAGTGAACCAGAGGAGGAATTTGAAAACCTACTACAGGTTGACAGAATGGGAATAGAAGTCGGGTATAAATTAGTTCCAATGGTAGACCCAAAGAAAGCAGGGGGCGTGTTAAGCAGGATAAATTCACTAAGAAAACAGCTTGCCAGAGATATAGGAATAATTATTCCACCGATACGTTTAAGGGACAACCTGCAGCTTCCTTCAAATGGATATAGTATAAAAATAAAGGGACAGGTTGTTGATAAAGGTGAATTGATGCCAGATAGTTATCTTGCTTTAGGTGATGATGAAACAGCTCCAATTGATGGGGTCAAGACAACTGATCCTGCATACGGTTTGCCTGGCGTGTGGATAACAGAATCCAAGAAAGAGTCTGCAGAGGCGATGGGCTATACAGTAATTGATCCTACTTCAGTTCTGGTTACACATTTGACTGAGGTAATTAAAACTCATGCTTATGAAATAATTACCAGAGAAGATATTCAAAAGTTAATTGAAACAACTAAAAAGGATTCTCCAACACTGGTTAATGAATTAACACCAGCTGTTATAACGTTGGGTGCTGTACAGGAAGTAGTAAAGAACTTATTAAAGGAGAAAATTTCTGTTAAGGATTTTGTGACCATACTTGAAACGGTTATAGACCATGCACCGACTACTAAGGATCCTGAAGCCCTGACTGAGTTTGTGAGACAGAGGCTGTGCAGGACATTATGTGGCCAGTATCAGAGTGAATCTAATAAACTCAGCACTATTTCCTTTGAACCGGGGCTTGAACAGGAAATTATAAACTCTGTTCATGATATGGGGAATAAGTCTGTACTTGCTTTAGAACCTAATTATGCGCAAAAAATTATTGATGCGATTGTAGAAACTGTCAGGAATGCCAGTATAACCGGCAACAGTGCAGTACTTCTGACATCCTCTTCATTGAGGTATCATATTAGAAAACTAACAGAAACGGCAATACCTTATTTACCAGTATTGTCGTATAAAGAAATTGCGCCGGGGGTTCAGATCGAATCTCTCGGTATTGTGAGTTTGACAAATGAGAATTAAATCATTTATTGCTGCTACGGTACAAGAAGCTCTAAAAAGCGTGAAAAGAGAAATGGGTGATGCTTCCATAATCCTCGAAACGAGAAATATAGAGGAAGGGGACATTAAGAGCAAGGCTGGCCAGACACTGGTAGAGGTTATTGCAGCCGAAAATAGTAATGGACAGGACTTAAATCAGAATGAGGAGCAGAAGGATGAACAAGAGTTGCAAGGTGAGAGCACTAATTTAGATTTAGAATCACCAGACCAGAATCTGTCCGACTCTTCTGAGCCAGATTCGCAACAGTCGGAGCATTATTCATCCGAGACGGAACATAAAGAGATTCCTGAAGATCATATGGATAATGCTGATTCATCAGATTATATACAATCAGAAAAGCTATCCGAACCAACTGAGTCAACACCTGCAGAAAGTTTGGGAGACTTCTCCGTTATGGCACAGTCAGGCAAGATCAAGCAGGTATCAAAATGGATAGTAGATAACAAGGTAGAAAGCTCAACATCACACGTAGATCATGATATAAATAATAATGGTAATAATAACAGATTGTTATCATCGGCACTGAATCAGCCAGAATCTGCGCCGTCAGGATGGCGTCCTTCAGAGAAATATTCATCGGAGAAGAAACAGACAAGTCTTCCTCACGGTGAGGAAGGTAATGCTACTCTATCGGATCTCTTACTTGCAGAGGATTTGATAGAAATAGCAGGCTATAGTCCAGATGAAGTTTCAGCTACTTCCGATCATCAACAAAATTGCGATTCGAAAGGAGATTGGCCTGAATTAAGCAAAGAATTGTTCAAACAACTTCTTCATCAACAGGTTGAAGAAGAACATTCGAGGCTCTTAATAGACGAGGCTGTTTGTCGTTTGAGTAAAGATGAGTATGGTAAGGTGGATTTACACTCGCAGATGCTAAGGGAAAGTATTATTCACAAAATCAAAATCCCTGATTCATCTTCTAATAATCAGGATCAATGTAAAACTATGGTTTTTATTGGTGCTGCAGGCACCGGGAAGACAACAACTATTTTGAAGCTAGCCTCTGATATGAAAAAAATATCAGATAAGGAAATATTACTAATCAGTATCAGGGGTCATTCTGCGGAAAGGCTGAAGAGAACAGCAGATAGAATAGGTGTGACTCTCAGGACGGTAACTTCGCATAGGGAGCTAAGAGAGGTTATAGAAAACAAAGATGGGTCCTCACATATCTTTATAGATACTCCTGGAATAGGTTATCGTGATGACAATGCATTATCAGGTCTCAAAGGATTCATAGATGAAATACCGAATAAGGAGACTCATCTTGTTGTAAGTGCGGCAACGAGGTATGCAGACACTATTAATATTGTTAACAAATTTACTCTGTTTCCTCTTGATAGATTACACTTTACCAAGGTTGATGAGACTTCTTTGTATGGGACAATATTTAGCGTTGCAATGGAAACACAGATTCCTCTTTCCTGCTTTTCTGACGGTCAGGAAGTTCCTGAAGATCTTAGACCGGTGACTGCAGAGTTGATTGCAGATATGGTATTGCAAGTCTAAGTATTTCGGTACTAATATTGTGGAATAGAGCAAGGGATGAGTAAAAATTGTAATAAATAGGAATTTTAATCGAAATTGTCATGATAAAAAATCAAATTGCAGTGATGGGTTATAAGTTCAGCATATATATAGCTGTAATTGTATTTTTTGCTTCATGTATTATCGGGTATGGATCAAATTTGGCTACTGAAACGCTCATTCAGAAGGCTATCATAGCAGGTTGTCTGACCGGCTTGACTGCTTTTGTTTTGGTGAAAATGCTGGTGAAATATATACCGGATAATATTGGTATGGATAAGGGTGAAAATAACCAGTGAGTGATGTTAACTCCATTGAAAAGATAGATAATAGCAATATTTTGAATTTTGCTAAATTAACATTATGTGGTGATTTGAAGAGATTATAAAGCCGTTTGGCAATTAAATAGTGAGACAGTTTGTGGGGAAATTACAATGCAAACAGACATTGCTGTAAAACAGAATAAGCAAAAAAAATATGGTGTCGTAAATAAGAGCAAGCGAGATAAATTTGTTATGGACTATCTCCCTCTTGTTAAATATGTAGTGGGAAAGTTTATGATGTACCTACCATCTCATATTGATCAGGAGGATCTGTTTGAGTCCGGTATCCTGGGATTAATAGAGGCTGCAGAAAGGTTTGATGATTCTAAAAATGTAAAGTTTAAAACGTATGCTTTTCACAGAATCAGGGGTGCTGTTTTAGACTATCTTCGTCTTCAGGATTGGGTGCCTCGTTCTGTAAGAGAAAAGGATAATCTAATCAAAGATGCATATAATACTCTCGAACAGGAATTAAACAGAGCACCTCTTTCCGAAGAGATAGCTGAAGCAATGGGCATTAGTTGTAGTGATCTAGATAAGATGTTGGTAGATATAAATATGTGTTCCATGCTCTATCTTGAGGATATTAGTTTTGGTGGTGATGAAGATTCAAAAATAAAGGCTAGTGAAATTATAAAGGATCAAAAAACTAGTGGGCCGTTATGTAACCTTGAATCGCAGGAAGAGCAAGAGGTATTAGAACGTGCGATTACAGAGCTACCCAAAAAAGAAAAATTAGTTATTACTCTGTATTATTATGAGGACATGCTTTTGAGAGAGATTGCAGAAGTAATGAATTTGTCAGAATCGAGGATATCACAATTACATCATAGAGCATTGATGTCCATTAGAGCAAAAGCTCATAAATCAAAGACTGAGCAAGAAGAGAAAATACCAGTATGAAATAGTGATATTCTATAGTTATAGTTTTATCAAATAAATATTTCTACAGATTTGAGCAAAAGAGATTGAACTTTTCTCTGTGAATTAGTTTGGACTGATGTGTACTTGCGGTGAACTGTTAGTTTTAGGTTGTAATACTGAGGCGTTAAAATATTTGAGAATCTGTCATGAGTGATAATATTAGGTCAATTGGTTTTGTACCGCAAATAAACAGTCTCAACCTAAATAGAAGAACGGGTGATAAAAAAGATAATAAAGATAACAAAAAGGATTTCTCGAAGCATATGTCTGATAGCGAGACAGACACAAAGGGCAGTGGGAGTAACCAGGTAAGAGAAGACAGCGAGAACACTGAGCATAATGAACAAGACGGCGGAAATACTTTACACGAAAAAAAAGACAATGATTTTGATGACAGCTGTGGAAGCCTTTTAGATGCAGAACTATGAGTATACAATATATAGCAATTGACAAAAATACTTTAGTTGAGGATAAGAAGGTTGGATGTGATTTATATCTAAAAAGTTATGTTAATAGGAATTCTAGATATATCCTGTTTTGTCGTGGAGATGAGCAATTTGGGCAAGATAGGAAGTGGTCACTGATTGAAAGAAATATAGAAAAACTCTACATTCATTCTGATGATTATGAAAAATTCTTTAAATATCAGGAGCAAAATCTATCCAATATCGTTTCAAGTGATAATCTAAGCTTTCAGGAGAAATCGCATGCTGTCTACAATATTGCCAAAAGTTTGACTAAAGATGTTCTGCGAGATATTGGTTCTTCAAAAGTTGATTTGGGTAGAGTTAAGAACTGGGTTAAGTATTCAATAAGTTTTATACTTAATGATGAAAATGCATTTTCCGGCCTGCTAAGTATGACTTCTCATGATTACTATACGTATACACATTCAATAAACTTGTCAGTGTTTGGATTTCTTTTTGGTAAGCATCTTAGTTTGGATCCGGAAGACCTGAATTCTTTTGGAACAGGTATGTTGCTACATGATGTCGGTAAGGTTAACATTCCTTTAGAAACTCTCAACAAACCTGGAAAATTAACTAAAGAGGAGTTTGATAATATAAAACACCACCCTGAGACGGGGTATGAGCTTTTGAAGAACAAGGATTGCATTGACGAAAAAGCATTGATTCCTGTTATACAGCATCATGAGAATTTCGACGGTACCGGGTACCCTCATGGTATCGGTGGTCATGAAATAGATCTTTATGGAAAGCTTGCCAGGATAGTTGATGTTTATGATGCAATAACATCAAGGAGATGTTATGCCGACAAAATGAATCCATTTGCAGCGCTAAAAGAGATGAAGGAATGCATGATTAACTGTTTTGATACAGAATTATTTCAGGAATTTATAAATTTCCTGGGGCCAAGAAGCTCCGGTATTATTAAAGAGCATGGAGGTGTGGTATGCTTGAGGACATGATCAATAGACGTAATATAAACGTGGAGTATAAGGCGTGAATGACTTTTTGCCCATCACACTCAATAGCTTAAAAACTGATACAAGAATCGGTTGTGATATATACCTGCTTGTACGCAACAATGGATCTAGCAAGTATATATTATATTGTAAAAGCGATACAGCATTCGATGGCGAACAAAAGGAGATGCTGGTAAGAAAGAATATAAATAAGCTTTTTATCGGCAAGGAGGATCAACAAAAATATTCTGAGTATCTTGAGTCAAATCTTAAGAATATATTGGATGATGAAAGAATTGAACCAAAAGAAAAAGCTCAAATTGTTTACAGTACTGCAACAAATATGCTTCAGGATGTATTTAAGGAACCAAGGCTTAAGAATATTGAGAGATCCAAAACGTTTGCTTACAACATGGTTGACTATATCCTCAGGGATGGCAGGGCAGCATATAACCTGCTTAAAATAACGTCTCATCATTACTATACATATACGCATTCAGTTAATGTTGCAACTATTGGATCATTGTTTGCGAAAAACCTTGGCTTGAGCGAAAGGGATATGAAGACGTTCTGTACAGGCATGCTTCTCCATGATCTCGGTAAAACCAAAATCCACCCTGATATTCTTAATAAAAAAGGTGCATTAACTGACAGTGAATTTTCAGAGGTAAGAAGACATCCTGAAATGGGCGTAGCAGTATTGAGAGAGTCTGGTGATTTCTTAAACGAGGAATATTCAATAATAATGCAGCATCATGAAAATTGTGATGGAAGTGGTTATCCACTAGGCCTTAAAAAAGAAGATATACACTATAGTTCCAGGATGGTTCGCATAGTTGATATATACGACGCCTTAACAACGCAAAGATCTTATTCAGCGCCTCAAATGCCTTTTAATTCATTGAAGGTGATGAGAGATGAAATGTACAACGCTGTTGATCATACCATGCTGAAGAGCTTTATAAGGTTTCTAGGTGGGCAGGTAGGGTAGCTTCTGTTCCGCTTCAACTAGTAGTTTCACCAGCCTGAATTTCCTACAATGACAGAACCAATATCTCTTCTCTAACAAAAATCACGGTTGAAATATACGTGACATTCCTACATTGAAAGCTTTTCAAAAGATAATTTTTTCTGATATTTTAGAAATATATCCTTTCGACATCTGTAACTTCGAGTTCTCAATAAATATCTAATATTTTCAAAATTCCACGTGAAATGCTACTTAATAATGGACGTGCCTGGAATACGAGGTTGTTTTTCAAGAATCGCTAACCAATTTCTCTATGTCATTTTTTTAATCATGAGAAACGATTAGATATAACGTTCAAATTACGTTTGCACAATAGGGAAATAATTAACAACTTAGGAGGAAAAAATGGAATTATTTAACAAAAATACTCCTTCAATATATCCTCATAATGTATGGCTGGAATTTAACTTAATCATAAGTTACGACAATTACACGTCTTATGTTTTATAAAATAAATAATGTTGTTTGTTATAGAAATGGGCACAAAGGTTGCTTATTACGTATGGTGAAAATAGAGTCTTTAAGATGCAAAAGCTAGTTTGAAAAAAAGTTATCACTTATATTCGTTCGTCTTTTCACGCATTTTATGAGTAGGTAAAAATGGGAAAACTAAAAAGAAGAAATCTGCTATTGCATAACAAAATAAATACAGGATCAGGATGTGGTAATGAGAATATTGCATTAGCTGATCTGGTTACAATCTTTAATGATGAAGCTTACAAGATTTGTAGAAACAGACAAATGGCAAAACTTATTGCGTTAAAGACGTTACAGGAATATGTGAAGAGAAACACTAATGATATAAAGATAATTTTGTAATAAGTAGAAAGGGGTGATAATTATGTTAACAATGTCAGATAGAAAAAAAGCAGTAACAGATACGGGTAAAAAACACGGCAGCGTATTCGTAAGTAATGCATCTTCAAATAGCAGAATAAATGAAGAAGCAATTGGTATTGCATTGACCTCTGTATTTAAGTCTGAAAAAGTATTTAAGCTGGTTAGTAGCTTGATAACTAACATAATAAAGGCAAAATACTCGTCTTTAATGTTGGTAGAAGGAGATACGTTGCGCATAAAGCACTCTAATCACCTTCCTGAAAGCGTGGAGAATGGATGTGGAGTAAAGGTGGGGGAGGGTATATCAGGATGGGCAGCACTAACAGGAGTAAATGTACTTGTTAAGAATATAGAGACCGATACAAGGTTTGCGAGAAAAAATAATATAAGATATTCAAGCAAATCGTTTATGTCTGTACCTTTACTTGTAAGCGGAAAAGTTATAGGCGTTATAAATGTTAATGATCAAATGAATGGTGAGGGGTTTTGTGAAAACGACCTGCATTCCCTCAAGATTATCTCACGTTATTGCGCTATTGCTATCAGAAATGCTACTTTAATAGAGAAGACTAAGAAAAAATCTATTGTTCAGCAACTCGATGAGAATTATTATGACAAAAAAGATAAATATCTTCCGGTTACACTGAAAAGTCTTAAGATAGGTCCTTTTCATAAAAGTGAGTTATATCTTAAAAATAGTGCCAAAGGTGAACATAATTATGTTTTGTACTGGAAGGGTGGCGATAGACTATTTATTAACGATAAAAGAGAAGAATTTGTAAGAAAAAATATTAATAAACTTTTTGTTCCAAAGAACGGAAGAAAACAATATTTACGTTTTATGGAATCCAATCTGGAGAGCGTTGTTGGGCATGATGAAACCTGCTCAAAAGAAAAGCTGGGTATTGCCAAAGATATCGCTGTTAATATTGTCAGTGATTTAAGTTCTGTACCTGATGAAATATGTAATATTGAGAGAGCCAAACAATGGATAAGTAGTGTAATGGGTCTTGTTCGTAATTCCAGGGATAATTACATAGATATGGGTAACGCAAAGGGAGACAATCATTATTTATACGGTCATTCCATAAATGTTACTATGCTTAGTCTGATTTTCGCTCATCATATAGGTTTGAATGTAGAAGAAATATCTGAGTTAGGACTGGGTCTGTTCCTTCAGGATATAGGCATGAAAGATGTAGATCCTCTGATCATCAACAAAACCACAAAATTAAACAATGAAGAATATACTATGATTAAGAAGCATTCGGAGATAGGCTTCCATATGCTAGAGGAGACCGGACAAGTGTCTCCGGAGTCCAGTATGCTTGCGTTGCTTCATCACGAAAACTTTGATGGTAGTGGTTATCCTCATGGGCTGAAGGAAAATGATATTAGTTTGTATGGCAGAATTTCACGTGTTGTTGATGTATATAGTGCCATTACATCTGATAGACCGCATGCAAGTGCCAGGACCTCTGATATTGCTTGCGCTATAATGAAAGAAAAAATGAAGGGGATGTTTGATGCAGAAGTATTGGGTGATTTTATAAACTTTGTAAAATCAGCCAGTGTTGTAAATAAGCCAAAAACTGCAGGAGCATTGTAAAAAGCAGAGAATAGCAGTATAAATGTCGAAGTTGCAATATACACTGATTCTTCCGTATAGACTGTTCAGGCACATGAATGCATTATATGCAGATATATTAAGGATGGTAGCTAGTGCCGAGAGGGTGTATACGGAAACTACAGGATAAATCTGTGTATAAAGCTTCTGGATATAATATTCTAAGAAAAGTTCAGGTGTAAGACTGGTTTATTTTTGTGTCACTTGTTTTCGTTTAGAACTTGTTTTCCCAGCATGACAATAAATTTTTTAATTAATACCCTGTCATAATCATCCTGGAATTTGCTAAGAAGTTTAAACGCTTCAAACGGGGAAAATGCTTTTTTATAAGGTCGCTCAGTAGTCAAGGCATCATAAAAATCAACAAGCGCTCCAATTCTTCCATTTATATGGATCTGATCTCCCTTTAATTTGTGTGGATATCCATTTCCGGACATCTTTTCATGATGTTGAAGTATCGTGAAAAGAGAGTTTTTCGGTATCTCCGTATCACTGCTTTTCAATAGTTCTCTTGCGGCCGTGACGTGGCTCTGTACTTCTTTGAACTCATCTTCAGTCAGCTTACCAGGTTTATTCAAAACGCGTAGATCGATCGTGCATTTGCCCAGATCGTGCAATAGCGCACCTAATCCCAGTTCCATGAGATCGGGATCTTTTTTTAATTTCAACTCTGTTCCTAATCCAATACACATGCTACAGACATTTAATGAATGTGTATACGTATAGTAATCATGTGTGGTGATCTTTAGCAGGCTGGAAAAGTTACTTTGATTTTCCAGTATTGTATCTGTTAATTTTTCGACAAGTTCACCTGCTTTTCCAATTGTTTCTCCACTCCTGGGATCTTCAAGGATATCCTTGATTACAAATTTAGAGTTTTCCCGCAAAATACTGAAGTGTAAATCCGATGAGCCTTCTGTTGATTTAGTAAGTTCCAAAGAAAGATTGTTTATATATTTCTTGTACAACGGTATATCTTTCTTATGTATTGCAATGGCGGATTGTACATTATGAATATCATTCGGTACAACGTTTGACAGGTTATTCTTATGATCAGGGCCAGCAATGAGCTCAACATCAAGATCTGACTTATTGTAAACATTAAAACTAATTCTTGAACCTGGCAGCAGGTTTTCTTTTTCTATAGGGTAGTAATTAAGATATGTTTTATAGTATTTTTCCAGGTTTTCCGGATTATCAAACGGCGCAGTAAAACACTCGTCTGGGATATCTATATTGTTTTCGCCCTCAATTGACTGGCAATAACCATCAACCTTTCCTCTATCATCTTCTGAGACAAAAATTGTCCTCACTTTGTTTTCGGCCAGGTTATTTANTGTTTCTTCAGTGAAAGGCAGGTTTTGTTTGCGGAATAGGACGAAGTTGTCGCTAGTTTGAATAAAGATGTCAAAATCAAGTATAGTGTTTATCTTCAGGTCGCTTGTAGCAATAGGGATATATTTTAAAGTGTTTGT
>JGI26252J51714_1000833_pt1 | contig 14929 bp, 15 predicted proteins | sample SaaInlLV_10m_DNA_4_FD_51714 | JGI IMG/M metagenome (IMG submission 51714)
CCTGTTGCCATTAGTAAAAGCAGCATTACAGAGAAGCTCGCAACATAGAGTGAGAAGAATCCCCAGACCGCAGAGATCACTCTTTCAGGAAGTGGTTTGTTACCAATCTTAACTGAGATCTGAGCATTGGGATGGATAAGTCTAGCGATCTCACGCATCCCTTGTCTAAAGAGCATTAAGAAGCGGATCACCTTCATTCCACCACCAGTAGAGCCAGCACAGCCACCGATGAAACTAGAGAAGAGCAGGAGTAGAGGCANGAAGCTAGGCCATCCAAAATACTCGGTGGTGGTGAAGCCAGTGGTAGTGCCGATGGAGATTGCTTGAAAGAGTCCATAACGGAATGCATCTCCACTATCTTCAAAAGTTCCAGAGCTGATTAGAAATAGACTGGTTATTAATCCGATTGATAAGAGGGTGAGAGCATAAGTTTTAAACTCTGCATCTCGTAAGTATGGAGTGAGGGTTAGTCGGCTAAGAGCAATAAAGTGAAGTGAAAAATTTATTCCAGAGAGGAGCATAAATGTCATAGCGATGCTCTCTATAAGTTGGCTATCAAAGTATCCCATACTTGCATCGTGGGTTGAGAATCCTCCTATAGCTACAGTTGAGAAGCTATGAGCTATAGCGTCAAATGGGGTCATGCCTGCGAGCCAGTAAGCTACACCACAAGTAACGGTGAGTCCTAAATATATAAACCATAGCGCTTTAGCAGTTTGAGTAATCCGTGGGGTTAGTTTATTATCTTTAATTGGACCAGGTGTTTCAGCGCGATATAGCTGCATCCCACCAATGCCAAGCATTGGAAGAATTGCTACTGCCAGTACGATAATACCCATTCCTCCAAGCCACTGGAGCTGTTGTCTATAGTAGAGAATAGAGGCTGGGAGGTTATCAATGCCAGTGATTACAGTGGCGCCAGTAGTGGTTAAGCCAGATAGTGACTCAAATAGAGAGTCTATAATGCTCATATGTGGAGTGGTGCCGAGTGCAAAGGGTAGTGCACCAGATACTCCAAGCACTACCCAAAATAGCACAACGACTAAAAATCCATCTCTAATTCTAAGCTCTTTTTTATTATTGCGTACAGGGAACCAGATTATAAGTCCACTCACTACAGTTATAGTTAGGGCTAAGATAAAAGGTGGAGTCGCTCCATCTTGGTAGAGTAGTGAGACGATAATAGGCGGCACCATGGTTAAGCTGAAGATCATCAGCAGTAACCCTAGGATGCGTTGGATAACTTTAGGCTGCATTTAAAAGAGAGAGCGTTTAGGAGCTTGGAAGAGCTGTTCTACTTCATGAATTCTATTTTTATCTATTAAGAATAGAATTACATGGTCAAGTGCCTCAATCACGAGGTGGCGATGTGCAATACGCACCTCATCACCTCGTACTACTGCACCGATAGACGCACCTCGNGGGAGCTTAAGTTTACCGATCTGTTTGCCTACAACTTTTGAATCTTTATGGGTAACAGTCTCAATAGCCTCTGCCGCACCACGACGAAGTGAGTGGGCGACCACAACATTATCTTGTCGGACTCTNGCTAAAAGGGAGCTAATNGTTACCTGTTGAGGAGAGATTGCAATATCTATCACATCACTCTCTACCAAGTTAGCATACGCAGGACGATTTATAAGGGTCATCACCTTCTCCGCGCCAAGCCGCTTTGCCAGCATAGAAGAGAGGATATTAGTCTCGTCATCACTAGTAACTGCGATAAATATATCTATATCTTCTATACTCTCTTCTAGAAGAAGACCTTTATCGGCAGCGTCCCCGAGCAGTACAATACTGTTGTTTAACTGTTCTGAAAGTAGAGACGCACTTTTTTGCGTGTGTTCAATAACTTTTACATCATACTTATCTTCAATAGCGCTTGCTAAGCTATACCCAATGTTTCCACCACCTGCAATCATGATAGATTTATAATTACGGTCAAGGCGGCGCAATTCACTCATTACTGAGCGAATATTTTCTGTTGCAGCGATAAAGTGAACCTCATCATCAACATCTATCACAGTCTCTTTTTTTGGAATAATAGGTCGCCCTTTACGAAAGATAGCTACAAAGCGCATATCAATGTCTGGCATATGTTCACGCACACTCTCTAGCTCGTGACCAACTAATGGTCCGCCATAGTAGGCGCGAACGGTTACTAACTGCACTTTGCCATCTGCAAAATCTAACACTTGTAGTGAACCTGGAAGCTCTATAAGTTTAGATATATATTTGGTAACCTCTTGTTCAGGACTGATTAGCTGATCCACAGGAGCTGCTGCGTGGTTAAATAGCTCTTGGCGCTCTAGATACTCGGTATCACGAACACGGGCTAATTTATTTGGGGTATTAAAGAGGGTATAGGCAACTTGGCAAGCGACAATATTAACTTCATCACTATCGGTTACTGCAAGGAGCATATCCGCATCAGCCGCCCCCGCCTGCTCTAATACGCTCGGGTGAGATGCGTGNCCAACAATAGTTCTAATATCAAGTCTATCTTGGAGTTCATGTAGTAGGTCAGCATCTTTATCGACCATGGTGACATCGTTAGATTCTAGTGCTAGATTCTCAGCTACCGATGCACCAACTTGTCCAGCTCCGAGGATGATTATATTCATAATAGTTTATCTATTGTTTAGAGAGGTGTTTGGAATCAAGATTGAGGAGTTTTANTTTGCGATAGATGTTAGTTCGTTCTACTCCNGCTAGTTCGGCGGTTTTGGTTATATTACCGTCAGTTTCAATTAAGTGGTGGAGTAGATAGTCCCTCTCAAAGCTCTCTCTTGCAGCTTTAAGAGGGAGTTTGAATTTCTCGCTATTCTCACTCGTGGGTTGCTGTTCTACTTTGTGAGGAGAGCTATTGCTGCTCATCTTCATTGAGAGCATAGGCGCAACCTCTTGATCCCCTATCTCTGCAGAATTTCCCATAATCAATAATCTTTGAACCACTGTCTTCAGTTCAAATATATTTCCTGGCCACTGATATTGGCGGAGTAGATTGAGTGCAGGCATTGAGAAGGTACGATAGTTTAGCCCCTGCTCCTGGTTAAATTGGTCGAGATAAAAGTTTAGTAGGTCAGGAATATCTTCTGCTCTTTCGCGTAGAGGAGGGATATGAAGGGGTAGTCCATTGAGGTGAAAATAGAGATCTTCACGAAAAGTTCCATTAGAGACCTCTGTAGACAGCTCTTTTTGGGTGGAGGCGATAATTCTAAATTTTGGCTCAATAGGTTCGCTACCGCCAACCCGCAGAAAGCTCCCCCCCTCCAGTGCTCCCATTAACCTGATTTGAGTATTAGGCTCCATATCCCCAATCTCCTCTAAAAATAGAGTGCCATGGTTTGCCTGCTCTAGGCGACCATAGTGGGTCTCGCCATCAATCTCGCTTCCAAAGAGTTCGGTATCAATATTCTCTTTTGCAACAGATCCCATAGTTACTACTATAAATGGACTGTCATTTTGTGCGCTTATTTCGTGGATGTAACGGGCGAATAGTTTCTTACCAACTCCAGACTCTCCACTAATAAGCACAGGCATAGCGTGTTTGGCGATTCTTGCGGCGCTCTCTTTGAGCTGCTGAATTGCCATGCTCTTCCCATCTGGTTCAGATATTNTAGTGGGGGCGGATTTACGCAGTGAGATATTCTCATGCTTAAGTTTTGATGCGGTTAATGCATTATTTATGGTGAGTAGCAGTTTAGCTAAGGTGAGCGGCTTCTCTAAAAAATCATAAGCTCCCAATCTAGTCGCTTCTACAGCGTGTTCTACTGTTCCGTGTCCAGACATCATTATGATCGGAAGGTCTTCAGCATCCCCTTCATTAGTTTCAGACCACTCTTTTAAGAGGGTGATTCCATCTACATCTGGCATCCAAATATCTAATAAAATTAGATCGGGGCGACGATTGCGGCGAGCATTACGAGCAGCTTCACCATCTTCGGCAGTTTCAACTTCATATCCTTCATCTTCCAGAATATCGCGTACAGTTGCACGAATCTCTGGTTCATCATCGACCACTAATATGTATGGCTTCACTCAGCTCTCTCCATCTCGGTTATCATCGCTGTTGTTATAGGGTAGTAGGATTTCAAAACAGCTCCCTTGTTTATTTGTGGTTAATTTTATCTCCCCATTATGCTCTTCAATGATGCGTTTCACAATAGCTAACCCCAATCCNGTCCCTTTTGGTTTAGTGGTTGCGTAGGGCTCAAAGATCTCCCCTTTTAACTCATCTGGAATACCGTTTCCATTGTCACAAATTTTAATCAGGAGTGAGGGGTCACTACCCTCATTTTCAGAAGTAGTTACAACTGCTGAGATTTTAACATTGGCAACAGCATTTTCTCCTAAGGATTCAAGTCCATTTTTAATTAAGTTGTTGAGGATCTGGCGCATTCGATCTCGATCTAACTCAATTACTGGTAGATTATCGTTAATCTGTAGCTCTACATACTCTGGATGTTGGGCTCTAAATAGTTCAGTAACCTCCTCCAGTAGTTTTACAGGACTGATTGGTACAAGTTTAAGTTCTGGTGCGCGTGCATAATCTGAGAAGGCTTGTACCATTCTTTTGAGAGTATCGACCTGTTGGATAATTGTATTGGTGGCACGGTTAAGGACAGCACCCTCCTCTTCATCCATTTTAGAGAGGTAGCGATGACGGAGGCGGTCGGCAGAGAGTTGAATCGGAGTTAGTGGATTTTTTATCTCATGCGCAAGTCTTCTAGCTACCTCACTCCAGGCAGCATTCTTCTGGGCTGATACTAGTTCAGTAATATCATCAAAGACGACCACATAGCCATCTATATGGGTAGGTTTCTGTTTTAACCCAAGGTTCAAGAGGTGGCTGCCACGACAGAAGAGATGGCGTACTCCATGGCTACTGTTGATAGAGACAGATGTGCTCCACTCCTGTTTGCCACCTTGTATATGGTCACGAATCTCATTAACTAATGGTTCAGCAAGTGCATTGTGTTGTGACATTGCCCCAATAGGAAGTCCAGGAGCTGGAGATATTTTGCTCTCTAGTATATTGCAGGCAGCCGCATTAATTCTTTCCACTCTTCGCTTAGGGTCGAGCACGATAACTCCTGAAGATATATTAGAGAGAATTCCTTCAAGGCGTGCCTTCTGATGCTCTATCTGTTGTTGACTCTGCTTGAGGTTGCTGTGGGTGTGGTCAAGATTTAACATCATATCATTAAATGCTTGTACTAGAAATCCAAGGTCATCTTTCGAGCTCTGTTGTAGAGGTTGGTTATATATTCCTGCAGCAACAGACTGCGTACCTTTAGCCAAATCAATAATTGGTGAGGTTAGACGGCGAGTTGAATAGAAGGCAAACCATAGTGCAGTTAAAAGTGAGAGTAGCAGGAGTAGAATAAAGGCGATGTTGTGGACGGTGTTGCGTTGGTCCTCAAGATAGAGACGGCGTTTGTTGCGCATTACTGCATCATCAATTTTCTCTTGCCCAATAACTAGAGGTTTTGGAATAGAGAAGTAGGCAGATAAAATACGACTCTCTCCCCCATCAATTGCAGCACTGTGGAGGGGAACAACAATATGTAGCAGCTGTCCATACTGTTCTGCATCCTTGTTATCTTTCACTTTTATATACTCAACCCCTTGGTGAATTAGGTTGGAAATAAAGGAGTCGAGCGGTTCTGGTGCTAGTGTAGGTTCTGAGAGCATACTGCTAAAACCAATCTGTTTGCCGTTAATATCATAGAGAATCAGCTCTCGAGCATTACTATCATCTCGTGCCGACTCTAAAATGAGATCTATCATACTGGTAGGAGTTCCATTGATAGAACCGCTGAGCTGGTATAGCTTTTCTAGAAGGCGTTTTTTACGCTCATTAAGGGCCGTTTTGTAGAGCTCTTGTGAGCCCTCTAGTAGATGTTGCACCTCCTCCTCTCCTCGATCTTGTTGCTTCATAATCTGAGAGGTGAAGAGTGAAATTATGATTATAGGAATTAGCGCAAGTGAGACAAAAATTCCCACAAAACGGAAGTGGAGTCGTGCCCCTGATTCACCAGCAATAAACTTACGGACTAGGCGATATATATTGATAGCGATAGTGTAGAAGAGGATAGAGAGTCCAACTGCACTGGAGAATACTATGTATGGAAAAAGAGAGCCAATTGTGTCTGGATCATTAGTAGAGATCGCCAGTAATATGAAGGCAGCAGTAGTAGCTATTACCCCAACAGCAGCGAGGATAGTGGTAAGCGTGATAGAGAACTTATCCATCATTTTTTTAGAGCTTCTATAGGAATAGTGTGCCAACCACTATCTAACTTCCACTCTGGCCAGAGTATTGGAGTGTATATGTATGGTTTGAGCAGTCCAGGCATAGAGGATGCATCAAGAGAGGCGCGAATCTTAACTTGGTAGTTTTTGTCTCTATCAAGAATGGATTTATCGATAGTGAGTTTATCATTGCGTAGACGCATTCTATCTACAGCCTCCTCAATTGTAGAGTATGTTCCATGGCTATTATTATCTAAACTTATTAGGTAGTAGCGATTATTAAATTGACGGTAGCTCAAACTAAAGCTGTGTTCGCCATGCAGTATCTCACGGTTAGAGTGAAAGAATGGGGGGCTAAATTGAAGGAGCGGTGTAACTTCTTCAATTTGGTACTCAGCAATAAAGGTCATCTGAATCCCATTTTGAAGTGCTCCAATAACTCTTTTGTCAAGTTTGTATGAGAACTGGGCTCTTACAATAAAGTTATCACTACTCTCTCTTAACTCAGGATTGACTATAGTTATCTCAGCTCTTAATGGTGAGCTGAGTAGCATTAGGAGAATTATAGATCTTAATATCACTCTTAAATATCTCTATTCCACTCTCTTACGCAGTAGTGCATAGTAGAAGCCATCCATTCCATTTTCACCAGGAAGTATCTGTCTTCCCGCTCCTGTAGATCTTCCCCACTCTTGCTCTATTGGAAGAGCCTCAGAATCTTGCTGGGCGTTGAGGAATTGCTGAATCTGCTCTTCATTTTCTTGAGGAAATATTGAGCAAGTGGCATAGAGTAGAGTTCCACCACTCTGGAGTAGAGCCCAGCAAGATTCAAGGATCGCGCGTTGATTATCTACTAAAGTTACTATATCGCTCTGGCGTCTTAGTAATTTTATATCTGGATTTCTACGGATAACACCACTTCCACTGCAGGGCGCATCAATAAGAATACGATCAAAGAGGCTTCCACTTTTACGCCAGCCTGAATCAGTTGCATCAGCTACAACTGTGGATGCAGTAAAGTTTAAGCGAGCTAGATTATCATCAATCCGTTGGAGCCGTTCTGGTTTAAGATCGAGCGCTACCAACTCTTTTAGTTCGCCCTCTCCAGCTGCAGCTATGCGCTCTAATATATGTGCGGTCTTGCCCCCAGGAGCTGCGCATGCATCCAGAACAGTCTCCCCAGCTTGAGGATTAAGAAGTTCAGCGGCTTGTTGCGGTGCTTCATCCTGCACTGAAATATCTCCATCTTCAAATCCAGGCAGAGCTAATACAGGCACTCCTCGTTCAAGAGTGATGGCAGACGGGGTTATACTGGATTGGGTTGCAGTAAGAGCTTCATCAGCTAGTATTGCAAGATAGCTCTCGCTGGAGTTATGACTCAGGTTTACGCGTAGAGTCATAGGAGGGCGCTGATTGTTATTATTTAGAACTTGCTCCCACTCGTTGGGCCAGCTCTTTTTAACCTCGTCAATCATCCATTGAGGATGGTTGTGGTGTTCAGGTAAAGAGTTGCCACTATCTATATCGCGTTGAAATCCGCGCAGTAGTGCATTAACTACTCCTCGCGCCCAATCTCTGCCTAGAAGTTTAGTTGCATTAACACTCTCTGAAATCGTGGCATGCGCAGGAGTACGCATATATTTGAGCTCATAAAATCCACTTAAAATCAGAGCGTGAAGTGCTCCATCTTTCTTCTTGAAAGGTCGTTTAAGGAGCTGTTTAGCACGGTTGTTGAGTTGATCGTAGTGGCGCAACACGCCATAGCTTATCTCTTGGGCTAGAGGCCTATCTGATGGATCTAGCGACTCAACTGCTTGCGGTAGAGTTGCAGATAGTGAGCGTTGGTTGAAAATTACTCCAGCTAGAGCTTTTGCAGCAGCAGCTCTTGGGGATGATTTTTTTGAGGTTTTTTGATTCATAATTTTTGGACTCACTTTCATAGACTCACAATTGAGTCACAAACTCCATTCCGATCTCTTTAAGTTGAGGGCGTGAATTTAAAAAATCTGCAACCTTCATTGGGCGTTTGCCTGGAAGTTGAAGCTCTAATATTCGTAGTAGTTCGTCTCTGTTTTCACCACTATCACCAGTAGTAATATCTATTCCACTAGTCGTTATATCGACTGAGCTGCCCGTAGTTTGAGAGCTCTTACCGTGTACAACTTCAGCACGCCAGATGCGGACAATTTTTCCATCCCACTCACTCTGCGCAACTGGCCACGGATTAAATGCATTGATTTGACGCAGAATTGCAGAGGCTGAATCGTTCCAATCTATCTTAGCCTCTTTTTTGTTTAGTTTCTCTGCGTAGGTCACTAAGCTCTCATCACCATTTTTTATCTGCGGCTCTGGATTGAGACTGCTATCTTCAATCTGTTTAATGGTATCCATTAGAGCTTTACCACCAAGAGCAGAGAGTCTATCGTGGAGCTGCTCCGCACTATCATCTGCAGAGATTTTAGTAGTTACTTTGTGGAGCATATCTCCAGTATCTAGACCTATATCCATCTGCATAATAGTAACTCCCGACTCAGCATCCCCAGCAAGAATCGCGCGCTGGATAGGAGCCGCGCCACGCCAGCGTGGTAGCAGAGAGGCGTGAATATTAAGACATCCAAAACGCGGAGCCTCCAGTACCTCTATAGGGAGAATCAATCCATACGCAACAACAACCATAAGGTCAGCGTTGAGAGCTTGTAGAGTTTTCTGTTCATCTTCATCTCGTAGAGTGGCGGGCTGAAATAGTGGAATATCTTCCTCTAGTGCCCGCTCTTTTATTGGACTAGCCTTGAGCTTACGCCCCCGCCCCGCAGGACGATCAGGTTGAGTATAGACTGCTATAACTGTATGCTCAGAATCAAGCAGAGCATTAAGAGCAGAAAGTGAAAACTCTGGAGTTCCAGCAAATATAATCCGCATTACATAGACTCCTTCTGCTGCTTCAGTAATTTTTTACGAATCCTCTCCTGTTTTAGGCGCGATAGATGATCAACAAATAGCTTGCCATCAAGATGTTCTAGCTCATGTTGAATACAGATTGCAAGAACTCCATCTGTCTCTAGCTCTATCTCCTCTCCTTCACTATTGGTGTAGTTGAGAGTTACACTTTCAGCACGCTCTACCTCTTCGTAGATTCCTGGTACTGATAGGCAGCCCTCTTCATTAACTACTACGCCACTACTAAGCTTTGTAATTAGCGGATTTATTAAAGTTAGGGGTTGATCTTTCTCTTCAGAAATATCAATAACTACTAAGGAAAGCTGTCTCCCTATCTGGGTTGCGGCAAGCCCAATTCCTGGAGCTGCATACATCGTCTCTAACATATCATCAGCTAGTGTAAGCAGCTCTGGAGTGATCTCTGTGACAGCAGCAGCTTTTTTTCGCAACTTAGGGTCGGGATGTTTTATAATTTTTAATAAAGCCATATTGGTAATACCATAATTTTATTGCTGTTTAACTATTGTTTAATGATTATCGAACTAATTGTTGTCCACACTGTTCTTGGTTATAAAGTTTATCACAAAACGGAGGTTAAGCTAACTTGCTAGACTAGCTAGTAGGAGTGTATGATTAGCGTTAACTAATATAAAAACCCTACAAAGAATTAAAGTTAAGAGCGGAGATAGTATGAGCAATATAGAGACGGTGAGCGGGCAATTTCCTCAAACAAGAATGCGTAGAATGCGGCGAGATGATTTTTCGCGGCGGATGATGCGAGAGAATGTATTAACTCCAAATGACCTTATATACCCAATGTTTGTAATTGAGGGTACAAAGAGGCGACAAAAGATTAAGTCGATGCCTGGGGTAGAGCGAGTATCTATTGATGAACTCCTCAAAGAGGCGAAGCAGTTGGTCGATTTAGGTATTCCAACTATTGCCCTCTTTCCAGTTGTTCCCAAAGGAAAAAAATCACTCCTCGCTGAAGAGGCATATAGTGAAGATGGGCTGGCTCAGCGTGCAGTGCGCGCACTTAAGAAAAAATTCCCCCAACTTGGAGTGATGACAGATGTTGCTCTCGACCCATTCACTACTCATGGGCAAGATGGAATTATTGATGATAAAGGCTATGTAATCAATGATGAGACTGTTGATGTTTTAATTAAGCAAGCACTCTCTCATGCGGAAGCAGGGGCAGATATTGTTGCACCGTCAGATATGATGGATGGACGCATTGGAGATATTCGCTATATCCTAGAGGAGTCAGGATATATTCATACCCGCATAATGGCATACTCTGCAAAATATGCCTCCAGCTTCTATGGACCATTCCGTGATGCAGTCGGCTCTGCCACAAACTTAGGTGCAGGTGATAAATCTACCTACCAGATGGATCCAGCAAATAGTGATGAAGCTTTGCGTGAAGTTGGGTTAGATCTTGCAGAGGGTGCTGATATGGTTATGGTCAAGCCAGGGATGCCATATCTTGATATTGTGCGCAGAGTGAAAGACCAATTCGGCGCGCCAACTTTTGTCTACCATGTAAGTGGTGAATATAGTATGTTAAAAGCTGCCGCACAAAAAGGGTGGCTCGATGAGCGGGCAGTAGTGTTAGAGACGCTGCTAGGCTGCAAGCGCGCAGGCGCAGATGGAATTCTCACCTACTACGCAAAAGATGTTGCTAACTGGTTACAAGAAAAATAATGGATCACTACTTAGTTGTGGGCAACCCCATAGAGCATAGCAGGTCACCACAGATCCACGCTATGTTTGCCGAGCAGACAGACGAGCAATTAGAGTACGATAAGCAGCAGATCGAAGAGGGTCACTTTAGAGAGGTGATGCAGGAGTTTAAGCAGCGTGGAGTAAGAGGGATAAATGTTACAGTTCCCTATAAACATGAAGCATGGGAGTTTGTGGATGAGCGTTCACCAGATGCAGAGCTCGCAGGGGCAGTAAATACCATCGAGTTTAATCAAGATGGTAGTAGCTATGGAGGCAACACTGATGGCTCTGGACTGCTCAGAGACCTTACTGTCAACCAAAATTTTTCTCTGGCTAACCAGCGAATCCTGATTCTAGGCGCAGGTGGCGCAGTACGCGGAATTTTAGCTCCGCTATTGAGTGCAAAACCTAAGAATATTGTAATCGCAAATAGAACTGCAGAGAGAGCAGAAAAGCTAGCTGATATTTTTATAGAGTTAGGTGCAGTTGAGGGTGGAGGTTATGAAGCTTTAAATGGGCAGCAATTTGATCTTATTATCAATGCAACCTCAGCAAGTCTACAAGGAAAACTCCCACCCTTGCCACTTGATATTCTAGCAGCAGATGGGATCTGCTATGACCTAATGTACGCAACAGAGCCCACCCCATTTATGCAGTGGGGAGAAGAGCACGGCGCAGCAAAAGTAAGCGATGGACTTGGAATGCTAGTAGAGCAAGCAGCCGATGCATTTAAGTTATGGCGCGGGATAAGACCTGAGACAGAGAAGGTTATCGCTACTTTGAGGTGACATCTAAATTCGTATCATAAAATGGGTATGGCGTATCCGATGTGCAATGCGACGGCATCTATACCCGTATTAGCATCTATCAGAAATTCTAAAGAGCTAAATACTCATCTTTCAGCTCAACATAGTTATCGGCAGAGGTTTTTAACCAGGCAAACTCAGCATCTGTTAGTTTGCGTGCTTTCACCGCAGGTGAGCCACGCCATAGAAATCCACCCTCTAGTTTTTTGCCAGGTGAGACTAAACTTCCAGCCGCAAGAAAAACCTCATCTTCAAGTACCGCACCATCTAGTATGGTACTACCCATCCCAATTAGGCAGCGATTACCGATAGTACAGGCATGCAGAGTACAGCTGTGCCCAACGGTCACTTCATCTCCAATAATTAGTGGATAACCATCGGGCGCGATCTTATTTGGTTGAGTTACATGTAGCGAGCTGTTGTCTTGTATATTGCTGCGCTCACCAATCTCTATATAGTGCACATCCCCTCGTACAGAAACTAATGGCCAAATTGAACTATCGACCCCAATTACTGTGCGCCCAATAATCTGCGCCGAAGGATCTATAAATGCTGATTCAGCAATTTTTGGTGCCCACTCTCTATATACTCTTATATTATCCATTTTTTTATGGACCAAATGTAATTTTCATATAATTTTATTGTATGTATATTAATAACAGAAGTCAATTCAAATAATTAGGGTCAGAGTGTCATTTATTTATTAAATCAACATAGCTAACTTAACTAGCGTAGAGTGCAAAAGTAAAGACCTGACCCCTTTTGTTTTTTGATATGACAACTTCATGTTTTTATTAGACTCTTCTCCATATATCTACCATCAACAAATTTATGCAAAATACTAGCAATAAATGTTTGATATGGTATTCCTTCTGATATTGCAAGTTTTTGAATCATTGTAAGGTCTCGACTTGCAATACGTATATTTATCCGCTTATCTTTTTTAAAAGTTGCAGCTGCATATTCTTGATGCTTTATCATCTCCTCTTTTGCTGTAGATATAGGCTTCATTGCTTCTGTATCGAATGCATCTAATATTTCTTGTTCCTCTGTATCTAGATTATATGTAGTCACGATATTTCTCCAATATATTTCTTTGTTGCTTTACGACTTGGTATTATTGTTTTCAGAAAAACTTCTTCTTTTGATTCAACGTATGGCACTAAATAAGCATAGTTATTTATTGCTACTACTGATATGTATTGTGTAGGGTATTTAGTATTATTAGGATGTGGGTAAACGTCTAACTCATCTCCATTATTGATATGAAATACAATTTCTTCAAATGAGATTCCTCTTTCTGTTTTTAAAAGTTTACTTTTATCACAATTCCAATTATATGTTTTCATCTAATTTTATTATAGCACAATATGTGCCTTTTGTCTTAATGTGGCGTAGGTTACTTTATATTGGTTTTGAGTCTAACGACAAAGCTCACTGGCGGGGATGGAGCGCAGCGGAATCCCCGTCCAGTGCAGCGCCTTGTTCGGCAATTCTATTTGTTAACCACCAGACATCCGGCCATCATATCGTGAAGACCTTGCTTCTTCTGAGTGAATGCAACCATGATGAATCCAATCAGCAGTATCAGCGCTGAAATAATCTTGCCAAAGTGACGTCCCGTGGCCTTACCAAAGCCGACCCGGCTTCCTTCGAGGTCAGTCACCTTGATGCCGAGAGCCATCTTCCCGAGGGTTCCCTGAGTGGAGGAGCTTTCCATTATGGCAAAGTAAACCCAGCCAAGAATGATCCCAAGTATGTTCCCCATACCTTCCAGAACGGCGGGATCGTCAGTCCCACCAGCCACCATGACTATGCCAAACACAAGGCCGATCGCAAAACCACCAATCATCGTGATGATTCCGTCGATGATGGCTGCTGCCACTCTCTTCCAAAAACCTGCGTAACTCATTTTCTTTCTCCTTTTGTTGTTGCCGAACGCCTTGCGTAAGCTGATTTTTTTGGGAGCGACAGCGGAAAAAAATTCAGCTTGACGCAATTGTTATAAGACGTTTATAAAATACTCTCTATGCTTCCGTTCAAAGCTAAAAATACAATTTTGGAAAATGCCATTTTTTTATGAATGTTACACATTTGTTAGTAATGCTGAGATTATTTAGAATGTGAAACTAATGATTATGGTGGGGGGATAGTCATTAGTTCCATACATATTATTTTTTATACTTTATTTACAATTTAATGATGTTTTGATTGTTTGACTAAATCCAGATAAGGATAGCTTTATTTTTTTATTGTCCATAAATCTATTATCTGGAGTAAGTTCAGCGATAACCGTATTTCCACCCTTAAAAGCATTAAGAATTTCATCATATTCATCAAATTTTATATAATATGTATCATCTTCATTACTTGTTGATCCTAGTTGAACAGTAGGATTTTTGTCTACTCTATATTTTATTCCAGCAATATTAACTTTGAGGTTTAAAAAACCTATTGCAATTCTTTTTTTTGTATAAAAAGCAATAGCAGGTTTTCCTTGTAGAAAGGTACTTGATACCACATAACAACTTTTTTTATCAGTAAAGTCATCAATATTTGAGATAACCCACCAATCCTTAGATACTTTATTGAGATTTTCCTCTGCTGAAAACACAGGGGGATATATACTAAATATTGCAACTACTAAAAATAATCTAAACATATGTTTTTATCCAAAAATAATTTTATATTAATATAACTAAATGAATTATGATTCATTCACATAGTTCATAGCCATTCAGGTCAAGTCTAAACTTCTACAGATAATTTATTTAGGATAAGAATTTTGCAATATTTCATCTAATTTATTTCCTACGTTTTTACCCTGTTGTCTATATGTTTCATGTCCTTCAGGAGTGTGGCTTATTTCAGTTCTTATTGTGGCTGATTCAATAAGAGAATCAACTATACCTTTTTTAAAAGATGAGCGTCTGCCCTCAGGTAATGAATCAGGGATTTCTAAAGTAATGATCATTTAATTTTTCCTGTTGTAATTTTAACCAATTTAACAATGATTTTTTAAATTGCTGTAACCTTAAAATATAACAAAAGCCATTCATGTGATGTAAAGGGTTACATTATACACTTACGGCAAGTCTTATAACAGTTAGTATAAGGCATTAACGCCTTAAAGTTAGTTATTCTAGCACATAATCATTCTTTGTTAGGATTTTATTTATGGTTATTTCTATTTAACAGAG
>JGI26252J51714_1000835_pt1 | contig 14915 bp, 9 predicted proteins | sample SaaInlLV_10m_DNA_4_FD_51714 | JGI IMG/M metagenome (IMG submission 51714)
TGGGCGGAAACTTACCAGCGTTGCTGCAAACTTGCTTCTGCTTTGTCAAAAAGAGGTATTGGCAAGGGCGATACTGTCTCGATTCTGGCACCGAATATTCCNGCTATTTTTGAAGCGCATTTTGGGGTGCTGATGACAGGTGCAGTTTTGAACACACTGAATATNAGACTCGAAGCAGAAACACTNGCCAATATTTTTGAACATGCAGAAACNAAAGTTTTNCTGGCTGACCGTGAATTTTCTCCACTGATCAAGGAAGCTTTAGCAAAAGTTAATAGAAAAATTCTGCTGATTGACATTGATGATCCGGAAATAGAGTCAGGAGAATTTTTAGGTGAAATAGAATATGAAGACTTTTTGGCAGAAGGCAGTGTGGATTTTGAAGCAGTTCTGCCTGAAGATGATTGGCAGTCGGTTTCACTGAATTACACTTCAGGAACAACCGGAATTCCAAAGGGCGTGGTTTATCACAGCCGCGGAGCATATCTGCTGTCAACCGGAAATGTTTTAGCCTGGGAAATGCCACACCGTCCGGTTTATCTCTGGACTCTGCCGATGTTTCACTGCAACGGTTGGTGTTTCCCCTGGACAATCACGCTGCTCGCCGGAACTCATGTCTGCTTGCGTAAAGTAACAGCGAAAAATATTTACGATTCAATTGCAGAACACCGCGTGACTCATCTTTGCGGTGCGCCGATTGTGATGAATATGATCTGTTCTGCTCCGCAGGAAGAACAGCGTGAACTGCCGCACAGGGTTGAAATGCTAACAGCCGCCGCGCCGCCGCCGCCAACAGTGATTGCCCGTATGGAAGAGGCTGGATTTAATGTGACGCATGTTTACGGATTGACAGAAGTTTACGGACCATCTGTGGTTTGTGAATGGCAGGAGGATTGGGCACAGCAGGACAAATCAACACAGGCACAATTAAAAGGCCGGCAAGGTGTACGCTATCACGTGCTGGAAGGCTTAACAGTCGCNGATCCGGAAACTATGAAGCCTGTTCCGGCTGACGGTGAAACAATGGGTGAAATCCTGATGCNGGGCAACATCGTGATGAAAGGCTACCTCAATAATCCTGTAGAGACAGAGCAAGCATTTGCAGGCGGTTGGTTTCATACCGGAGATCTNGGTGTGCTGCATCCGGATGGTTANATTGAGTTGAAAGACCGCAGCAAAGACATCATTATTTCCGGTGGTGAAAATATCAGCAGTGTCGAAATTGAAAACGTGCTATACCAGCATCCAGANATTCTCGAAGCTGCTGTGGTGGCACGACCTGATGAAAAATGGGGTGAAACTCCCTGCGCATTTGTGGTGCCAAAATCTGCTGCTGTACTCAATGAAAATGAGGTGATACAGTTTTGCCGAACAAAGCTTTCAGGATTTAAAATACCAAAAAATGTTGTCTTTAGTGAACTGCCTAAAACTTCCACTGGAAAAATTCGTAAATCTGTCTTGCGAGAGCAGGCCAAACAATTGTAATCTTATGTATTAAACTTTTTNNAANATTACTCTTAAAATCATCATTGTTGCAAGTTTCAGAAATTTNGAATCATCCTTTCAATTTGTGAAAGAAATAANATGAGCATGATCAACAAACAATTCATTGAAGATTTAAAACTTGAAGGCCGGCGTGTTTTGACTCGTGTNGACTTTAATGTACCGCTGAATGATGAGCTTAAAATTACGGATAACGGACGAATCACCGGTGCGTTACCGACTATCAAGCATATTATTGCACAAGGTGGAAAAGCAGTCCTGATGTCACATTTGGGTCGACCTGGAGGTGAGANGGTTGAAAAGCTGAGTTTAAAACCTGCNGCNGANGAATTGTCAGAACTTCTCGGACAAACGGTTACATTAGCTCCGGATTGTGTCGGTGAAGAAGTCGAATTACTGGTCAACAGCATGCAAAACTGTGAGGTGGTTTTACTGGAAAATTTACGTTTTCACCAAGCAGAAACTAAGAATGAAACTGATTTTTGCCAAGAGTTGGGAAAACTCGGTGATGTATATGTCAATGATGCCTTCGGAACAGCACATCGAGCGCATGCGTCAACTGCCGGAGTTGCAGAATTTATTAGGGAATCCGCAGTTGGATATTTGATACGTAAGGAACTGCAGTTTTTAGGAGCTGCTGTTTCTGAACCGAAAAGACCTTTTGCCGCAATTTTGGGTGGTGCAAAAGTTTCGGATAAAATTAAGGTTATTGAAAAACTGCTCGACAAAGTTCAAACTTTGATCATCGGTGGAGGAATGGCCTGTACTTTTATGAAAGCGCAAGGACACAAAATAGGTGCTTCTCTACTGGAAGAAGACTCACTGGATTATGCGAAAGAACTGATAAACAAAGCCCAGGAAAAAGGTGTTGAACTCCTGCTACCGATTGATGCAGTGATCGCTGACCGTTTCGATAAAAATGCAGAAACGCGTGTAGTTACTGCAGAAGAAGGTGCACCTGAAGGCTGGCTGATTCTGGACATTGGCCCGCAAAGTACTGAAATTTTTTGTGAAGCAGTACTTCGTTCCGGAACTGTGCTTTGGAATGGTCCAATGGGTGTTTTTGAGATGGAAGCTTTTGCAAAAGGTACATTCGCGATCGCGCAAAGTCTTGCAGAAGCAACTGACAAAGGTGCTGTCACAATTATCGGAGGCGGTGATTCCGCGGCTGCAATTAAGCAGTCCGGACTCAGTGAACGCATTAGCCATGTTTCCACCGGAGGTGGTGCCTCGCTTGAATTTTTGGAAGGCAGGGAACTTCCAGGAGTTAGCGCAATTCAGCAATCCAAATAATACAACAGGCTTAATTTACTCAGCAGCAAATTCAATAATTATATGAACGCGGTACTCGAAGCAGAAAACGATTCTACGGATAATTCTGAAGAAAATTCAACAGAAATTACACAGCATAAAAGTGCAAATGTGTCTTTCAGTTTTTTCCTGTATCGGTTGATTGCCTATGCAGATGCCAGACGTTCCATTTCCTCATTTCTATTTATCCTCTTTGTTGTTGTTGTCAGTGACATCATTTTCAATATATACCTCTTTGTACCTTATACAGAACTTGTAGAATCCATTTCCGGTGTAAATCCGGGAGGATTCGAGGAACTCGATGTAGGTTTTGCACCAGAAGTCTGGCAGGCACTGCTGGGNATGATTCTGGGCACACTTATTCTGGTGATTTCGATTGCGTCACAAAGTATCCCAAAGCTGATCGATATCTACATGAAGAATGTTCCGAGTTTGCTCTACATCTGGTTTTTAATCATTTCCGGTGGACATGCACTGATTATCAAAATTTATGGTGAAATTGGACTGATACGTGAACCCAGCAGGATTTTCAATACTCATTTCCTGNTGACGATTTGTTCAATAATNGCCTTCCCTTATGTTTTNTATATCCTGCGCCAAACCAAACCTACCAATATTATTAGCCGTATTTATAACACAAATATGGATCAGATCACCGCCCTCACCTCAAAGAGGAACCGTGCTTTGGCCCACATTCCAGCNGTAGTTGAACATCAGCAGTACACAATNTTTGAAGCACTTAATCAACTTGATGATATTCTNGAATTTTCCTCTTTCAAGGAATTGAAGGCAGACATTGTTCATGATATGAGTTTGACCTTACAAAATTATATCCGTCTCAAGAAAGATATTGCACCAGGATTTTTCAATGTATCACCAAAAGTACGCACCGATATTTCATTTAAAACCATGGTGGGTCAATTTGGAGAAATGGAACGCAACCAAAGTTTCTATGAACAAAAATGTTTTCGCCTGCTTGGTAACGTTTATATCCGCTTGCTGGAACATGGTGAGTTTGATTTGTCTTCGATGGTTGCAGGCGAAATGGCAACACTTGGCTTGACTGCGATAGAAGAGGACAATACTGAATTAGTTGATATTATTATTATCCGTTTCAATACTTTACTGCGTTTTGCGATAAAACATGGGGTGCGTAATAATGAACCGCGGAATCTCTATAACCTCGGATTTTATTATGGAAACTTTATCAAATATTTGGTGGAGCACAAAAAGATAGACCACGTAAAACGCTGTTTCATGTATCTGCGTATTTATGGTGTAGAAATTTTTAAACATGGCAGCAACAGTCCCGCCATGTATTTCATTGTGGATGTGATTGCGACTGAAATGAAAAAGGTTCTGGAACAGATTTATCACGACGGCTGGGACGTTGAAATTCAGAATGGAATGCTCGGTGAAATGCTGCAGGTGGACAGTCCTCCGGATTTTAATAAAGAAGATATGGCCCGCGGTGTGCTGATCAACAACGGTGTGCGTGTCCTGCAGTTTGGACTCGCCTTATTCTATCAGCGTGAAGGCATGAATGATTTTGTTGATCGAATTGCAAGATGTACTTGATGATCTTGAAGTATTGGGTGAAGCAACTTTTTCACAAGTTATAGAAATGACTTCAAACCGGCTGCTTTTTTCCGGTCCTACTTTTTGGGAAGATACAGATAGAGGGAATCTCAACATCTACTACACTTCTGATCAGGATCAAATTGACAGCTTCAAACAACGTCTGTACGAATTAGCGCAGACGCATTTGAAGAAAACAACGACAGTGAAGTATAAACTGACACCTGCAGAAATGGAATTGCTCTGGGAAATGTCACGGATGACGAAAATAAAGGAAGTTGAGCAAATCAGTACCAATGCAGTAAATTTTGAGTTAATTCTGGGTGAATTAAAGAATATTGACGAGGTACGTCTGGAGGCATTAATTAGTTTACGTGAAAAGCTGAAATTCAATTCAGAAAATCCCAAACTAATTATCAGCACCAGCCGTCAGGTTGCAGTAGGTACCTTGCTGAAAATTATGGGTAATATTTCCGGAAATAATAAGCAGCAGGAAATAGAGGCAACTGTAAAGTTGAACACACCTAACTTTATTTTTGTAAAAACATCAACTTCTGCAGACAGCAAAAAGTTTGATAATTTTTCATCGCTGACTGTCAGCTTCCGGCCTTTGCGGCAAAAGATGGTTTATCAATTTGAGGCAGAACCACAAGGTGCAGGTGCAAACGGTTTGCAGCGTATCGCACATGCAGATGCTGTTAAAATTATCGAGGAACTTTAAGTAAACAGCGAAGCCTGTGCTTCAGGAGGTTCAGGTTTCTTTTCTGCGGCTTCCGCTTTTTCCAGTTTTCTAAAACATGCCGGATTATCGAAAGCGGGCACGCTGACTTTAGGTGAAACTCTCCATGCTTCCATTTTGTCTGCAGGAAAAGGCAGCATGAGTTTTTCCGGTGAACTTCGCCCTCCGGAATGATCCAGCCACATTGCTCCGCTTAACGGCGTTAAAATAACCGGCATACGATGATGAATTTCCTGCATCAAATAATTTGCGGCTATTGTCAGAATAGCACAGGTTCGCCGAGTCTCTCCTTTAGATGAAGTCCACTCCTCCCATAAACCCGCAAAAGCCATGGGTTCGTTTTTTAAACGGATAAAATAAGGTTGTTTTTTACCTTCTTCTTTCGCCCATTCATAATATCCGGATGCCGGAATCAAGCAACGTCTCTTACGGAAGGCATGCCGAAATGAAGGTTTTTCGACAACAGTTTCCGAACGTGCGTTGATCAGCGGATTCGGCTCTTTCGCCCAAAAAGGAATTAAACCCCATTCCCGCGTTTCAAGGGTGCGTAAACCATCCTGCTGGATTATGACTGGTATTCGCTGAGAAGGACAAATGTTGTAACGTGGTTCCAGCATCATTTCTGACTGCAAAATGTCGAATGAATTCATCACTTTGTCTTCGCTGTCTATTTGGGCAAATCGACCGCACATGCCTAAGCTCCGTCAATTCCGCTGCGGTATTTATCCAGGAAATCTTTTTTGAATTCCGGAAAACGCTGTTCCTTGATGGCAGCTCGTGCACCTTTTACAAGTGAAAGGTAAAAGAAAAGATTATGGTAAGTGTTGAGACGTATACCTAATACCTCGTTGGATTTATATAAGTGACGTAAATAAGCCCGTGAATAATGCTGACAAGTGGAGCAGGCACAATCTGGATCAAGCGGTTCTGGATCCTCCTGGAATCGACTTTGCTTGATACTGATTTTTCCGTGTGAAGTAAACAGGGAACCGTTACGGGCATTACGGGTTGGCATGACGCAGTCAAACATATCAATTCCTGCTTCAATGCCTTCCAGCAAATCCTCTGGATCACCGACACCCATCAAGTACCTTGGTTTGTCTGCAGGCATTTTTGCTGCAATGTGATGCGCCACGCGGTACATTTCTTCTTTTGATTCACCAACACTCAAACCGCCGATCGCATAACCGTCAAAGCCAATCTCAACAATCTGTTCCAAACTTTGCTCACGCAAATCAAGTTCACCTCCACCCTGGAATATTCCAAACAAAGCCTGTTCACCAAAAACTCCGCTGGACTTTGTCCGTGCTTCTTTGCAGCGTTTTGCCCAGCGTGCAGTCAGTGCAATTGAACGTTCAACTTCCAGACGTGTTGCAGGCAGTTCCAAGCATTCGTCAAAGCACATCATAATTGTTGAACCAAGGTTTTGCTGAATTGCAATTGATATTTCAGGCGTTAATTTGATTTTTGTACCGTCAAGATGGCTGCGTATCTCAACGCCTTCTTCATTTAGCTTGAGCAGCTTAGCCAGTGAAAATACCTGAAATCCACCACTGTCTGTCAAAATCGGTCCGGGCCAATTCATAAACTTATGCAAACCACCCATTTTTTTAACCAGTTCATCACCGGGACGTAAATGCAGGTGATAGGTGTTTCCTAAAATAATTTCAGCACCGATTTCATGTACCTCCTCAGGTGTCATACCTTTGACTGTACCAAGCGTGCCGACNGGCATAAAAATGGGAGTGTGTATTTTACCGTGCGGAGTTTCTAGAGTTCCGGCCCGTGAATTTCCGCAGTTTGCTTCTACTTCAAATTGAATCATGCACTAANTTAGTTGGCGGGATAAATATTTTGCATGATGGCTGTCGTCTGCTCCTGCTGCTTTTTAAAGATTTCCTCTTCGGTTACCGTAACCGGTGGAACATCCGGATCTATTAGAAAAAGTGACTGCCCCCTGGAAACTATAATTCCGGAACCAGCTTCTACACAAATTTTACGGATAGTTCCTGGAAATTCCGCTCTAATCTGATTGAACATTTTCATCACTTCCAATAAACCTAAAACATCGCCTTCTTCAATGTGCTGGCCTTCACTGACATATTCTTCTGCCTCCGGAGTTTCACGTGAATAAAAGGTGCCGCCAGTCCAGGCTAATATTTCATTACCGCTTGCNGGAGGTTGTGGAGCAAGCTCTGCTGTCAATTCCTCTGCCAANTCCGGAGCACTAAATTCTGGCGGAATTTCNACTTCCAGTTTNTCATTTCCGCGGAATTCATAAAATCCNGCTTTTTCCGCNATGATCTCAGGNANACGTAATAACTCCAAAGCAAGTTGATGACCTTTGTGTGCCNCGAGAATTCTCTCCCAGANTTGAGGCTTTTCATCCTGCAGAAAAGCNGCNGGCGCTTTTTTAGCATTCAACATTGCTGTTAATTCGGACCATGACATCTCAGCTTGNCCAAAATTGTGCGCTAAATCACTGTAAAAATCAGCTGCGGTTTCCAAAATTTGCTGATCGTTGACCCAAATCTGTTCACTTGGTGGAATTCCGGGATGCTGATCCAGTCTTAAAAAATGATAGAGATCTCTCAAAATCAACACAGGATTCTGTTTTGCAGAAGGATTATTNCCTTCATTNTTTGAATTTTGAAAAGCCAACCAACCCATCAGCAAATGAGTTCTNCTGAATAATTTTTTCAATGGTCTTAAAAGCAGGGTTAATTTTTGTTCACTTATTATGAGNCCTGCTTTACCATATTTTTTTTGAACGTTTCCAAGTTGNATTTTCCAGGCGACTTCCAGATTTACCTGATCGCAGATACGTTTTATTTTTCCCGCCAGTGCCAGATATGCAGANACAAAACGCGTGTTGGGTTTCAGCATGGGATCGTTGCCCANCANCCAATGCAGTAAGCCGTAATGAAAGTCCACGTTTAAATGTAAATCATTCCCGCGCACCTCCATACTACGTANAATTTCTGCCAGCTTTTCAAAACTTTCCCTGCGTGAAACTCCATGTGTGATGGAAAGTGCAACGTTGGAATCATANGCTCCGGCAAGGTTGTAGAGTTGCAAAAGTCCTGTGTCCGGATTACTGATTCCAATTCCCTGGTCATCACGTATNTCATGTTCACCAGGTGCAGACCAGGCGCGTANAATTCCACCGGCATGCGGTTTTAAGGCNGGNTTTGTGGCATTCAAACGGGCTTCAATTCCGGCAAGGTAACGCGGCAAACGTTCCGGACGTGGCAATTGTTTTCCGTAACAGTTTATCAGCAGCATGGCCGCCACCAGCGAATCCACCGTGAATGTGTCTTCAGGATCGTCAGGATTCCTAAACCTCAGCCGATACGCCATTTCGGTGACACGATGTTCAACCTGGATCCTTGTATTAACTTCCATAAAATAATGTGCGTCCTGCTCAACTATACATTCAAAAGTTGAAACAGAATCCAGCTGAAGTGCTTTGCCGAATTCCTCCGCTTGTTTACACATTGATTTTAATATTTTTGCATCAGTACGCAGAACTTCTGCCTGTGTTTTTTTGCCTGAGGCTTCGTATTCAACTGCTGCTGCTGCCAGCATTTCTTCAGTCAGAGAAACTTCCAGCAATTTTTGTTCGTGCATTTGCAAAGAGCAATCACGCCCACCAAGTTCAATACACCATTCACCGTTACCGAGCAGTTGAATTTCATTGTGCCGGGTATCTTCAATATTCAGTTCAATGAGAAAATTCTTATTGTCGCCTACTCCGGTTGCTTTCGATTCAATCAAAACGGACATAACAGCTTCCTCTACTTCATCAACAGCAGTAATTACCCTTTGTCCTTTTCCGCCGCCGCCGCCGACATGTTTTAGCCGAATCCGCTTGCCCGGACTTTCCCGCCACAGTGTTTCAACCTGCCGGACAGTTTCCTGCTGTAATTCTGCAATCGTAAACAAATCAACCTGCTTCTCCAAGGAAGCCTGNAAAAGCGAAATTGCCTGNTCAAGCGGAGCNCCGGATTGCCAGTTTTGAGGGAGACTTAAATTATGCTTTTTAACTAGTTTTTGGAAATATTCAGCAGGAGAGTCACCGGCTTTTGATAATAAGGTAATTGCCGCAATGCGGTCTTCTCCCGGTGTAACCGAGACCTTGAGGGAACGTGCAAGCTCCTTTGCTTCGTCTTTTGAACCTGCCTGTTGAATTACCTTTGAGTTCGGGCCAACGAAACTGATATCCGCATTTTCAATACGTGAGGCAAATTCAGCATCTTCCGCCATAAAACCATATCCGGCAAATAAATGCGTGTAAGCATGTTCATGACAAATATTGATTATCTGTTCGATACGCTGTCCACGTTCCTCTTTGGTTGCACCCATATAATCCCTAACATGATGCACCTGTTCACTGCGGTTGCTGAGTGCGCGTAATTCCGGTGCTAATGTTTGCGGATATATTATGCTGTCTTTTTCAGAAAGCAGCATACCGAAGTTTGCTCCCAGTTCTTCAAAGACAGTCATGGTTTCCAGCCGGATCGGCCCCCTGCAGACTATGAGGCACTTGACATGCTCAAAGCTGAAATTAGCTTGCCACGAACTGTCAGGATCAAAGGTGATTGAACTCATGAATAATTGTAGTTAGATGGTTGCTCTGAAACTTTTTATTAACACGTAATGAGCCATTCCTAAAAAGTCACTAGAACGTTTCATTGCTTAGGAAGCGAGAAAGCTATTTTATGTTAAACACTGATATTATTAAGACCTCTCTCTGTTCGAGATGACAAATAATCAGTTTAGGCGTTTTTACGAAGCCATCACGCTTATATTTTATAGTTCATACGGTTTGAGGAGCTATCAGGCAAAAAACTTTCCCCATAATTTATGCAGCCGGAATAATCCCAATTCTCCTGCAGAAGCTTGAAATTCATCAAAACCCTTTACTGAATCTGCTGAAATCCCCTGTCCATGCAGCAGGACCGGTACAGGATCATCAACGTGTACTCCTTCTTTACTCCAGGTCGCATGGTCTGCAGTGACGGCAATCCGCAATTTAGCTTTCCACATTTTTAAAAAACGTCCCAGTTCAGCATCAATTTTTTCGAGAAATTCCTTCTTCTCTACTGCTTCCCTGTTGTGTGCCGCAATGTCGCAGCCTTTTATGTGGAGGACAACGACTCCGTATTTTGACAGCATTTTTCCTGCAAGCAGAAATTTCTCTGTTAAATCTGTATCCAGATTTGCGGTCATGGCCGGAGTTTTACAAACATCCAAGCCTGTTACACGTGAAATTCCGGAAAGAGTATCGTCTCCGCTGATACAAACTCCAGTCAAACCCAATCCTGAGGGACGTTTTATTTTTGGAAACGCATGTACCTGCCCCGGTTCTCTGGTTAAAATCGCATTTGCTGCAAAAAGTCCTTTTGAGACTCGCTCAAGATTCACTGGATGCAGTGTTAAAATCTTGCTGGCTTCCTGTTCAAAGAGCTTTAAAATTTTTGCAGTACGGACACTTTTTTTATCAGTTTGTTTCAGTGCGACCGGTAGACGAGGTTTAATTCCGGAATGGAAATGATCNCCGGGATCGCTGCCGATGAGAGAATCTTCTAATCCAGNACCACGGATAACNACTGCAACTCTATGTTCAGTTCCGGCACCAACTTCCACAGAGGCATCCTCAATCTTAATCCCACTGAGACTGGAAGCTAGTTCTTTTGTGCCCTCACGAATACGTCCCGCACGACGATCAACGATCTTTCCCGCATCATCGAGTGTCGCCCAATTTCCGCGAAACGCTATATCACCAGGCATAATTTTCATCCCGCTTCCGTGTGCCTCAATCACCCCACGTGCAATTGAATGTTTGAGCGGATCAAAACCGAGGATTGCCAATGTGCCTAAAACCGTTGTCGCTACAATCCCACGCTTGACTGGATCCGCAACACCGCATTGACCTTCTCTGGCCAAGCTGTCCAGCACAGGAACATTTGCTGCCTGCAATGGAGTTTTATCGCCCAACTCAACAATTGGACGATCTCCCATGCCGTCTATAATAATCAGCAGTCGAGGAATTCTTTGCACGAAAAAATCAGGATTTAGATGATTTAGTTGATTTAACCTGTTCCTGCAGAGTGTTAATAATTAATTGCATCAGAGTATTAGTTGTTTCATCAAAATCTTCATTGTCAACAACTTCAATCTCATTATCTTCACTCTCCAAATTAAAAAACTCNTGAATAGCTCTNATATTTTCAAAGCTACGCAAATAGACTTCTTTTTTCCTTAATTCGTTTCCTTTTCCACGTTCTAAAAATCTNTCTTTGTGATGTTTTTCGTTCATCAACGAAAGTGTAATGGGAATATGGTAGGCCCGTTTGCAACCTTCTTTAATCGCCTGTTCCATATTCGGCAGCAAGTGTATNCCTTCGATAATCATGCTTGTTCTTTCTTTGACGGCACGATCAACAACAGCCTTCACTCCAACACTTACCTGCTGAGCCTGNAGACAAAATCCACTGATTAAGCGGTCNTTNTNTCCNAGATTTTTTGGCATACCAGTTCCGGCTNTNCTGGAGGAGTTGTGCAGNGATGGTAGAAGGTCACGTTTAAAAACCAAGCGCATTATCTCCCGNATAGTGTCTGTACCAGTAATTTTGTTGATACCAAGTCTACCTGCTAAAAAAGTGGACATGACNGACTTTCCTGTACCGGAAGCACCACCAAGGTAAATTATCACCGGCCGATCCAGTTCATCAAGTCGGCTGGCTAATTTATACAAGTCGGCAATATGTGGATCATGTTTTTTCTTAATAGTCGCAAAGACCTCATCAAACAATTTCTTTTTGCTGATACGNAGGATATCTTTTTTCATCAATTTTGCTTCCAAATCAAAAGCAATTTGGAAGGCTTCTTCCGGTTTTAAGCCTGAAGCAGTAATCGATTGTGTTAATAATCCTTTTGAAAACGGCGCGGTGGCGTTTCTTCGAAAAACACAGATTTGTTTGCCTGTTGGAAACAACTCCTGCGTCAACCCTTTCAACAGTTCTTTACCGTAACGGTTAACTATCAGTTCGTCAACTGCCTGCATTAAAGANTCNGAACTGACTTCTGCTTGCTCTTGGAAAAAAGACCTNGCATCTTTTGANATTTGATAAGCCTGATCAAAAGATAAACCTCTCTGTATCAACTTGTGGGCCAGCATGCCCCTCATGAAGGGNTGTTTTGAATTGTCTTGACGGATAATTTCTAATGGCATTCGATAAGCTCCTTTTCCACAANTGCAGGAGTTTCAGCACTTTCTTCGACTACACTTGACGCCTCACAGCCTTTACTCCACATGGCAGGAGCATCTACAAAATGTTCTTTTTTCCAAATAGGAACAGCATGTTTAATGGTGTCAATGATGTAACGACTTGCTTCATAGGCATCGCCGCGATGTGAAGTAGAAACAGCAATAGCAATAGAGCAATCTTTTACTGCAAGTTTTCCGAGACGGTGAATAACTTCAACTGTATGAAGTTGCCATTTTTTTTGAACTTCTTCAACAACCTGAGAAATCTGTTTCAGTGCCATGCTTTCATGAGCTTCATATTCGAGAAATGAAACCTGCTGCTGCTGACTGTGATTGCGGATATCTCCACAAAAAATTAAGACTGCTCCTGCCTGAGAATGTTGTGCACGAAGTCGCAGAGCTTCAATATCTATTACTTCGCGGACGATAGAACAGGGCATAGATCTCCAGGGTGAGTTCATGTCAGGATTTTCTGCCTTAAAATCCTCGACATTTATTTGATACTTTATTTTTAGTACTTAAACTATACAGTAATTTTGGTGGATTGAGGGAAAGATTTTTAGCTGCAAGCCGTTTTAGCTGTGACCTTCAATCACGTCATGCTTCAGGTTTAGTTAATATCCTTTGACCTTTCCAGTGAATCAACTTCCCGGATTCCAGATTAATATTAACCAGTGTACGGTCCCGGTGAAGCATTGACCAGGAGAGCATTTTTTGGGANTATTCCAGCACAAGNTGNCTGTAATCCGGATCTTCGGCGCGATTTATAAATTCTTCAGGATCTTCCTGNAAATCAAACAAAAGCGGCGGGAGNGCTGTCATGTGGACATATTTATAGCGCTCATCACGTATAACAGTTAATGAACATTGATCAGGAGACAGGCCGAATTGTTGTTCAATCATCGGTTGATACGTGCCGATTTCCCGAAAATCAAATTCCCAATGTGCCTCCTTTCTCCAGTTATCCGGAACATTACCCTTCAGCAAAGGCAGCAGTGAACGGCCGTCCAGTTCTTGCGGAATTTCTAAATCCAACCAATCCAGAATAGTAGGCATCACATCAATTGCTTCAGTGAATACTTCTACCTGATTTCCAGCAGCAGAGGATTTACCGGATGTAGAGTCAGTAATTTCTGGATTATGGATGATCAGAGGAATTGCATAAGATGCATCAAAATATCCGGCTTTGCCAAATAAATAGTGATCGCCAAGTTGTTCTCCATGATCACTCGTGAAAACAATCAGCGTGGATTCATATTGTCCGGATTTTTTTAAATACGAAATAACTCTACCTAAATGGTGATCAATTTCGGTCATCAATCCATAATAGGTGGCACGTGCCTGTAAGATATCTTTTTCACTTGTTTCTGCAGCAAGTCCTTCATATGAGTCCGGAAAAAATTTTTTACCCGGAATTTTTGCAAGCAGCATTTTAAGCAGAGGATGCTGTTCACCTTCCTGCTCCAGACTTTCCATCCTGACCGGTTTTGAGACATCCGCAGGATCATACATTGAGTTATAAGGTTCCGGTGCAATCCAGGGAGGATGCGGACGTAAATAAGACAAATGCGCAAACCAGTTTTCATCTTCACGTACACTTAACCACTTGAGAAGTTCATCTGTCAAAAAAGCGGCACTGCTGTCTTCAGCAGAATATATAGGTGGTGGAAAAGTTACACCGCGTTTTTCTGCTCCGGGATAGTTTTGCACAGGATCGTAAACAGTATACTTATTCAATGCGTGATCATAACCTCTTGCTATCAACTCCGCAATCCACGGCCGCTGATTGTCGGTTAAAGTAACTCCGCTGCTCATTCCCGGTATCAGCCCCTCATATGAGCCAAGTAACGGATCTTGCTGGTGTAATTCACGAGGGTCTGCGGAAGTGTCTGTGTAACCGAACAGGGTTGGATCGTAACCGGCTTTTCGTGCTTCTAAGGCAATATTTGTGAAGCGCTCATTCAAAGGGGTGCCGTTATTGACTGAACGGTGATTCATTGCGTACAGTCCTGTGTATAACGAAGCACGCGAAGGGCCACAGGGGACAGTCTGAGTGTAGTGTTTGCGGAACAGTACTCCCTCGCCTGCAAGTTGATCCAGATGAGGTGTCTGTACCACGGGGTGCTCAACACATCCCAGAGTATCACCACGCCATTGATCTGCAGTAATGAATAAGACGTTTTTACGTTTTTTTTCCATCAATTGTCTGAAATTAAAATGCAGCAGAGTTTAGGCTTCTTCGTCCAGCAGGAATTCTTTATAATCGTCAGCGGATAAAAGTTCTGATGACTCATCCTGATTTGTCACTTCCATGCGAATCACCCAACCTTCGTCATAACATTCCTCATTAATAATTTCAGGACCATCCTTCAACTCAGTGTTGACTGCAATGATACGTCCGCTCAGCGGCATAAAAAGCGAGGTAACTGCTTTCACCGATTCTATTGAACCAAACTCATCTCCGGCATCAATTTCGTCTTCAATGTCAGGCAATTCAACAAAAACGATGTC
>JGI26252J51714_1000858_pt1 | contig 14636 bp, 24 predicted proteins | sample SaaInlLV_10m_DNA_4_FD_51714 | JGI IMG/M metagenome (IMG submission 51714)
CTTTCAAGTAATAATTCTTATTTTTTTCATTATTTATTTAATGAGTTTGTACTAGTGCATTACAGGTTCTTTTGTATAGAATAATCCACTGATGAAAAATACCACACCTAATATTCCAATAGTACTTCCAATCAATTCTACTTGATTTTGTAATTCTCCTCCAATTGGAGACCATAACCAAGCCATTAATGCACCAACTATGATCATAGGGATTCCTACGCCTACTGAAATCGTTTTAGAAACCATGTTGAAATTCTTTAGAAAATGTATATGAAGCTTATGTTATTCGTACCGAATATCCAATATTTTTCATTAATTCCTTTAATTCAACATATACTATTTTTGCATTTTTAATTTGATTTTTTGAAAGTGATTCTTTAATTTCAAGAATTAATCCATGACCTCTTTCAATTTGAGAATGGTCAATACCGTCATTTTCTGCTTGTATTAATTGTTGGTCAATTCTATCAAGCAATCTATCAAAAAATCGTTTAATAAAATCGGATCGATGTTTTGAAGCAGATTCACGGATATCATTTTTAATAGAATTTAAAATGATCTTTATTTCATCAATGATTTCATCATATTGTATATTTTTATCATTAGTTTGATTACGTATTTTTTTAATTAAATTATGAATTTCAATAAAATCATTTGTAACATTGATATTGTATTTTTTAGAAATTGTCTCTAAAGTTTTAACATATTTTTCTAATCTATCAATTTCACTAGATAAATCTCGATCAGTTTTATCAGATGTATTTACTACTTTAATAGTAGATTGAGAAATAATTCTAGAAATTTGCATAAAAGCATTCATTGCTGAAAGAAAATCTTTTTTAGCTTTTTTAAGATCATCAGGCAAAGATTCATCTAAAGATTGTACTGCTGCATGACCTTTATCATATATAATTTGAATATTATTAGGAATTTGATCTCCATAAACTCTATCCAATTGATTTACAATTTGTTTATCTGCTTGTATAGCAATACGTAACAAAATACTTGGATCATTTTGTGCATATGCATAATTAACTAATGATGGAGATATTGTTCCAAAAATTAGGACAAATATTGCAAATAATGCTAATTTTTTCATTCTTGTTTCTCCATATTTTTACGTATTTTTACTAAATTTTGTAAATCTTTCTTTTCAATATCAATAACTCCTTCACGTTCTAATCTTTTTACTGCACGCCACATGGTAGTTCTTGGTTGTAAGAATTTTTTTCGTAATTCACTTTCAAGTGCTTCTCCACCACTATTAAAAATAAATTTTACCAATTCTTTATCATCTTCACGAAGATCTGGTTTTAATTTAAAAATCATTTCAATATCAGTAACATTATTTTTTTGAATTGTTTGAATATTTTGTATCAATTTAAGATTTTTTTGTTTATTATGAATTATTATTCCAAAACCAATTATAATGAATATTATAACTCCACCAATTATTACATACAAAATATTATTTGATTCAGATTCAGTATTAGTTATTGGATCAGAAAGATTAGTACTATAGAAATAATCAATTTCAGTTTTACCTGAAGATAATGTTAATTGATTTCGGTCATCTATTATTTCCATATTAATTGGAAGGTTTGTCATTCCAACAATAGCAGAATTTTTTGGTAAAAGTAATGTAAATTCAGAAGGGGAATCTAAAGAAAATGTCCATAATCTACCTTGTTTAGATACTAAATCATGAATATCATATTCTACACTAATAATAGATGAACCAAAAGTTTGGATTAAAGCTGAATCAGCTATCACATCAGTAGCTAATAGAAATTCATTATCACCTATTACAACTAGATTATCAATAGTACTTCCAAACAGATCTAAATCATAATCATTTTGAAATGGATCTAAGTCAATTTCTGTAGAAATATGAGTAGAGCCATCTGGATAAATAATTAGATCTAAAGCTCTAGGAGAACTAAATGAAGATTGGATTGGGATCAGAGCAGCTACAATAATCACACTAACTACCAAAAGAAGTGTTTTGACCATTGTATCAAGGATATCGTCATTCCTTACAAAAAGTATTCCATCGTCTCCTAGAGATGTTTTCAATTGAATTGGTTCAAATAATGAATTCATTTGATCAATACCTTAGATTCATACTTTCTACTAATCGTTGAAATCTTTTAAATTCCTGAAAAAAACCTAGACCTTTTTCAGTAATTTGAAAAACTCTGTTTCTGTTATTTTTGACTGACTCTACCAAGCCTGCTTCGACCAATTTCTCACATTTGTCTAATACTGCATAGTGAGATAGGTTGGCTTTTCGAGAAATTGCAGATACAATGATTCCATCACGACCACCGTCAGCGGTAACATCTAAGATATCACCCATTATGCCCATTTCGGACCTGTATTGTTGTTTTGACATGCAATAGTATAGAACTATGTAGTTTATGAGGAACATTTTGAAACTTTATAGCGGAACACAAAGCGGAACAACCATTTCATTGAAAAAAATACCATAATTTTGATTAAAATGAATATTGACTCAAAATTTTAGAAGAAAATAGGATTGAAAAATGCAATTAAAATTCATTCATAAGGTCAGCTTTGAGATTCATAATAACTTTTTATTCCCATTTTCAATAGAAAACCATAAAATGTTTGATAAGTTCAAAAAAGAGGAAGGAGAAGAAATGGTTGAAGAAAGAATGGAAGAAAATACAGGTATCTCAGAATCAGTAGAATCAACCCCAAATACTGAATCCAGTATTGGAATTGGTGAATTGATGGGAAAACGTGCAAAATTAGAAGAAGCAATCGATTATGTTGGTTTAATGATTAAAAATCTTAAAGACAAGAGAACGGTTCTTGAAAAAGACATAGAAGAAGAATCAGTAGATATCAAAAATCTTAAAGAAAAATTACAAAAAGTTAGTGAATACATAGACGAAGAAAATAGAGGAATTCAAGAACTTGCTAATAAAAGAATCAAAGTAGAAAATGAGGCTGATGAAGTTGCCACAATAATCAATAATTTAAGAGAGAAACTATCAGGTATTGACACAATTGTCGGTGAAGAAGGAAATAGAGTTAAACAAATTAAAGAAAGTAGAAATTCCTTAGAAAGTTAAAAATTAGTAAAATTTAGTGCTTGTTGCTTCTTGATTACTTGATGGAACTGATGGAAACATCTCACCAGTGGTACTTTCTGCAACAGCAGATGCTTCTCTTAAAATTTTATCAGATTCAGCATTAGTAGTTGCATCTAATCCAAATGCAGAATCACCTGAGAAACTTTCAGTCATAAAACCACCAAGCATTTCGGCCATTTGACCAATTTCTTGTTCAGCACCAGGCATTACTTTTCCAAGAGAGGATTTCAAATTTTTCATTAATCCCATTGTAGGTATCATAGCTACTACAGTATCACCAAGATCATTACAAGTAGATAACGTAATTCAATTTGTTCTAATGCAATTCTAGCACTGCTCAAAATTTTTGTAACTTTGCGAACTTCAGCTAATTCATTCCCTAAAACTTTACTAGTTTGAGTATCATGATTTTGAGTTGCATTTACAATTCTTTGAAATAATTTTGCATCACGTTCTTGTAAACTTGTTAACATTGAATCTAATTTTTTAATTTGTAATTGTAATTTTTTGATTCCATCTTGAACTCTTGGTTTTAAGGGACCTTTAGGCTTGATTGTATCATTGATTTTATCACTAATACTTGGTTTTGGTTGTTTTGACCATTTAGAATCTAGCCCAGTCATAAATTAAATTCTTAAATTAATACTTAATTTTAAGTGTAAAAATTGCTTCACAGTACGTGAACTTTAGTTAACCAACTAAAAATATGATAAATATTTTTTATAATGGAATTTACAATTTTGTTTATGAATAAAAAAATTATCGGAGTATCAATAATTACAATTATCATAATTTTTAGCACATATTATTCAACTAATTCAGAAGAAAAAGAAAATGATATTATTTTTCATGTAACTCTAGCAAATCCTGAATTGTATAATAATGGAATTTACACAGATAAATTTACAATAGATATTGGCACATATTTTTTTAGATTTGTTCCAAATGGAAGTAGTCCTGAAATTTTATCAATAAAATTAAATGGTCAAAATTATAATTTTTCAGAAAATTTTAAACTTAAAGGCATACCACATGAATCAGAAACTTCAAAATATTTTACATGGAAATATGAAGGACAAAAAAATATTACAAATAATTCACTAAAAGAAATTTCAATCATCATTAATCCAAATGGAAATGTAATGGGATCAGTATCAGTAGATATTATCAAGAAGAAAGAGGCGTAAGCCCTCTAAACTGCAGAACTCTGAGAGATTTCCTCTCGTGGTCAAGCGTCTAAACGCTTGATTGCCTTTGTCGTTCTACGGGGCTACGCAGATTAGTCGATAGAAGTAAAAACTTTCGACATTAATTGTTATAGTTAATTTAAATATTTAAGAATTTTTAGTAAATTCTATTAAAATAATTAAATTTTATAAAATTAATTCAATAAATTTTGATTAATTGATCTATAAATTACGAATTTAAATTTTGAAAGTATGAAATTAACGGGGAAAATTGCTATAGTTACAGGAGGTAGTAGAGGGATAGGATTTGCAATAGCAAAAACTCTATCAGAAAATGGAGCTATAGTAGTAATTACTTCAAAAGATTTAGAGAGGATCAAAAAAGCAGAATCAAAAATTCCCAATACATTTGGAATTGCATGTGATATTAAAAAAAAGATAGAAGTTCAAAACGTAGTAAATCAAACAATTAAAAAATTTGGAAAATTAGATATTCTTGTAAATAATGCAGGCATATTTCCAAAAATTAAGCAATTACATGAAATTGATGAAGATGAATGGAATGAAGTATTAGATGTTAATTTAACGGGACAATTTCGATTTACTAAACAGGCAATACCTTATTTACAAAAAACATCCGGTTGTATAATTAACATTTCATCAGATGCAGGATTAAAAGCGTATGAAAATTTCAATGTAGATGCATATTCTGCATCAAAAGCTGCATTGATTGTACTTACAAAATGTTGGGCATTAGAATATGCTAAAGATAAAATTAGAATTAATTGTATATGTCCAGGAGTAGTCGATACAGATATGACTAAACCATTTTTAAAAAATCAAAAAGATATAGAATTTATGAATAATGAACATCCATTAGGTAGAATTGGTCAACCTGAAGAAATTGGAAAAGCTGTGTTATATTTTGCATCAGATGATGCTTCTTGGGTAACGGGGGCCATACTTACAGTAGATGGTGGAGAATCAATAAAATAATTCATATGAGTTTAATACAACCCAAAATGATAAAATATTATGAAGGACAAAAGATTTAGAGCTAAATTAATAATTCTTCTAGGTGCAATTTGGATAGTAATCACATTACCATTACCATGGATTATAAATAATCCAGCAGTTTCAGAAGCTCAATTTAACACAATTCTTGGAATAATAGGAGTTATGTCAATTCCATTTATCATGTTAGGAGTTGCTTGGTCGTTAAAACCAGAATTAACAACATAGGAAATTATAATTGAATAATATTCCAATTTCTGATAAAATTCCTGAATTAGATATTGCAATTAAAGCGGCACAAGAAGCAAGTAATGTAATTTTAGATATTTATCAAAAGGATTACAATATATCCACAAAAACAGATAACTCACCAGTCACAGATGCAGATTTAGAAAGTAATAAAATAATTAATAAAATTTTATCAAATACAAAATATTCAATTCTCTCTGAAGAAGATGTAGATGATCAAAGTAGATTATCAAAAGATATGATTTGGATTGTTGATCCACTTGATGGAACTTCGGATTTTATTGATAAAACTGGAGAATTTACTGTAATGATTGCATTAATACAAAATAAAAAACCAATTTTGGGAGTTATTGCATGGCCAACAGAAAAAACATTATTTGTTGCACAAAAAAATTGTGGTGCTTTTAGATATTCAAATGACAAATGGGATAAGATATCAGTAACAAAAATTGAAAATTTATCTAAATGTAGAACAATAGGATCAAGACACCATTTATCAGATAAGGAAAAGGAATTCATTAAAAAAATAGGAATTAAAGATTTTAGCAGTATTGGTAGTTCATTAAAAGTTGGAAAAATTAGTTCAGGAGAAGCTGAAGTGTATATCACTACAACTAATAAAATGAAAGAATGGGATACTGCTGCATCATATTGTATTATTACAGAAGCTGGTGGAAAAATGACAGATATGTTAGGTAATCAAATAACATACAACAACAAAAATGTATATCATCAAAATGGTATTTTAGTTACTAACGGTTTATTCATAATAAAATAGTAAATGAATTTAAAAAATTAGAGTAGGTTTCTTTCATTAAGAAAGTCCTTTACTTTATTTGCACTATCTGAAAGTGGTTCATGCTCAGTGTCAATAATTAAATCTGCTTTTTCTGGAGCTTCATAAGGATCATCAATTCCTGTAAATCCCTTAATCTCTCCTTTTCGTGCCTTGGCATACATGCCTTTGACATCTCTTTCTTCACATTTTGCTAATGAACACTTTACATACACTTCTGCAAATTGATCACCTGCAGCGATAATCTCTCTAGCATTTTCTCTATTTTCAGCATATGGTGAAACAAGAGATACTATACTTGGAACACCATGATTTAACAAGAGTTTAGCTAAATGAGCAACTTTTTTGTTATGTTCATCACGCCCTGCTTTTGAAAAATCTTTAGGTGAAAACCATTCTCTTAGCTCATCACCATCAAGCATTGCCAAATTTGGGATATCTTTCTGCAAATCTTTTACAATGGTGGTCTTACCTGAACAAGGAAGACCAGTCATCCAAAGTATGAAAGGTTTCATGAATAAAAATACCGAAATAACCAATAAAGAGTTTACGTTAATTTTGAACCCAATTTTGATTTTCTAAATAATCAATTTCTTTAATCATATCTTCCATTTTTTTTGAAACTGTCATAACAGATTTGAATTGTTCATACATTTCAAATTCTTCTTCTTTAGAAATAATTTCTGTTTCAGCTTTATCAAAAAGATTTTCTTCTTTAGTCATATGATCCATAAGATAAATCGAATATGTTTTTAAAAATCTTGCAACAGGTTCTCTAGCATCTTCACCATCTTTCCATCTTTTTACATGTTTTTTGATTTGTAGTGCAATTCTTCTTGAAAATTCATGTTCGATCATTAATGCTCGTATTTCTTGTTTTAAATGATCATAACTTGCAACACAAGGAAAATACGAATCTTCCTCTCGGGAATAATGAATTGAATCAAAAAATTCTTCAATGATTACTGTAATTTTTTCTAAATCAGATATAGGAATATTTTTACCTGCATAAAGTTCGGCATAACATTTTTTGATAATCTTATCTAAACGTCTAATTTGTCTATGATCTTCACGTAATGAATCAGTTGCACTCAATAAGAAAAATAATAGTTATATTGAATTTAATGTTTTTCTAAAAAATAATGCCCATAAAAAATTCGGTTTACTTTTTAACCATATAGAATTTTAATCAAATAATGATGAATACAATTACTTTAACAATTTTAAATTTAATTACATCACAAATAGAAGATTTTTCATTACCAAAAATTGATTTATCAATGATTTTAAATAAATTAACAGAAATCAAAATTCAATTTCTGGATTATCAGTACAAGATGGAGTAATTGCATCAGCAGATGTAATATTACTTGCTGCAGGTGTTGTAATATTTCTTGGAGTTGCAGGCGAGGCATTTTTTAAAAAAACAGGTATTCCAGATGTAGCATTTTTAATGATTCTTGGAGTAATAATAGGACCAGTACTAGGCATAATTCAAGCTGAAGCTGTAATTCAGGTTGTTCCATATTTTGCTGCACTTGCATTGATAATTATCATGTTTGATGGNGGATTAAATTTAGATATNAAACACATTGTAAAAACTGCACATTATTCATTTACGTTAGCTATTATTGGTTTTATTTTGTCCGTAGTAATAATTTCACTTGCTACACATTATATTTTAGAATGGACATGGTTAGAAAGTATTTTGTTAGCTTCTATTGTAGGAGGTAGTAGTTCAGCAATTGTTTTTGGTTTAGTTAGAAATATTAGAATTTCAGATGAAACTAAATCAATACTAAGTTTTGAATCAGCAGTAACAGATATCCTTGCAACAATTATTGCATTTATTTTATTTGAAGCAGTTCTAGCAGGTCATTTTGATTTACAAACATTACAAGAAACAATTGGTAGAGCAATAATAGTAGGTTTAGTTCTAGGATTTGGTGTTGGTATACCTTGGATGTATATTTCAACAAAACTTGGAAATGCTCAACATGCTTACATGCTTACATTAGCAATTTTGTTTGTTTTATTTTTCTTGGCAAATTCATTTGGAGAATCAGGAGCATTAACAGCACTAGTATTTGGTTTAATGATTGGTAATAAAAAACATCTTTCCAAAATTCTTAGATTTAAAGTTCCAAAAATTGAAATCGATGATCCAACGCATAATCAATTAACATTTTTGGTAAGATCATTTTTCTTTGTATTTGTTGGACTAATGGCAACATTTGGACAAATTGAATATATGATATTTGGTATTGTAGTAACAATTGCAGTATTTATTGGAAGAATATCTCTTGTAAAAGCCATTTTAACAAAAAGATTTTCTAGATTAGACAAATCAGTAACAAAATCAATGATTCCAAGAGGATTAGCTGCTGCTGTACTTGCAACATATCCGATAACTATGGGATTACCAAATGCAGAAGCATACCCACAAATGATATTTTTTATAATTTTATCTTCAGTTATCATTACAACAATTGGATTAGGAAAATCAAAGAAAATACTTCCACCAGATTCAATTCAAGGTGGATTTGTAAAACCGTCAGATGAAGATACATCAGATGAAGAATTACTTAGTGAAGAAATAACTGAATATCATGAAAAATTAGATGGTGGATTTGTAAAACCGTCAGATGATTCTAAAAATTAATTAATTTTTTCACTAATTTTTTCAAGATATTTGTTGTTAAAATCATTAAACATCTCAATTTTAGGTTGATCCAAAGCCATAGCACCAGGTCTTGTATTGATATGTTTTTTACAAATTTTTTGTTGTTCTAAAAGATTTTCTAAATCCTTTATAGAAATTAATTTTAATTTTCCAAGTAAATTTTCAAGTTCTTTTTCAAAAATATTTTTTATTTCAGAAATAGGCGGTTCTGAACCAATAATTTCCTTAGTCATTATATTACCAAATACTTTTTTATCTAATTCTAACAATATTTGAACAATAAACTAGTGATATAAATTCAATTTGATATTTGTCAAAAATCAAAATGATTATGCTATTTCACCAAGAAAATGAATAATATCATTTGTTACAATAACTGTTCTATCTTTTGGAACATGGTATAATTTTTTTGAGCCATTTGAAGATTGAACAATGAGTTTAGAAAATGGATCTTTAATTGATTTGTAAAGAACTCCTTTATCTCCAATTGATTGAGACCAATGAGTTCCTTGAACAAAGGAAATTGTTTGAAATTTTACTACTTGATATGAATAAACCATTTTTAATTAATTATTAATAATTGCACTCATTAAAGATTTACCTCCAATCAAGGCGGTAATAGATAATCCCACATTTGCAAAAATATTTACTATTAATGAGACATATTGATTATTTTCAAGTAAATTACTTGAATCAAGAGCAAATGCAGACATGGTAGTTAATGAACCACAAAAACCTACAGCAGCAAATAAAGAATATTTTCCATCAAGATGCCATTGTTGTGATAATACAACAAATGCTCCAAGAATAAAAGCGCCAGAAATATTTACAATCAAAACGTTAACAGGTAATGTGTTAAAAAGTAGAGGAGATTCAGTAAGTTTGTATCTTAAAAATGCTCCAAGTACAGAACCAACACCAAGAAAAATAAATTCTAAACCCTTCATTTAGTATCAAATTATCATTAGGGCTTATTAGTTATATTATCAAAAAATTATGCCGACAGTTTTTATAGGTTTGAACGATTCGAAAATTAATGTCAATTAAACTAAGATGTAATGATTATGGTTATGAATGTGATTTAGTTTTAGATGAAGAATTAACTATGGGTTTAATTGAAAAATTAAGAAATCATTTTGAAGAAGAACATGGACTTGATTATACTATTGAAGCAGTTACACAAATGATTACAAATCGTGGACATTCTTTAGAATCAATTAAAAAATAAAATTTTAAAATATTAACTGAATAAGAAATTCTAGTAAAATTTTCTAAAATAAGAAAAAATTAGATTATTGATAAAAATCAGGTTCTTGATCTTTTTTCTGTTTTGGAAGATCTTCCATTACAGCTTGAACAACTTCATTGTGATTGTAAGTCAAATGTCTTAGAAATTTTGCAGATTCATCAGATCTTGTTTTTTCATCAGCAAAAAGCATTTCAGGACTACTTAATTCAGTCATCATGGTATTACATTCCTTACAAGGTTCAAAATCAAGGTAAAGTTTCATTATTTTATCTCATTTCCTTTAGTATTTAGACTATTTTATGGCCTGAGGAATTGGAGCCTCTTTCTTTTGAGGTCTAACCTTATCCACAGCATCAATTAGATCTTGTTGGCTAATTTTGATCTCCTTGACATTCTTTATCTTGCCACCAACATATCTCTTCAAAGATGTAATAGCTGCTCTATTTGCAACTGCTGCAATCTCAGCACCGCTAAAATCATCAGTCAATCTTACAATTTCTGAGATTTTTACATCATTGCCAAGGGGTTTGTTCTTTAAATGAATTTCAAAGATATGCTTTCTTCCTTTAGCATCAGAATTTGGAACTTTGATAATTCTATCAAATCTACCTGGTCTAAGAAGAGCTTCATCTACAATATCTAATCGATTTGTTGCACCAATTATCAACACGTTGTTTAGTTCTTCTAACCCATCAATTTCAGTTAGGATTTGAGATACTACATTTTCTGTAACATGTGAGTTAGATCCTCCACTACCTCTTTTTGGAACAAGTGCATCAACTTCATCTAAGAAAATAATACATGGTGCTGCCATTCGTGCTTTTCTAAATATTTCTCTAACACCTTTTTCAGATTCTCCCACCCATTTTGAAAGTAGTTCAGGACCTTTGATGCTGATAAAATTAGATTCGGTCATTTTTGCAAGGGCCTTTGCTATCAAAGTTTTACCAGTTCCTGGAGGACCATGAAGTAAAATTCCTTTTGGAGATTCTACATCAACATAATCATATGCATCCTTGTATTTGATTGGCCATTCAACAGCTTCTTTGAGTTCTTCTTTTAATTCATCAAGACCTCCAACATCATTCCAATTTACATCAGGAATTTGTACTTGAACTTCTCTTAGTGCACTTGGTTTTACTTCTTTTAGTGCTTCTCTAAAGTCATCACTAGTAATTTGTATTTTTTGAAGAATTTCTGAAGAAATTTTTTCTTCGTCAAGATCAATTTCAGGAAGAATTCGGCGTAATGATCTCATTGCTGCTTCCTTAGATAATACTTCTAAATCTGCTCCTACAAATCCATGGGTTGTNTTTGNAATTTGTTTAAGATCTACTTTTTCATCAATTGGCATTCCACGTGTATGAATTGAAAGAATATCAAATCTACCTTCATCATCAGGAATTCCAATTTCAATTTCTCTATCAAATCTACCTGGTCTTCGAAGTGCAGAATCAATAGAGTCNGGTCTGTTTGTAGCTGCAATTACAACAACTTTACCTCTAGATTTCATTCCATCCATAAGAGTTAGTAATTGTGAAACTATTCTTTTCTCAAGTTCTCCAGATACTTCATCTCTTTTTGGAGCGATTGAATCAATCTCATCAATGAAAATTATGCTNGGTGCATTTTCTTCAGCCTGAGTAAATATTTCTCTAATTCTCTCTTCGCTTTCGCCATAATGTTTTCCCATTATCTCAGGACCACTTATAGAAATAAAGTGAGCATTTGTTTCTCCAGCTACTGCCTTTGCTAGTAGTGTCTTTCCAGTACCAGGAGGACCATACAAAAGTACACCTTTTGGTGCTTCAACTCCTATTTTTTCAAATAATTCTGGATGTCTCATTGGTAATTCTACCATTTCCCGAATTTTTTGAACTTCATTTTTTAGGCCTCCAAGTTCATCGTATGTAATTCGTGGTACCGAAGAATCAATTGCTTTTGTCATTGTTCCAAGTTTGAATACAGTGTTTTCTATGACTAAAACAGGTTTTGATGGTTTAGTGCTTGTTACAATAAACTGAATTTTTCCACCCATCTGAGTGTTAAGAGATATTGAATCACCTGTTGTAAATACATGATTAAGATAGTTGTGAATCATGTAGTCTTGTAATCCTTCTGCAGTAATTTTTTCAGTTGGAGACAAAACAATTTGTTCAGCATTTACAACTTCAACTATTTTTAGTGAAATTTTATCACCAATTCCAGCTCCAATATTTTGTCTTGTCATTCCATCTATTTTGATAATACCTGAACCGTATTCTTCAGGTGCACCAGGCCAAAGTTTTACATGTGTTTTTTTATTGTATGAAAGTTCTAATATTTGTCCAGTATTCCATTTTTGATCTTCAATTATTTTAGGATCAATGATAGCTCTACCTCTTCCAATATGTTGTTGTGGAGTTTCTTCAATTTTTAAAATTATTTCATTCATATTATTACCTCAAAAATAAAGAGGGGTTTATTCAACCTCCACCGTTTTGCCTTTTGGTTTTTTCTCTTCAATTAATTTGAAGACAATTTGCAAAATTCCATTTTTGTAAGACGCTTTTGCAGAGTTTTCATCAATTTTGTGTTGGAGAGGAATTTTTACATGATATTTTTTCTTATCATGTTTTGCTGAAAGATTAATGATCTTATTTTCAACAACAATTTTGACATCAGATTTTTCAACTCCTGGCATTTCAGCTATGAGTTTTACTACTTTTTCTTTTTCATCAACAATTGTATCAACTAGTGGTTCTCGTGTATCAGAAGTTGGAGCCAATTCAGATTTGGTATTTCCATATTCATTTACAACAGGTTTTCCATCCGGACCAACGGTCATTGTATAACCGTAATAATTTAGACCAGATTCAGAACCATTTCCCTTGAATTCCTCAAAAATGTCATTTGTATTAAAAAAAGAGCTTGACATTTTTTTGAAGATTCTATCAATTTCATTATCAAAGTTTGTCATATTTATCTACTATATGTAATATATATGACATTATATAAAGATTATTGATATATCTTAGATTTATTACATAATCCTATTATAACTGACATAACATAATAATCTTCATGAGATCAATGATATCAGTTCCAGAAGTTGTAAGGGAAATGATCACAAGAAATCGCTCAATTTACGATTGTATGAAAATGGATTTGATTAATTATACAGCATTAGCAGTAAAAATTCAACCAGAAATAGAAAAAATTTTGGGAAATTCTATAAATCTCAATACCATAGTAGTTGCTATCAAAAGATATTCTGATTCATTTGAAATTAAAGAAGAAATTAAAGAAGAATCAGTTTTAAAAAATGCAAGATTAGTTTTAACAGATGGAATAATGGATGTTAGATTTTCAATAAAGGATTCAAATCAAATGGATCCAATGTCAATTCTAGATAAATTCTCTAAAGTAACTAATAATTATGAATTTTTTAGACTTTCAGATTCATTTAGATTTCTTACAGAAGATATGGAAGATATTAGACAAATTTTCAATAGTATTTCAGAAAGAGAAAATATGTTTAGTACAGGTCTTGCAAAAATTAGAATTTCAATACCTAATTCACAAAATCAATCAGATGTGGTATCATATGTTGCAGAAGTATTACATGCTAATGGTGTAGAATTAGTTAATGCATTTTTCAGTCAGGATAATATTACAATAATTCTAAATGAAAGAGATTCATCAAGAGCCTATGAAATTTTACATTCAGATATTATGAAATCTTGAGAAGATTAGTTATTATAAAATTATTCTTATAGCATATATTCATCAAATATTGAGATTAGATAGAATTGGTTAAAAATAAGAAAAAAATTGTAATTTTAGGGAGTGGGTTTGCAGCAGTAGAATGTGCTAGACAATTAGAATCCAAATTTGGAAAAGATCCTGAAATTGAATTAGTAATGATTGGAGAAGATAATTTTCTATTATTTACTCCAATGTTACCACAAGTAGCCTCTGGAATGATTGAAACTAGGCACATAGTTTTACCAATTAGAACAATTTGTAAAAAAACAAAATTCTATGAAGGCAGAATTAAAAATATTGATCCATATGGAAAATTAGTTACAATATGGGGAACTGAAGATAAAAGAAGTATTTCAATACATTATGATTTTTTAGTAGTTGCACTGGTAGTGAAACTAATTTTTTTGGAATGGCTGATGTTGAAAAAAATGCTTACACAATGAAAACACTCAACGATGCTGTAATGTTAAGAAATAGAGTAATTGATATGTTTGAACAAGCAGAAAATGAAACAAATCCAATTCTTAGAAAAAGTTTCTTAAATTTTGTTGTAGTTGGTGGGGGTTTTGCAGGAATAGAAACTGCAGGG
>JGI26252J51714_1000894_pt1 | contig 14162 bp, 10 predicted proteins | sample SaaInlLV_10m_DNA_4_FD_51714 | JGI IMG/M metagenome (IMG submission 51714)
TATGGACATTGCTAATATGCATACCTCTGGCAGAGCCATTATGCGCATTATTGAGCGTGATGTGCGTATGGCAGGGTTTGAGTATCGAGACAAGGACGCCAAAGTTACTTACGGAAGCATTAGTAGTCCACTTACTATTAAAGATAGCGGTGATAAGTGTTGTGATGAAGTGACCGTTGTTTATGACTATTACGATGAAGAAGCTAAGAAGGCAGAGCGCATTAGAATTCGTTACTGGGCAAAGGCCTACACAAGTAACAAAGGTACTCGTCATCGCTTATACAAACAAAAAGACATTCTTGGCAAAAACAAGGCAATACTAGCAAACCCAACCATTGGCAAAGAAGAGGTAATGGCGGATTATATTGAGGATTTACAGATTAGTGATGCTGTATCAACTTCAACAAGCTCAAGCTGTGACTATTCTAAGGTATGTGAAGTTTATAACGGCTTAAAAGTACATGCTGAAAAAGTTAAAATAGATCAACAAAATCGATTGAAAAAAGATCCAAAATCAAATCTTATGTCGAGACGTTATGTGCGTATACTCAATTGGAGAGGTACAGTTGAGATAGACACTTTAAGTAGGTCTAGAATAGGAAAAGGGTGTTCAGAACGTGGATTCTGGGTTCAACTTTATTGGCCACCACCTAATAATCATTCAAGTAGATTGAAAATTAAAGATTTTGATGCAGAAACATGCAACGGGGTAAATTCGTGTTTTACACGTAAAGATTATTGGGTTTCAAAAGTTAATTCTATGTGTTTGTATGGCGATGGGACATCAAATGGAAAAGGCTTTAAACTCAAGCCAAAAAATTGTAGTAATGAGCAGTACTATATATCTGCTACTCCAACATTGAGTCTTACATCATTCTCGAATGGAAAGTGGAATAATTTTAAATGTGAATATACAATACCCTCTCTAGTTGATATAGTTTTAATTCTTAGAACCAAAAACGAGTACGGCAAAGACCGACAATTCAAAAAGAAAGATTATCATAGTGGTAATTTTAAAATTGATAAGACCGACAAATACAAACGCGATACTTTTTCAACAACAGTGCTGGTGAGGAACTTGGCATTATGAAAGCATTAATTTCCAATAACCACCGAAAGGGGAGTATCGTCATGATATCACTAGTTATGTTATTAGTGATGACAACAATGGGGGTTGGTTTGTATATTTCGACTAAACAAACAGTTAAGCAAGTAAATATTAGTAGCAATAGAACGGAGTCGCTCTATTCGGCTGAAACTTGTGTTGTTGAAATGATAAATTGGTTTAAAAAGCAAAAAGATCAAGATATGGTGCCTTGTTCAACTGTAGGAGTTGGTAATGTTTGTAATTCTATTGCTGACAGAAAAATGAATAAATGGGATTTATTAAATGAAAAAGATTCACATAGAGAAAAGATGAGAAAACAGGGGTATCGTTGTGAAATATCCCTATTAAAGATCGAGAGTGCCATGGGTAAGGGCGTTGGTGGTCAGCTTGGTCAGCAATCTAAAAATAAAAAATATACTTATAAAATTAATTCAAAAGGGTCTGTTAATAGTTCACTGGATGAGGTTGAGGTGTTGATTTCAAATATATTTTAAATAAAGGGTTTATTATGAAAAAAAATAGTTTGGTTGTTTTGGTTTTTCTTATTTTGCAATTTTTTGCTCTTGGGGCGAACGCTGCTTGTGATATTGCACAGTTTCATTTTGGCTCAACAATGCAAGATATTGAGAAAAAAGTTAAAGATATGGGTGCCGATACTTTGCCCGCTACAGGGACTTTTGAATCCATTGAAACAAAACAATCTCTACTTTTTGCTGGCGATGATTTGTGTAAAAGCGATAGTTTATTTAAAGGCATGCCGATTGAAATGATTTTTCTTTACGATAAATTAGTTGAGGTTCGTATTAGCAATTTCTTGGAGAACGGCGATACACCACTGCTTGTTAATTGGGCAGAAAAAGTTTATGGAGAAAGAAAAAACAAACCAAGAGGTTTTTACGCTAACCAGCCTAATGCAAATTGGCTTTGGGAGAGCTTTAGCTCAACCATATCGTATTCAATTATAGGACTTGGGTATGGGGTTGAAGAGTTGGTAGTGATACAGTCTAGTCGACATCAAGATTTGTTTAAAAAGTATAGCGAGAAAGAAGAAAGAAAATAATTTTTAGAACAGTAGTGTTGGTTTAATTTTAAAGGAAGTGCGTTATGAATTTATTTAATATTATTTTAACCTTTTCATTGGTTTTGTTTGCATTTAGCGCTAGTGCAAAGGCACCGCCTCCAGGTTCTGGCAAATCAGACGTGCCTGCTAATATTCTACTAATGTTAGATACTTCTGGCTCTATGGGTTGGAAGACTAACCAAGCTAGATTATTTGAAATGCCAACAGGTATTGCCGTTGATTCTAAAGGTAATCAGTACGTTGTAGAAGAACGTCGACATAAGGTTTTAAAGTTTGATTCTAGTGGTGCTTTAATTAAGGTTTTTGGTGGTAGAAGAGGCCATGGAAATGGACAGTTTTATTATCCATTTCATGTTGCAGTTGGCTCGGATGACAGTGTTTATGTATCTGACTATGGTAATAGTCGGGTGCAAAAATTTGATGAAAATGGCAATTGGAAGCAAAATTTTGGTTATGTGCAAAGAGCATCTGGCGTGGGTGTTGATAGTGATGGAAATGTCTATGTTGGAGCAAGATACACTGGCCGTGTGCATAAATTTAACCCTGCAGGGAGGCAGGTAACCAGCTGGTATACAGCCTATGCCCCTTATGGCATATCAATATATGGCGACACCGTGTATGTTGCTAATATGTGGCGATGTGGACCACTCAGAAGATACACAAGGAGTGGTACACCAAAAACATTTTGGAATTTAAATAACAGCTGTTATACGGCAAGTGTTGAGGCTAATGCTAACGGTGTTTATGTTACAAATACATATAGCCACTATATTCAGAAATATTCTACAAGTGGAACTTATCAAAAAAACATCGGTAGTTATGGAACAGGAAGTGGAGAATTTCAGTACGTATGGGATATTGCATCGGACAATGATGGTAATATTTACGCCACAGATTGGTTTAACCATAGAGTCAATAAGTTTGATAAAGATGGTGCCTATGTATCAGACCTTAATGGCTCTGGTAATTCACGACTGGATGATGCTAAAAAAGTTATTAAACAAATTGTATCGAGTTCAGACTTAACTAAAAGTGCAAATTTTGGTTTGATGGATTGGAATACTAATGCACGAATGCAGGTTAATATCAGTTCGACTGGTGCCTCTGAAATATATAAAAAGGTCGATTCTCTTAGGGCAGGTGGAGCGACTTATATTGCAAATGCTATGCGTTTAGCAAAAAGTTATTTCAATGGGCCTAATACTCCGATTAAATACCCGTGTCAAAAGAATGTTTTGATTGTCATTAGCGATGGTGGTTTTAATGGTTGGGGTAATAATAGACCACAATATGGGTACGATGTTGCCAAAGAGTTGTACACAGGTAAGAATGAAATTCCTACTGTTGTAATTGGTTTTCATAGTGGAATACAAGATACACATAAAAAATTGGCAGAAGCGGGNGGTACTTATACTAATGACGGCAATGACAATAACGATATTTCACCAATAGTAGCCAATAGTTGGCAGGAGTTACACACTGCTATTGCTGATATTATTCGTCAAAATGTTGAATTAGCGCAAACTTATACCGCACCAGTGATCCTGCCAGGCATCAATACGCCTGATGCTTTATTTCATTCTACATTTAAGTATCGAAATTACAGCTCTAAACTTGGCACTTGTACTAGTGATGGTAAAAAAAGTGACTCGTGCCAATGGGAAGGGCATCTAGAGAAATATGAGTTAGATACTGATGGTATGCCCAACTCTACCCCTAAATGGGATGCTGGTAAAAAGTTGGTTTTAAAGAGTGCTGCTAATAGAAAGATTTGGTCAATGTTAAAGTTTATGGGTGCAGACACAACCATGAACAATTTCCATGTTGATAATCTTATTGAAATTAAGATGGTAATTGATGAGGCCAGTGGAAAACTTTCAACAGACGATGAAATCACAACGCTTATTAACTTTGTTAGAGGGCTAGATGCTTATGATGAGGACAAGGATGGAAGTACAACTGATGAAAGGTGGAAGCTAGCAGAGATCTATCATTCAGAGCTAAAGGCGGTAGGACCACCAAATGATAACATTATTGATGATGGTAATTATAGCAACACAGAGGCTTATTATAGATACAAAAATAATTACGATACCTTTAAGGGTGGTAAGTGTGGAAAACAAGGCTGTTCGTATCGTAAAGAGGTGGTTTATGTTGGTGCAAACGATGGCATGCTTCATGCATTTGATTCTCAAACAGGCGAAGAGTTGTGGGCCTTTGTCCCCCCAAATATGGTTAAAAATTTACCACAACTGAGTTCAACAAAACCTAATACCACTAACAGTATTTTTGGTGTTGATGGCTCAGTTGTGGTGAAAGATATTTTTTATGATAATAAATGGCGAACTGTACTACTTGCTGGAATGGGAAGAGGAGGATTGGCTTATTTTGCACTGGATGTAAGTAATCCAAATGCACCATCATTCTTATTTGCCTTTGAAAATGATGCTATGGATAAAAGAGTTTATTATTGGGATGGTGATGGCAATAGAGAATCGTTAGGCTATACCTCTGGAATTCTCCCAGAATACGATTTTTCTAAGCTAGGCGAGGCTTGGTCAACTCCAATCATAACTCTAATGCCTATTAAAGGCAAACAAAAATGGGTGGCGGTATTTGGTGCTGGTTATAACGGTGGCGTGAATAGCAGCTACGGCTCATCTATTTATGTGATTGATTTGGAAAATAAAGGCAAAGTCTTAAAACGTATAGATTTAACGGATGTTAGTAGCAATATTGTTAACTCTCAACCAGCAGAATTGGTCGCCATTACTCCTGATTTAACAACAATTGCTAACTACAAAGGAGCAATGCTATATTTTGCAGATCTTGAAGGTAAACAATGGAAGATCAATCTTACTGATAAAGGCACTTTATACGAAGTAACACCAGTGTTCAATGCAGAGGCTACACAAGAAAACGATCGTATGGAGTTTTTCCGAGTAGTATCAACGATTGATCCTGATAATGCACTATGGAATTATTATGGAACGGGAAATCAACAAAAAGTTCAACGAGTTTCTCCTGATATTAATAATAGGATATTTGGCTTAAAAGATAAACAATTTCCTGCATTTCAATCCGTTAAAGGGTTGGGAAATACGGCAGTATCTTCACTGAAGAATACGACTAAAAAGAACAGTGCTTGCCCAGCAAAATCAGACCTTGGATGGTACGTTGATTTAGAGGAAAACGAAAGAATAACTGGTGCATTGGCAATTAAAGACGGTAAGGTTCAGGCCGTTCGATATCTTCCTAACAATGCTGATTTATGCAGTCCTGGAAAATCGTACTACACAGAACATGGTTATCTTTGTGGCAATGCCTTGCGTAGAATTTACCTTGGTGAGGGCATCTCAACAGGAGTGGTTAACTACAAAGGAAAAACCTATTTTGGCATTACTGGTGAAGCCACAGGAGACATCAAAGATGATCAAGGAAATGTAGTGGGAAGATTAACAGGCAAAGGCTTTGGGGTATTTAATACACCAGAGGCACAACAAGGACCTGGTGCGGAAAATATTAAGCACGAGTCTTGGCGTGAAGTCTTTTAATTAAAATAATATTATAATATTTTAATACATAACACTTGTTCTTAATGGTGGTATAGAATGGCTCAAAATACAGTATTTATAATGGATTATTGAACGAAACAATATGTTTAAAAGATTAGTCAAAAAGTTAATGGACTACCTAAGTAAACTTAGTGTAGAACAAGAAGACGTTGTGGGTGTGGATATTACGCCCGGATGCATTCGACTTGCTCAATTAAGTGGTGGTGATGACAAATGGACATTAACAAAATTAGGTTATAAGTATATTGAAGATGCCACGGATTTAAATTCAATTAAAGATCAATCTGAGCAATACATTAATAAACTTGCTCAAACAGTAGCATCTAGTCAAATAACCACTACCAATGCTGCGGTCTCTATTCCTGTTAGCAGTGCAATTATCAAGGTAGTAACTCTACCACTCATGAGCGATGAAGAATTGCAAGAGGCAGTAGATACTAACTCTCTATGGGAGAATGCTGTACAACTTACCTCTAATTTAGAGGATTATTCAATTTTCTGGCAGGTGCTTAAGCGCAATACGACTGAGAATCAAATGGACTTGCTGTTTGTAGCCTCTAAATTAGACGATATTGATCATTACCTTAATATTGTAAGGCAAGCTGGTCTTAACCCTGTAGTGGTGGATGTACGTTGTTTTGCTATTCGTAATGCCCTAGAGCTTCGTAAAGACTTGACTAAAGGTGATGCACCTACTGCTATTTTAGAATTTGGCGTTAATGAAAATTATATTTTAATCTTGCATGAAGACTCTCCATTTATTTCTGATATTTTTCTTGCTGAAAAAGATAGGAGTTTATTGTCTAATGTAGACATTGATCATGAATTGCATAAAAAGATAATTAATCGTTTTGCAATGCAAGTCTCTCAGTTGCTTTCCACGTATCAAGCTAAATATAAAGTACAACCGATTGATTCTTTATTGGTTTCTTCTGCGATACCTAATATCGACAATATTATTAGTAATTTGCAAGAAGCGTTGCCTAATATTAATATAGAAATATTTGATGCATTAAAGAAAATTACTCTACCTGCGAATTTAAAAGAAAAAGCATCAGCAGAGCCTAATTCATCTGTATTTTCATCTGTGTTAGGTTTGGCAACTCGAAAGCTCGATGTGTTTGGTTATTATGAATACGTTACTGGCACTAATAACATTAACTTATTGCCCGATAGGGACGGTGTAAGAAATCAGGAAAAAATCAAATTCTTATCTCGTTGGGGTGTGGTGATTTTTGTAGTACTTTCTATTTTATTCGCAACTTGGATGTTTTTTAGTGATGGTAGTGATATTAAAGAAGGGGAAAAACAGGTAGCCGAATACAATGATCTTAAAAAGCAAGAGAATAGTAAGATGATTATTCTTAATAAGCTTAAAAAGGACAGGCAAGATCTTTATGGAATGCTTGAAGCAAGTAAAAATATCACTTCTAATCAAGAGTTTATGTATTCGGTATTACGAAGTGTTAATGGCTCAGCACCGGAGGGTATTTCACTGAGTAGTATTGATTATTCTAATGACGTTCTTACCATTAAAGGTTTGTCAATTGATGTTAGCAATATGAAAACATTCATTGATAACTTGACAGCAACGAAGCCAATCGACAAGGCATCTTTACTGACAATGTCTGTAAAAATAGAAAATAAGTATGAATTTAAGTCATTCTCTATAAAGTGTACATTAGTAGCCCAACAAACACTTAATGAAAAGGAGAAGTCCAGTGGCAATTGATATGAGTATGGACGTTGGTGAATTATTCAAAAGTCTTTTAAATAAGAAGGGAAGTGGCGCAAAAGGCAGTGTCGCCGATTTAGCAGATAACCCTTACGCAAAGATTATAATTGCTGGTGTAGTGGTATTAATTATCATCATTTTATATGTGGCGTATGTTTACTTACCAATGCAAGACAAGTTACAAAAACAACAAGAACAAATCTCTCAAATCAGTAGTTTAAAAAGTAATATAGCAGTTTTGGACGTTAGGATTACCAAGGCAGATATTAAACTTAAAGAGGCCCAAAAAAATTACAATAGTCGAACAAAATTATTCCATTCTGATAAGGAAAAAGAGGGGTTGTACAGTCATATTAGTATGTTGGCATTACAGCACCAGCTTTCGGTTTCAAAGATAGAGCCAATGGAGAGAGAGCCTATTTTTGAGGTACAAAAAGAGCCTGTTTCAAAAAAAGAAAAAGACAGTCCTAGGAAAGTGGCCTATTATGTGTTTAAAGTAGAGTTTGAAATTAGTGGCAATTATACTAATTACACAGACTTTAGAAAAAGCATGGCAGAACTTAAAAAAATTATTAATATAGAAGAAGAAAAAATTATTGTCTTAAAGTCTAAAGAAAGGGCAGGGGAAGTTAAAGTGTCCGCTATCCTATCAACTTATAGTGTACCGAATGAAGATAAATGAGTATAAACATTGTGGAGGATTAATGTAATGAAAAATAAATCAATATTTATTCTGTTAATAGGAGCGGTATTTTCATTATTTGCACTGCTGAGTACGGCGGGTGAAGGCGTTAATCCGTTTAACCCAATTTTCACTAAATCTTCAGCAATTGCTCAAGATGCTTATTCAGATAATGGTGAATTATCAGAAGGGGCTCATCCTCTACAACAGCAAAGTGTAAAGAACTACACTTTGATGGCTGTAATAACCTCAAAAAATGGAAAAATAGCCATGGTTAGGGCTAAAAATGGAGAGGAATACTTCGTTCGAATTGATGATCTGTTAGGCAACGCAGAAGGAAAAATAACAAGTATTAACGCTAGGGGTATTGAAGTGAGTGAAAAAGATCAAGTGGTTTCATTATTAGTTAGAAATAGGAGTGTGATCAATGAAAAAGCTAAATAGTTTATTTTTTCTATCTTTTTTTATTGTTTTTCTGAGTTCGTGTAGTACAGCGCCTGAAAAAAAAGAGTTATTAGAACCGAAGAGTTTTATTGAAGAAAGACAGGCTGCTGTTGATAAGAGTGTTGCTCTTGGTCCGAAAGTTGAGACAAGCACGCAGCAGGAAGAGGATATTCGTAATAACGAAAGACGACAAATTAACAAAGAAGAAAGAAAAAATTATATTAATATAGACAAGTCTGAAAGTGATGTTTTTCCAATTACTGTTAATTTTGAAAATGTCAGTATTCAAGATATGGCAGTCATGTTCTCTGAAATTACAGATAAAAATATTTTAGTAGGTGATGAAGTTGATGGCAAAGTAACTGCCAAGCTTCTTAATGTGCCTTGGGATGATGCATTAGACTCTATTTTAAAAACAAAGAAACTTGCGAAGCATGTCGATGAAAAAGCGAATATTATTCGTATTCATGAGCAAGGTGTATTGGTAGCACAAGAAGAGTTTGATCGTAAGCGTATTGAAGATTTGCAAAAAACCAGAGAGGTTCAGCGTGCCATAGAGCCAATCTATACTGAAATATTTCGCTTGTATTACACCAAAGCAGAGGAGATTAAATCCGAGATTGAAAGCGTAATGGGGGTAAGTGCTGGTGGTGAAGGCGGCAGTGCATCAGATAAAAAAGCACAAATTACTATTGATAAAAGGCTAAATTCACTGATTATTAAGGCAACAAAAAATGAGCTTGATTTAATCGCTCGATTAATCAAAGAAGTAGATGTGCGTACTAAACAAGTACTTATTGAGGCATTTATTGTTGAGGCAACGGATGATTTCAGCAAAGAATTGGGTGCAAAATTTGGCGTGACTTCTTCAGATTTAGATGAAAGCGTCGATATTTTTGCAGATAGATATAACATCAAAGGTGGCGGAGTTGGAGGTGGGGCTCCAGATACCGAAGGCCAGTTTGCATTGGCAGATGGCAAGGGGTTAATTACTAATTATGGCGTGAGTGGAGGAGGAGCTGTAGGTCTTATTTTACAAGCATCTGCAACTGCATTAAAATTTGAACTCAGTGCTGCCGAGGAAGATGGTATTAGTAAAACTATTTCTAATCCAAGGGTATTTACTCTTGACAATGAAGAAGCAGTGATTATTCAAGGTGATAAAGTTCCTGTTGAATCGTCAGCAGATGGCGGTGGCACTAATACTGAATATCNAGATGCTGGCGTTACACTAACCGTAACACCATCTATTGTGGGTGATGGAAACATTATTCTTGATGTGAATGTTACAAAAGATACACCTAATTACACTAATACCCCCCCTTCGATTACAACTAAAGAAATTAAAACTAAATTGTTGATAAAAGATGGCACCATTGTTGTAATTGGCGGTGTATACACTCAAGAGGCAGCAGATAGCGTTAGCAAGGTTCCATTTTTTGGTGATATCCCTATTATTGGTCGATTATTTAAAAAAGAGACAAAAAAGGATAATCGCAAGGAATTGCTTATTTTCTTAGCACCTCGTGTGATTTAACACTAAAGGCATCATAATCCAATGCCAAAATTAGGCGTATCTACTGAATCAGCAAAGCAAATAGCTTCTTTTTTGGTGGGCCATGGATTGATTACCGATGAGCAATTCTCACATGTTAGTACTGCTAGCAGTGAGGGTGGCAAAGGACTGTTAGACACCATAATTGAGCACGGATTTGCAGATGAAGGCGCTATTACAAAAGCACTCTCTGAAACTTACGATCTGGACTATATAGATTTGAAAGAAGATAAAACAGTTGATTTATCTGTCATTAATGTATTGCCAAAAAAATTCATTTGTGAGAATAGAGTAATCCCCATCCGTGACAATGGAAAAACATTAGATGTGGTGATTTCCGAACCCTCTTCTTTGAATATCATGGCAAGTATTAGATTGTTAACTAATAGAAAGATACACGCCTATATTGCTACCTTTAGTCAAGTTGATGAGTTTTTAGCTAATCTAAATGACGCTCCTTTAACGCAAAGNGAAGAAGCAAAAGAGGGCATTGCTGAAGACGAGGTTAATCAAAATCAAGCACGTTCAGGCGTAGTGATAGATTTTGTTGATAAGGCTTTAAAAAAAGCGATTAAATTAGGTGTGAGTGATGTCCATTTAGAGATTTATAAAAAATTTGCCAGAATGCGTTTTAGACTTGATGGCGTGTTAATAGATCAAAAAAATGAAGATGAAGAGCTTTTTGATAATTATCCTGCTGTAGTTACTCGTATTAAGATTATGTCAAAGCTTGATATTGCTGAACGTAGGCTGCCTCAAGATGGCGCAATGAGCCTAGAGGTGGGTAAAAAAGAAATTGATTTTCGTGTATCGGTATTGCCCACTAGTTTTGGTGAGCGAGTAGTTATGCGTATTTTAGACACCAGTTCTATTTCCTTAACCTTAGAAACATTGGGTTTTCAAGAAGATGATGAAATGGCTTTTAAGCACGCTGTAGATTCGCCACAAGGTATGGTGCTTGTTACTGGTCCTACTGGATCTGGTAAATCGACCACTTTGTATGCTGCACTAGGTAGAATAAACAAAGAAGATATCAATATACTTACTGCTGAAGACCCTGTTGAATTTACCATTGATGGCGTAGGTCAAGTGCATGTTAAAGAAGACATTGGATTGACTTTTTCATCGGCATTGCGTTCATTTTTACGTCAAGACCCCGAAGTGGTAATGGTAGGTGAGATTCGTGATAAGGAAACTGCTGATATCGCCATTAAGGCGGCATTAACTGGACACTTAGTTTTATCGACATTACACACTAATGACGCTGTTAGTACAATTACTCGGATGATCAATATGGGTATTGCTCCTTATTTAATCACCTCTTCTTTAACTTTGGTGGTTGCTCAGCGTTTGGCACGAAAGACTTGTGAAAATTGCAAAACTGAAGATGAATCTGTTACAGAGGGGCAATTGATATCAGTTGGCTTTACACCAGAGGAAGCATCGAGAACACAGCTTTGTTATGGCAAAGGGTGCTCTAAGTGCAACAAAACGGGCTACAAAGGGCGTAAAGGAATTTATGAGGTGCTAAGGGTGACCGACAGCATTAAACAAGGAGTATTAAATAATCTGACTACACCAGAGCTTTTGAAAATTGCCAAAGAGAAAGATCATTTCTCAACCATGCAAGAAGTAGGCAGAGGGTTTTTATTGCAGGGCACGCTTGGTTTGAAAGAGTATCAGCGTGTACTCATGTCTGAATAAGCATTATAAGGTGATTTATGGCAGCAGTATATAAATATAAAGGCATACAAGGTTCTCAATATATTGATGGCAAGGTTGAGGCGCTCAATAGAGATGAAGCTGCCTTTAAATTATCTGAAGATGGAATTATTATTACTGCGCTTGAAAAGATTTCAGGTGTAGAAATAGAAGACGAAAATAAAAGCAAAAAAACTAAACGAATTAAGAAAAAAGTACCTATTCACGAAGTGATTGTTTTTACTAAGAAATTAGAAACTATGGTTCGAGCAGGTTTACCTATTTTGGAAACTATTTCGATGATTGAAAAGCAAACGTCTAATCCTAGTTTAAAACAAATTATTGGTCAAATTCACAACGATGTTGAGTCTGGTACACCATTATCAGATGCCTTTGCAAAGCATCCTTACGTGTTTGACAATGTTTACATTAATTTGTTAAGAGCGGGTGAGTCTAGTGGTAAGGTTGACTTGTTTTTAGGTAAGCTGGTTCTTGGAATGGAAAAAGGCGAAAAAATTCGCTCAGATATTAAAGGTGCCCTTACTTATCCGATTGTTCTTTTTGTTGTGGCTACTGCAGTAATTATTTTAATGATGGTATATGTTGTTCCAATTTTTCAAGGAATATTTGAAGGTGCAGGGTCAGAATTGCCAGCACCAACCCAAATAGTGGTAAATATTAGTGAATTTATGCGTGACCCTATGGGCGGTGGATTATCAGCAATAATTATTGTAGCAATTGGAGTCATGGTATCGACGTTTGTTAAAAAGAATTATAAAATGAGAAGATCTTGGCATAAATTTGTTTTAAAGCTCCCACTCTTTGGTGAGTTAATTCAAAAATCAGCACTGTCTAAAATTGCAATGATTCAAGGTAATTTGACTGCTGCTGGTGTTCCTGTAATGGAGTCTTTAGATATTGCAGCATCTGCTAATGATAATATTGTAATTAAAGAGGCAATGGTTGAAGTCAAGAAAGGGGTTTTTTCAGGTGAGCCGTTATCAGTTCTATTTGAAAAAGAGCCAACAATATTTCCCAATACATTTACTGCCATGACTTCTGTCGGAGAAAGAACAGGCAATATGGAGGAGATGTTTGAATCAATTGCTCGTTATTACGAGGAAGAAATGGACGCAACCATTGCTCAACTGACCTCTTTGTTAGAGCCAATAATGATAGTATTTATGGGTATAACAATTGGTTTTATCTTAGTGGCGTTGTATATGCCAATGTTTGCAATGGGCACAACAATTTAAGTCTTAACAGTTAGTTGTTCTTGGAGGTGCTTCGCTGTGGTCAACACAATAGGTTTGTAGTTTTTTACTGGTTCCTGGTTTTGGAGTAGCCTTGGCTAAGTACCCTTCATTAGTGGGGGTGATGGAATATTCGTAGTCGCTATCCTCGTCTAATGTTTTCTTGTTAAAGAGCCTAGTATTAATGTTGCTAGTTGAGCCAACGTTAGTAGTAAGATAGCTACTATTTTCAGCAAAGTAGTTAGCCTCAATCAAGGAAATATCACGAAGACTATTTTTAGCAGTAACTTGCTTTGTGCTACTGATAAAACCATCTAAAAGTGGCATGCCAATTGCAGCAACAACGCCTATTATGACAACAACTATGAGTAATTCAAGTAATGTAAAGGCTGATTTTTTCATAACGTTTATAAACTAAAAAAGCAGAATTAATACAAATTATTCTGCTTTTTGTACGAAACTAATGTTTAAAAATTATTCTACTAAAAGAGTATTAGATAGTACATTGGGTTTTTTGTCTTCTGTACCTACATCAGTTTTAATGCCAATTGTGTTATCGTCAATTTTATAAATATAAGTATTTGGTTGGCCACTAAATTTTGGAGTGCCATTATTAACTTCACAGCAGTTTTTAGTAGTATCGTGCGGATTCTTCCAATCATCGGATACAAAGTGCAATACAAAAGCCGTAGCCCATTGATCTACTGTGCTAGTGCACGCATAAGCCGTTGTCCCACCGAGCTTGTCTTTTTTCAATGTAAGAGTGTTTGATACACCTGTTGCACATTTTGTAAGAGAGGATGCAACCATATCACGAGCTCTCGTATGGTTTTCTTTGGATGCATTTACTTTTGCAGTTGAAATAAAGCCCTGAAACATTGGAATGCCTACTGCAGTCAAAACACCAATAATTGCAACTACGATTAATAATTCAATTAATGTAAAACCTTTTTTATTCATTCTCATCATGTTAATTCCCAAGATAGTTAATAATGGCTCAAGTATACACTTTTTTCCATTGTGGGGTT
>JGI26252J51714_1000906_pt1 | contig 14022 bp, 11 predicted proteins | sample SaaInlLV_10m_DNA_4_FD_51714 | JGI IMG/M metagenome (IMG submission 51714)
TTTGCAAGTTTTTCTATATCTTGGGCTACTAATGATATACTCGTTAGGAGTATTGTCATGGATATAATTACTAATCGAATGTTATTCATTTGTTTTTGTTTGATATTATTGTGAATTAAAGTGGAATAATGCTTGTTTCTTCGACTTCTTTAACCAATAGTAATGTAATTAGATATTTTAAATTTTTTAGTGAAATTAACAAAAATAAAATTGTTAGGATAATTTCTTAATTTACTCCATAAACACAACAAATTATAAATTATTAATTTGTAAAGTAAATGTTATCAATTAATATTGCGCCACTAACATAGTTTAATTCAGCATCTTGAGGGTTCCATAGAGAAAAAGGAATGGTTATTTCTGTAAAATCAACATCTGCAAAATCAGACAAAGGAATAGTGTATTCCACAAAGCCGTTTCCCACATCAACACCCGTATAGTCAATTAGGAAAATAGAAAAATTTGTTGAAGGGCTTTCTACCTTAATTTCTGCAGTAGTCATCTCATCAGGATAGTTAAGGGAAAATTTAATATTAGTATACCCANTAAGATCTTTTGGTTCCATGAGCTCTATGTATCCACCTCCCCAGCCAGAGCCAGGAAAATTATAAGCAAGACTTGAATCACCGTTTATGGCTATTTCAGAAGCATATAAATTTGGTTCACCACCGCTACCCCAAACTAAAACAGTAGCATCTCCCAAATATGTGAAATTGTCATTAATGGCATTCTGTGCGAGAGATGGTTCGATTATTTGGCCTATGGTTTCTTCTTCAATGTCCAATTCTGGAGGTGTTGGAGCATTAAAACCATCCTTTGTAAATATTCTAACATAATCCACATACATGGTTTGAGGAAACGTTGTAGTATTATCAGGGTAACCTGGCCAATTTCCTCCAACAGCAACATTAAGGTTCATGTAAAAACTTCTTAGGAATTCTTTCATGTCTTCTTTGATGATTATCTCATGTGTTTTAGTGCCATCCATACTAAAGATTATTTTTTCTGGAGTCCAGTCAATTCCGTATATATGATAACTATCAGCAAATGTTCCATCCGTTAATGTATAGCTAGACTGGATTTCACCATGTTTGTGCTCTTCGGTGGTATAATGAACGGTAGAATACATCTTTGATGGGTTACTACCCAGTACTTCTACTATATCAATTTCTCCACATCCTGGCCAGTCAATTAGGTCAATATTATCTCCCAACATCCATATTGCTGGCCACAAGCCATTTCCTTGGGGCATTTTTGCCTTAACTTCAATCTTACCGAATGTAATGCCTGTAGCATTTGAAGAAAGTGGCAGAGAATGCAATTTTGCAGAGGTATATCCGCCATCACCATCACTCAGTGCGGTGATATATAGCACCGACATTTCATTATCTGTTGTAATACCCGAATTGTTGATGCTTTCGGTATATATCTGCATTTCATTGTTTCCCCATCCAACTGGCAATCCATAATCTGTGCCATCACCTGTTTCATATTCCCATTTATCTAGGTTCAATGTGTTTTCATTAAACTCATCTGACCATAAAAGAGAATATCCCTCTGGTATAACGATTTGATCTTCATTCGATATATCATCCTTATTACAAGATGATATAGCCATTGCAGTTACTAATAATGCTGATATATATATACTTATTTTATTCATTTAAATAGTCTTTATAAATATTAGGCGCCAAACTTAAAAAAAAGTTTGTGATAATAAGCAATGCTTTGAAAATTACATTTTAGAAATCCTGATTAATTATGGGTGGATTTTACAATATGTATATGTAAATCACTGGTTGTAATACATAATTATTCAATTATGTTATTTGAAATGAAGGTTATACTGTTGGTAAGAAAGCTTTAGGTCACTTATGTGTTTTTTAGCCTCTTCGTTGCTTTCTGAATTTCCCAGCTTATCAACAAGTTCTAGATGGGGCATTAGCCATTTATGAAGTTCATCATGGCTCTGTCCTGTCATTGAACAACTCTCGATTAACTTATTGTTCTGGTCTTTTAATTCATTTGCAAGAGCCTTATAATCTGATTTGTCTTCAGAAACATAAGCTTGAAATATGTCTTCTCCTTGTATGATATGAATTTTCATATCATCATTAACTTCCCATTTATTGCCATCGTTCAATTTGTTGGATGATTCACTAATATTATGATCACAGCATGAATATGCAGTTGCTAAGGCAATTAGGCCGATTAAAATATTTTTCATGTCTTCTTATTTTTTTGTTGTTATTAATTTCTACGCTATAACCTGTATCTAAATTCACAAATGCAGTTTTATAACAAAGTTTTAAAATGCAAATATAATAAAAGACAAATTAGTCTTTTAATTAAAATGAATTATTATATTTGCATAACAATAAATCATTTTAAACAATATTTTATATGGAGACTTTAGATGTAACTAAAATTGAACCCAGGCTCAAGCACCCAACTATTTTTGATAGGTTCGATGCACTTAAAGGCGGTGAAGCTTTTATTATACATAACGATCATGATCCAAAACCACTATATTTTCAATTACAGTCGGAAAGAGGAAATACATTCGAATGGAAGTACTTAAAGGAAGGCCCTATGGAATGGGACGTTCAAATTAGTAAAATGAATACTGATGCTTTTCCATTAACAGTGGGTGAGCTAGTTGTTGATGATTATCGCAAAGCTGAGATTTTAAGCAAATTTGGCATTGACTTTTGTTGCGGTGGAAACAAAACTCTTAAAGAAGCATGCGATGATAAGGGAATTGATATTGCAAATGTTGAAGAAGCACTATCAGAAGTTTATAATATGACTCAAACACGGCAACATGATTTCAAAAACTGGAATTTAGATTTTTTGATAGACTATATAGTAAATACCCATCATAAATATGTTGAAGAGGCTCTCCCAATGCTAGATGAATTTAGTATAAGAGTTGCAACTGTTCATGGAGAATCTAGACCTGAATTAATGGAAATAGCAAGGTATTTTAAAGGCATATCCGAGGAATTGAAACTTCATATGCACAAGGAAGAAGAAATTCTATTTCCCTATATAAAGAAGCTGTCAGAGGCTAAAAATCTTAATAGAAAAATAGAGGCAAGTCCCTTTGGTAGCATTGAAAATGTTATTAATATGATGGAAACAGAGCATACTGCTGTGGGAGAGGACTTTCATAAGATTAATGATCTGAGTAACTCATATACTCCACCTGCTGATGGTTGCTCTTCCTATAAGCTATTATATAGCAAACTTGACGAATTTGAAAGAGATTTACATCAGCATATTCATCTTGAAAATAATATTCTTTTTCCAAAAGCAATTAAAATGGAAAAAGAATTGATGGGCTAAAACCCAAATATATTTTCAAAATATATTTTTTTTGTAAAAAATCTAGTGATTGTTTACAATAATTTGTCGTGGTTGAAACATAATAATTAAATTTGCTTCGTAGTATGCTGGTATGAGTTTGCTTTTAAATAATCATTAAAACTAATTTTATGCTATCACAGAAGACTAAGTATGCATTAAGAGCTGTACTTTATTTGTCAATAGAGAGTGATCCTAAAATAGGGCTAAAAGGGGGTAAAGATGTGTCCGAAGCTCTAAAAATGCCTACAGCTTATACTGGTAAAATATTACAAGACCTTGCGAGAGTTAACGTTATAACCTCCCTAAAAGGACCTGGAGGTGGTTTTTATGTCTCTGAAGAAAATACTAAAGAACCTTTGTTAAACATAGTTGAGGCAATGGGAGACCTGCCATTCTTTTCCTTGTGTGGGTTGGGGTTATCCCAATGCTCAGATGATCAGCCATGTCCAATACATAATATTTTCAAAGGTTGCAGAGATGAACTTCTAAAGTGGTTTCAAAACAAAACAATAGCAGACCTGGGCGATGATTTAATTAAAAGAGAACTATATCTGGTAGTTTAAATATAGGCTTGTTATAATTGAATTTCACTATTTATGATTTCGTACTGCTTGCCGTTGTTATCAAATACGATTCAATTTCACGCACTCTATCCCCTAAAATAAATCTCTCCTTCACAATTTTTGCCCCCTCATAACCCATAGTCTTGCGAAGTGATTCATCCTCCATCAACATGGAGGTTTTTTTTGCAAACATATCAAGGTCAGGATAATCCACAAGAAAACCTGATCTATTACCTTCAATTACCTCAGGATTACTAGTTATATCAAAGGCAACAATGGGTTTTGATTTTATCATAGCTTCAACCAATACAAACCCAAAACCTTCCCATATTGATGTTAAAAGAAATATATCAATTGAATTCATGAATATTTCCATATCTTTTATGAATCCCAATAAAATAACATTATTGTTAAGGTGATATTTATCTATGAGGCCCTCCAATTCAGTTTGTAGTTCGCCAGTTCCAGCTATAAAAAGTGTAAAATCAATGTCTCGTTCCTTAAGTTTTTTGGCAATATCTATTAATTTATCCTGTCCTTTCTGCTTTGTTAACCTACCTGCATTACCTAGAATAATACCATGTCCTTTTTCCCTGATTATTTCAAGTTTATCATCATCAGCACACTTTAACTTTTCCAGATCTATTCCATGATAAATTGTTTTAACTCTTTCATCGGAAACATATTTACCTAAATACTTTAACATATTCCTTTTTGTTTCCTCAGAGTTAGGTATTATGTGAGTAAGAATATGTTTGAATATGATACGATTTACCAAACTGTTTTTTATGGGAACAGCCAACCCCCTTAAATACACTATCCTTTCTACACCTGCCAAATATGCAGATATGCTTCCTGTCTTTAGGTCTTGCGAAGAAGAAAATATAACTGTGTCTATATTATTGTTTCTGTAAAAAAGTATAAGCCTCAGAAGTTTAAAGGGATTCATGAAGGATATATTTCCCACTGTTATTGGAAATGTCTGGATTTTTTCAATGGCCGCTTTTTTCCATAATGTAGAGTTTAATTTGCATGCAAGAAAAACATTATAATTTATCTTTTTAAATTCAATAGCGTTTTCCAGGTGTAGTTTTTCTCCACCACCCCAAAATTTTATACTATTAAAAAAACAAATGTTCCTCATACTTATAGTCTTTTAATATCAAGAATCATTTTTAAATTAATCCTTTTTTAATACACCAAAAGCAATCCATTAAAATGAGTGTAAATATATTAATTCTTGGTGTATTAATTCCCATGAAATATAATTGTATAATCAGGATGTTTTTACCATAACATTCCTGTTAAAGGTATTGATATCATTATATTATAGGTACTATAATTACAACTTACTACTATCTTTTTGACCTGTCGATTAGTGCATTAATTTTTTGATACTTGAGATATGCCGCATAACTGGACTTCTTGCTGATAATCCATCCTTCTTTACCATCTAAAAATCCCAAATTAAAAACATAACACTTAATGAACTTATGAAATCCACTAACGTACTTCTGCATAATAAAGGGAGACTTGCCATTTTTGACATAGGCATGTGCCGCTATATCAGTAAAATAATCAATTTGCTTATCATGATCAGATAGTTCATTATAGCTATAATGTAAAATATCGCCATTCAGTAAGGCAACATTAGATGACTCATCAAATAGTTTGAATTCATCATGTGGGTTTTCACCGGTCCAATGACCTTTGGTATTATCCCATAGGCGTAATTTGGTATCAGGATACCAGCCCGTATGCCGAATCCATTTACCACAATAATTAGTCAAACGGTTCATTTTATAAGCATCGTACTGCCAGTTTTTTTTGATTGCTAAAATTGAATCTTGCAACCTGTTATCAAGGGCTTCATCAGCATCCAGAGATAGTACAATATTGTGTGAAGCCTGCTCGCGTGCCCAGTTTTTCTGCTCAATATGCCCATCAAATTTATGTTTAACAAACCGGACTCCGAACTCGGCACAGATTGTCTCTGTTTTATCCGTTGAAAAACTGTCAACAACAATAATTTCATCTGCTATATCCTTCAAAGAGTTTAAACATCGTTTGATATTATTCTCCTCGTTATAGGTAATTATAACCGCAGATATTTTTCTTTCTTCTGACATAGATCAATTGCGATGTAAAACTATGAATTAAGGGGTAGAAATCAAAATGTAAAATCTTGTAAACTGAGCTGAAAGCATTGATAATTATGTATTACTCAATAACTGAGAAGATATAAAGCGTCAACCACAGAGATAATAGGAGAGTGGTTATGGTGATTTATCTGATAATCAGCTTCTCACTTGCTTCACCGTTTATGTGTAGGATGTATGATCCAGTTTTTAATGAAGTTATATCAAGTGATAAAAGAACTCCGTTAACCGATACTTCCTTAACGGAATTTCCATTTGAATCAATTATTTGAATATGGTTAATCTCATATTCACTTTCAATATTTAGGATGTCTTCACCAGGATTTGGATATATCTTTATATCACCTGTATTTAAGTTTGACTTGGGCTCTTCTATGGTACTTGTGATAGGGCAGTAGTTACCATCTGGCGCACTTGTAGGTAACATATACATAGGATTTGATAGTAAGTCATATAATGATGTATCAGTGACTTGGAATTGATTTGCAGTACATGGTTCCCATTCATTTGAAATGTAAGCACATCTGTTACCATAATCCTGGATCCCTAACATTGATGTTAGTCCCCAATAGAAATATTCTGTGGCCATACATTCGTAATCACATGTGTAATCATCGTAGTGATACCAGGCTTCTGGAGGATAAGGGTTTGGGATACTTGTAAAATGACCACCTCGTGCCAAATCCATTGCTAGTGTTAGTAATGAGTTTGAGTTCTCTTCTTCGCTGAAGGCTGATGGATAGGCGTTGGCATAACCCAATGAGCTAATGGTATGTAAGTTTTCCTCAATTGTAGCATCAAATTCATTCACAAGAGGTCGATATGTAATGATTTCAAATTCATAGCACACAGCTGACACACCATCACCATTATAATTTTCAAAAAAAGATATCTCTGCTGGTGATCCTTCATCTTCAAAAACAGGCATTAGGGCCCCTCTTGATAAGAGCTCATTCAATACAAGTGAATTGTCAACAATACTATCTTCATTATTATCCAACCACTCTGCAAAAATAGCAGCAACATGCTTAACCTTCTCATTTGATACACCATCTTCAGCGTAAATACCAATTCCAAATACATTTATGTACTTAGTAAATTCACTAAAGGCAGGATCAGAAGAATTTGGATTAGGTTCGATATCAAAGCAAACAGTATTCTGCCCTTCTGCTATAACAGAATAAATTAGCAGTATAAACACAAGATATATGTACTTATTTATCATAAGGTTTATTAAATCAATTTTTAAATTCTAATTATTTTCAAGAGAGGAAAATATCCATTCAGGCACAAGTTGTTCATTTTTACTTTTTTTAGCTAGTCGAATTGCTTGTTTAATAGCATCTTGTGTGGCTTTATGCTCTATCCCAACAGCATCTTTTCGCAGTTTTGCGCATAAAACGTAGTTTTCTATAGCCTTTTCGTATTCTTTTAATTGCTCATAACAAAATCCCAATTTATAAGGGAACCCACCTGCTTTAGAGTCACTTTCAAAGCCTTTGATTAAATAGTCTATTGCTATTTTATAGTTTTTTTCATTAATAAGAACGTTGGCAATCTTAATACATATATTTGAATTATCTAGATCATTACTTTCTGATATACTAAGAGATTTTTTAAGATTTTTCAATGCATTTAAGTAATCTCCAGAAAAATGATAGCATTCTCCAAGATTCTGATATGAAAGTATACGACTTTTAACTTTACCTAAGTCTGAAGTTGTATCAAGTTTACCATGTGTTTTGATATTAAAAGCCAAAGCAGATTTAAAAAAGCGTAAATCTTGATTTTTATTAGTTTTAAGGTAACGTCTTCCAAGGCTATTATATACTGACGCTGCAAGTGAATTATTAAGTTTCATAGAAGTAACGTCATTTTCTTTTGTGCTATTTATTAATAATATATTTAAAGCCTTTTCTAAACTCTCAATTGCTCTTGGCACATCATTTTTAGAATCAAATACGTTACTCATATCTGCATAACTTTTAGCTATTTCATAACTATTCTTACCATATGCTTTAATTTTATAGTCAATAGACTTATTGTAGTGTTTAATTGCCTCATCATATTTTTTTCCAAATTTATATACTCTAGCTAGCCAGTAATGCGAAGCAGCTATAGAATGATCAGGAATACCTTTGTAGTTTTCAACAATTTTCAAGGATTTTAAAGCAAATTTTAAAGCATTATCATAGTCCTCAAAATAATTCATGTAATAAGATGCCATGTTTAAGTAACTTGTCTCAAGGTCCCAACATAAGCTTGGATTAGTTTTTATATGACTTTCTACAATTTCAATTTGGATTAAACGATATTTTATCATTTTATCATACTCTTTAGTCAACTTAAAATATTCAGCATATTCATAACAGGTTTTCGCATACTCTAAAGATGTATCTCCAATGCTGGATGCAATGATTTGCAAATGCTTTTCACATACAGCTTTTAAATCATCTAATTTTCCGGTTTCATTTAAAACTACTTCTTTAGCATTAAACCATTTATCAATTAAATTACTCCAATCATTTGTATTGTGTCTTTTGTAAATAAATTCTTCACAGCGTTTTAAATCTTTTTCTGCTTCTTCAGGGTATTCTTTGCAATAAATACCACCGGACCATGTATAATAAAAATCAATTACACATGAGACCCAATGAATATTTTCTGCTCCGTTAGTAAGGAGTAAATTAATATTCTTCATATATATTTCAATACCCTGTTCTCTTTTATTCAAATATTGCGATACAACTTTAATTCTCAATTTTATCCATAACTTAATTAGTCTTAGATCTGCAGTAGTTAAGGCTTTTTTCAGACAATCAGCAGATAAGTTATCAATGTCATGACCTTCAAAGTTGTTTTTAAGTAGGATAGTTAACTTTCGATCTTCTATGTATAGGTTAAACCTATGGTGTTCTTTTGATGCGGTAAGTTTTTTGTCAAGTTTATCCAGAAAATTCAATTTTTCTTCCATTTTCAAGGATGAAGAATTTAGGTACAGAAAACCTAAAGACAATAGTGTAGTTCCTTTATAAGTGTCTTCTATTCTGTTTAAGATAAATTTTAGCTCATTTTTAGTTAAGCCCAGTGAGACATCAGCATATGCCGAATTTTCAATTAATTGTTTTTGATTATTTTTTGGTTTATTGGTGTTCTTTTCATCATTTATATCAATAATTTCATTTGTTTTTTTCATGGCAGATGCAGATATCATCTTATGTAACATCAACCCATAGATTCTTAATTCCTGCTCTATAGAACCTTCCGCATAGGAAGTGCTAATCAGTTCTTTTCCAAAATGTGTTACTTCTAAATATGAAGTATCCGGACTAGCAATTTTATTGATTAAAAAGATCAGCTCAGCTAGTGCAGTAAGTTTTCTGTTTTTCAGAAAATCTGTAAAAGCATCTATCTTGTCGTATTCTTCATCTGCGATTAGTCGTACAATTATTTCAAAAATAAGACGCTTTGCTGATTCATTATACTGTGGGTTAGACATCATTAACGTAAGCCTCCTTACAACCGACAATACTTCTTCAATAGAATATTCAGAAGGATCTTCAATAATGCTTTTTTGAAGCTCAAGGTATCTTTTGTTGTATTCAATAATGATCTGCTTAACACCAGTGTCCTGAGAGCCAGGGAAATAACTTTTTATGGCAGAGATAATGCGTTTATCATTGAATTTATAAATATTATCTTCATCAGAAACATCTGTGATAAGTCCTTTTTCTTCAGCGCTCTCTAAAAACCCAAGTATTTCCAGCAGTTCATATCCCCATACCTGTGATAGGATGTTGGCATTGAACTTATTGCCTATAATTGCAGCACTCTCCAGAATACGGGTCCATTTTTTATCAAATTCATTTAAGATGGAGTGGTAGTAGGAATCTATTTCATCTGTGTTTGGCAGTTCCATAGAGTCAATAGAACTAGTAAGTACATAACCATCAGGAGTATATTTAAGTACTTTATTCTGTATCCATTGCTCAATTACTTTTAGTATGTATAAAGGGGTAATTGTTAATTTGTCCTTATTATCTGAAAGAGCACTATTGAGTTTGTAGTTAATATCTGCCAGTGAATCATCCTGGATCTTAAACTGCTTGTTTTGTTTGCTGATGTGATTTATAAAATCTTTTACATTGAACTGTTGTTCAGTAAGAAGGTCTTCAATAATAGTTTTGGACTCAAGCTGTTCATCTAAATCCTTTAGATCACCCATGAGCTTTTTATAATCCACACCTCTATAATTGCTCACCTGATCGTTTCTTAGTGTTAAGATAATACACAGATTCCCTCTGATAAATTCATTTCTGTTTATGGTTTTAATAAAATGTTTTAAAAAGGCATAGCTTTCTGGGTCGATCCAGTGAAGATCTTCCATAACAAAAACAGTTTTGTTTTTACTGGCTTCGAGCTTTTCGGCTATTTCCACGCATATTTCGGTCATGGAGCGATTTTCATCTCTTTTAAGTTCACTGATCATGTCTGAACCTGCACCTGTTATATCAGCCATTGCTTTTATAGCATCTCCACTTATGTTTTCCATGTGCTGAGAACGATCAGTAAATTCTTGCACTTTCAGTAAATCTTTAAATGCTTCAATAAAAGGCTCAAATGAAATGGTGTTTTCATCTTGTATCTCATCACAATCGCCATAATACCAGTTCCATTTATTTTTTGTAAAGATCTCTTTTGCTTCCTCCAGGCTTCTGGTTTTTCCTATTCCCATTGGTGCAGCAACGATCATCAGGTTCAGATTTTCTTTTGATATACTATTATTGATACGCTCATAAATATCTTTACTTGGATCAATAACATCTTTAATAAACTTAAGATCGCTTAAAAGTGTTCTTTCTGTGGAAGATTCTAATTTTTTTTCATTGATTCTGTCCATGTATTTACCCATGCCCCAATGAATCAGAGAAAGAGGTGCAATAAAAACCAGACTGCTTATAAATACCGTTGGAGATATTTCTGTAAGGGCATAGGTATTAAAGAAGATAAGTGCAAGTATACCTATAATAAGACCGCTAACTGCTTGTGTTTTTAGATTTCTGTGTTTGCTTTTGCTGGTAAATTGAAAATAAGATCTTGCTAACAGGTCACCTATAACAAAAGTAAGTACGACAAGAAGAAAGAGTGATATTATGGGCTCTCGTTCAAACTGTATAATGTAAAAAACAAAAATAGGGAGGTAAGTGGCATAGAGAGAAGCATTGGCAAAAGTTCGGTAGCCTCTTATGTTATGAAAACCATCTAATTGCAATCGGTTAATTAGAAATAAATTTAAAAAAAGTGGTATTATACTCATTCCTAGTGTTAATACAATTATCCATAGTATAGAATTATATTCCTTAAAATGATCGGCTGGGTCAGGTGATAAAAAGGAAAGAGAGTAGATCATTACAAAGGAAAGCAGGGTGGGTGTGGCAAAGCAGATGCTTACGAACTTTAACTTTTTTACAAACTGGAAAAATATTTCTTTTGCCGAGAATAGTTTTCTTGTTCTTATGAATTTGATGATAATTTCATCAAAAACAGCGATTAGAGCAATAAATAATATCGATTCCAGTATTAGTAGCAGTATATTGATACCAAGTACATCTCTTTTATCCTGACTGAATCCTCTGCTGAAAACTGCTTCAGCAATTCCGTTATCAGGAGAATAGGTGCTGAATTCAGTATGTACTAGCCAGATTTTTTCATCTATATTATCCATATTGGTAACATAAAAAACACCTAGGTTTTCAAGTTCCAAAGATTTACAAATAATATTCATTGACTCATTATCTCTAATTCCGTTAGTGAGGTCCTTTGTTTTTTGAGTACCCAAGAGTTGATTTAATTTCTCAGAAGTGACTATGTAATGACTAGTGTTACTCAAAATAGTTTGCCTTACAATCTCAAACATTTCATCATCGCATTCACCTCTAACAATTATTGAAGATATATTGGCCTTAGATAATGGACCATTGTGTATTTTTTTAAAGGTGGTATTAAAAAGCTCTTCCAGTGCATTGTCATAGGCATATTCAATGACGTCATCAGCAAAACCCATAAAAGGTGGCATTCCATTAAAATATGGAAAAAGTTGTATTTTATGGTTCATATTATACTCACAGGTAATAAGGGTAAGCTCTATCTTTTCTTTGAATGCTTGCGCCCATGCACTGTCTTTGCCAATGATCATTAGTGAATCACAGTACTTACCAGCCATATTTAAAAAATATTTACTGTTGTTGGTTTTTCTACTTATATAATCCAGGGTAAGAATGTGGGTTTTGTATTTGTTGTATTTGCTGATAGAAGAATCTGCAGGTGCTGTGGCATTGCAGTTTTTAGGAGTTATCAAAAAACTACAGCAAAGGGTTAGAATAAATATAGGCAGCTTCATCAAAAATATTTTTTGTAATGTTTGAAATGATTTTATGATAAATATAATATAATTACTAATCACTTTGTAGACACTATATAGTTTTGAGTAGTTTTTTTTATATTTACGTATTAAAACTAGTGCTAAAATTAATATGAAATATATCACTTAAAATAGTTATGGAAAGAATAGTAATGACATGGGGGTTTATCCCTGAAGAGAATGTATCTGAAACAATATACTGTGGTGATGGAGAGACTTCTGGAACCATTGAATTGAATTTTGAAATAATTGGAGATACTTGTAAGGGTATTGACAATGATTTTAATGTCAAATTTGATAATAGCGAATTGTGGGATCCCAACTCCGAGCTCTATAATTCAATGTCGGTATATATCTCTGCAACCTTTGATAATAATGTAATACCTAGCCTTATTTATGGGGCATATGTACTTGTTAATGATGAACCTGATGATTATTCTTTAAGTTTTGAGATTATTGATTCAGAGGCGGGCGTATTTATGAATACTAATCAGCAGTATAATGGCAAAATCTTTTTAAGGTACTATTTTGAAGAAGAAGACGAAATATATGATGAAAAAGTTTGTGTGGGTAAGATTGATAGTTAAATGTAGAATGAATGTTTATTATGGCAGGTTTTTAATGAATGCCAACGTTTTAGCTAAACTGCGTTAAATGCAGTTTAGGTTTTGTTGGCAAATCATATTATAAAAGAAATCAATCTATTTTCATTTGTTCTTCTTTGTATTCATAATCTATAACATCATTGTATAAATTATTAATTTACAGCTTATTGAAATTTATATAAATCATATAATACATCACCTAAGATCTCTCTAATTTTATCAGAATTTATTTCACCATCTGGCTGATGGTTTTCAGAATTAAAGATTCCTATACGTACTGATTCACCATTCTGATTAAATCCAATTGAATCACTTAAAAATTCAATAGCTGCTGAACACATCTCATAGTCCATTTCAAGTCTATTTAGTCGATTATCAAACTCATCTCCTGTGTCTGGATTTAGAATTAATAAATAACCATGTAATGTTCCTTCAAAACAATACATATTGTCATTTAGTTCTTCCAAAGAACTATATCCATCAAACCATCTTTTGTGGTCTTTTTCAAAAAGGTTTTTAGCAATATCGCTCATAATAATTTATTTTAAATGTTTATTTTATAAAGTTTTTAATTATTTACAATGTTTTAGCTAAACTGCGTTTTAATGCAGTTTAGGTTTTGTTGGCAAATGTTATTTTAACTCATAGTTAATTTAAAAATTACTCTTGTTTTTAAATCACTTCATAACTTGCTCCAATCTCGGTAAGAATATTACAAAGGTCCTCTAAGATTATTTCTGGGGGGTCCATGTAATTTTCTGTGTTGATCGTAAATACGTGAATTATGTCCCTTTTATCTAATGCATTACATAAAAGTAGATTGCCATCAGATTCCATTTCTATTAATATGCCTGATGATGGATTCTTCGATTCAATGATTATATCGTTATTAGACGAGAAAAAGG
>JGI26252J51714_1000922_pt1 | contig 13809 bp, 16 predicted proteins | sample SaaInlLV_10m_DNA_4_FD_51714 | JGI IMG/M metagenome (IMG submission 51714)
GGTAAAGGCTCAACCATCGCCTTTATTGAAAGTATTTATCAAAAAAGCCCTTTTAAGGTTGCTAAATTCACTTCGCCTCATATTTTAAATTACAATGAGCGCTTTAGCGTTAACAACGCCCAAGCGACTGATGGTCAAATCTGTACAGCTTTTGAACAAATTGAGTTGATTCGAGGAGATATTTCGCTAACCTATTTTGAGTTTTCAACGCTTGCTGCTCTACTTATTTTTGCCAAACAAAAAGTTGATATTGCTATTTTAGAGGTGGGCTTGGGTGGACGACTGGATTCAACTAATGTCGTTAATACTGATGTCGCTGTTATCACCAATATTGCCATTGACCACGTAGACTATTTAGGAGATACGCGCGAGCTTATTGGTCATGAAAAATCAGGTATTATGCGCGCTAACACACCTTGCGTCTGTGGCGATGTCAACCCGCCAGACTCAATAACAAGGTACGCTAATACGATAGGTGCTTGGTTAGAATTTGTACAACATCCTTATACTGGGCTAATATCACTTAAAGGTGAACACCAACAGCAAAACGCCGCTTTGGCTGCTTTATGTGTTGACAAGCTCAATAATAAATTCAAGGTTAGTAAACAGGCAATCCAGCAAGGCTTGGCAACCGCCCAGCTAAACGGCCGCTTTCAAATAAAAAATATTAACAACAAGCAGTTTATTTTTGATGTGGCACACAATGAAGCAGCTGTAAAAGCTTTAACTAAAGAGCTGGCCAAGGATGAGCAGCCTACTTTGGCAATTTTTTCAGCTTTAAAAGATAAAAACATCTCATCAATGATTAAGGCCATCTCTCCACTCATTGACCAATGGCTACTAGCACCACTAACTGTTCATCGTGCCGCTGATATGAGTTTTTTAGTCGATCAGTTCCCACTTAAAGAGAGTGTTCGCAGCTGCCAAAGCATGAGTTCGGCAATTGAGCAAGCACTACAGCAACGCTCTAATCAACGTATTATCGTTTTTGGCTCTTTCCATGTTGTGGCGGATGCATTAAAGGTACTTAAGTAATGCATGATTGGAAAATCTTGTAAAATTACCGCATATAACAAAACGTTCTGTGGAGAGGNTCGATGAATGAGTTTTTTGCAAATATCTGGAATATGGTCAGCTTATTAGCTTGGTCCGATTGGGCAACTCTGGCTATTTTGGCCGCATTTTTGGTAATGGGCTTTAAACGAGGCATGGCAAAAGAGCTGATTAGTCTTGCTTTTTTACTACTTTCCATTGTGCTTGCCTGGTTGTTTTATCAGCCTCTAGCAGTGAGTGATGCCATTACTTGGCTACTACTTTCTCATCAGTCCCATATGGCCATTGCCTTTGGCATAATTTTTGTTGGTGTGTTACTCATTAAAAAAGCACTTTACAAACTGACTGACATTTCATCTAAGGTTAGCAATCCNTGNGCTTTAAATAAGCTTTTTGCCTATTTTGTATTTCTAGGTATTGCCGCAATTGTAAGTTGGTATTATTTAGATATTATTGCCAATTTGGGCATTATGGAAATTGTCATCACCAATAACTCAATACGGATTGGCCTATCTTTTATCATCACTTTTGCCATTATTATCGGCACATGTGCCAGTATTTCTAATATGCTAAATATTTCAATTGACTCGTCAAAACCTTGTGCTCTATCAACATTATTTAAAAAAATTCTTGATACACTGAGCACGCTCGATCAAGCACTAAACGCTAAAAATATTAGTGGTAATAGCAATAATTTAGGCGGCCTATTGGTTGGGCTAGTTAAAGGTAGTTTGGCTATCTTGATTATGGTGCTAGTATTTCAAAGTATTGATAGCATCTCTCAACAACACTACTGGATTGAAGCTAATGGCGCATTAAGAACTTTTCAAGATGTCGCCTCAGACATTAAACCTGCTTTGTCAGAACACTTACTATTTATCGAAAACGAATAAGGAAACCCTTTTATGTGCGGCATTGTTGGCATTCTTTCTACCACTAAAAAAGACACGGCGGTCTATATTTATGACGCCCTAACCATTCTTCAACATCGAGGTCAAGATGCCGCAGGTATTGTCACCGCCCACAAAGGCCGACTCTACATGCGAAAGTCAAATGGCTTGGTTAAGAACTCTTTCAGAACTAGACATATGGCGTCTTTGCTAGGCGATATGGGTATTGGACATGTGCGCTACCCAACCGCAGGCAGCTCAAGTGGCGCAGAAGCGCAGCCTTTTTATGTTAACTCTCCGTATGGCATTGCTTTTGCTCATAATGGAAATTTGACCAATACTAAGGAGTTGGCGAAAGAGTTATTCGAACAAGATCGTAGGCATATTAACACCAACTCCGATTCTGAAATTTTGCTAAATATTTTTGCCAGTGAATTGGCTAAACAACAAAAACAACACATTAACGAGCAAGATGTTTTTGCTTCAGTTAAACAAGTTCATAAACGCGTCCGTGGCGCATACGCCACCATTGGCATTATTCCAGGATTTGGTATTTTTGGCTTTAGAGATCCAAATGGAATTCGCCCGCTAATCCTTGGAAAGCGCACCACAAAAGGCGGAACGAAACACATGCTTGCCTCAGAAAGCGTTGCACTAACAGCCCTTGGTTATGAAATAACTCAAGATGTCAAACCTGGTGAAGCAGTGGTCATTGATCGCCAGGGAAATATTTTTGTACAACAATGCGCTGAGGCGCCAAAATACTCCCCATGTATCTTTGAATTTGTCTACTTCGCCAGACCTGATTCCGTAATTGATGATATTTCTGTCTATAAAACCAGACTTAGAATGGGTGAGCGTCTAGCGGCTAAAATTCACAAAGAATGGGGTGATGAGAAGATTGATGTTGTTATCCCTATTCCTGATACTTCACGTGTCTCAGCTTTACAACTAGCCAATGAGCTACAAATCAAGTACTCGGAAGGATTAATCAAAAATCGTTATATTGCTCGCACATTTATCATGCCAGGGCAGAAATTACGTAAAAAATCTGTTAGACAAAAGCTTAGTGCTATCGGCCTCGAGTTCAAAGATAAAAATGTTCTACTGGTAGACGACTCAATTGTCAGAGGCACAACCAGTGAGCAAATTGTCAAAATGGCGCGAGATGCTGGCGCTAAAAAAGTCTTCTTTGCCTCGGCCGCACCTGCCGTTCGCCATCCTAATGTGTACGGCATTGATATGGCCAGTGAGAAAGAATTTGTAGCCCACAATAAAACCACAGAAGAGGTATGTAAAACCATTGGCGCTGACCGATTAATTTATCAAGATTTGGATGATTTAATCTGGTGTGTTCAGCAAGGTAATATGAAAATTACCGAATTTGATTGCTCTTGCTTTAATGGAGAGTATGTCACCGGTGACATCAACCAAAAATATCTAAACGACATTGAAGCAGTTAGAGCGGACTCAGTCAAAGAAAAGAACAACACCAACGAAAGCTCTGAACTTATCTGCAATGATGTAGAATAAACTTTATTTGCTAATTTTTTAAATTTAATGACAACCTTAAATTTCAACACTAAAGCGATTCGAGAAGGCTATCGAATAACTGGCGAACAAGAGCACTCTGAAGCTATCTTTATGACTTCAAGCTTTGTATTTACCTCAGCTGAACAGGCGGCCAATCGATTTTCTCAAGAAGATCCTGGCAATATTTATGCACGATTCACTAATCCAACAGTAGATGCTTTTGAGAAAAAACTAGCAGCACTTGAAGGTGCACAATCCTGTGTTGCCACTTCAAGTGGCATGGCTGCAATTTTTGCCACCTTAATGGCTCTCTTAAAATCAGGTGACCACATTGTCGCCTCTCGTAGCATGTTTGGCACCACAATCGTACTATTGAATACCATTGTTGCTAAGTTTGACATCCAAATAAGCTATGTTGATTTACCTGACCTATCGGCCTGGGAAGCATCTATTAATGACAACACCAAACTATTTTTGTTAGAAACCCCTTCTAACCCACTAGGCCAAGTAGTTGATATTACCGCGCTCAGCAAAATCTCCAAAGCAAACGATATTTTGTTAGCAGTGGATAATGCCATCTTAACACCGGCGCTACAAAATCCAATCACCCTGGGGGCAGATATTGTTATTCACTCTGCCACCAAATATATTGACGGCCAGGGGCGCTGCTTAGCGGGTGCAGTATTAGCTACTGAAGATATTATTGAGCAAGTGCATGGCTTTGTACGTGCCACAGGCCCGAGTTTAAGTGCCTTTAATGCCTGGATTGTACTCAAAGGCTTGGATACACTNAGCTTAAGAATGAAGGCACACTCAGATAATGCCATGAAAATAGCAACCTGGCTAGAGCAACAAAAATCTGTAGAAAAAGTTCACTACTTAGGTCTAGAGTCACACGCACACCACTCACTAGCCAAGCGTCAACAATCTGGATTTGGCGGCATTGTTTCATTTGAACTNAAAGGTGGTCAAAAAGCAGCATTCAAACTCATTAACGCTACCGAGGTTTTCTCAATTACNGCTAACTTAGGCGATACAAAGTCAACCATTACACACCCAGCAACCACTACACACGGCAGGCTAACAGATGAAGAAAAATCAAGCACTAATATTTCCGNAGGACTGGTCAGACTTTCCATTGGACTGGAAGATGTCAACGACTTGATAGCAGATATAAACAAAGGACTTTGATGTATAATTTCATCAAAAATGACATAAGGTAAATCTATGCAAAACTCATATTCATACGAAGAATTAATTCAATGTGGCAATGGCGAACTTTTTGGACCGGGTAATGCTCAGTTGCCACAGCCTCCTATGCTAATGTTCGATAGAATCACACACATTTCTGACGAAGGCGGCGAGTTCNGTAAAGGTGAAATTGTTGCTGAGCTTGATGTTAACCCTGATTTGTGGTTTTTTGGCTGCCACTTTAATAACGACCCTGTAATGCCTGGCTGTTTAGGTCTAGATGCCATGTGGCAACTAATCGGCTTTCATTTAGGCTGGTTAGGTGGTCCAGGGCGTGGACGCGCACTGGGTGGTAGTATTAAGTTTACTGGCCAGGTCTTACCAACGGCTAAAAAAGTCACCTACCGAATTAGCCTTAAGCGTGTTATCGCACGTAAACTCTACATGGGTATTGGCGACGCCACCATGGAAGTTGATGGCAAAATTATTTATGAAGCCAAAGATCTGAAAGTTGGCCTTTTTACTGACACGAGCGCATTCTAATGAATAGAGTTGTTATCACCGGAATGGGTATTGTTTCTAGCTTAGGCGCAAATTGCAATGAAGTTTTAGAATCTTTAAAAACAGCAAAATCTGGAATTAAGTTTGATGAAAAACAAGCTGAAATGGGGCTTAGATCTCATGTTTCTGGCCAAATCGCTGAAATAGATTCAAGTGAGATCATTGATCGAAAGATGAAGCGCTTCATGGCAGATGCTGCTATTTACAATGCGGTCGCACTGGATGAGGCCATTAAACAATCAGGCTTAACTCCAGAGCAAGTATCTGACCCAAGAACCGGCCTTATTATGGGATCAGGTGGTGCATCCAATCAAAATGTGGTTGAAGCAGCAGATATTCTTAGAGATAAAGGCATTAAGCGAGTTGGTCCTTACCGCGTCCCACGCACAATGGGCTCAACCACCTCGGCTTGCCTTTCAACCATGTTCAAAATCAAGGGCATTAACTATTCAATTAGCTCGGCCTGTTCCACCTCTGCCCACTGTATTGGTAATGCCATGGAGCAAATCCAGCTAGGCAAGCAAGATGTAGTATTTGCCGGTGGTGGCGAAGAGCTTGATTGGTCGCTCACCATGTTATTTGATGCAATGGGTGCACTCTCTAGCAAATACAATGAAACCCCTGAAAAAGCCTCTCGTGCTTACGATGCCGATCGTGATGGATTTGTGATTTCTGGTGGTGGTGGTGCTCTAGTGCTTGAATCATTAGAGCATGCTGAAGCACGTGGTGCAACAATCCTGGCTGAACTCACGGGCTATGGTGCCACTTCTGATGGCTACGACATGGTTGCACCATCTGGCGAAGGCGCAAAGCGCTGTATGGAGCTTGCCATTTCTACAGTTGATGGTCCTATCGATTATATCAATGCACATGGCACTTCAACCCCTGTTGGTGATGTCAAAGAGTTGGGCGCAATTAAAGAAGTCTTTGGTGACAATGTGCCTAATGTCGGCTCAACCAAGTCTTTATCAGGACACGCTCTCGGTGCAGCTGGCGTTAATGAAGCTATTTATTCGCTACTTATGCTGCAAAATGACTTTATGGCTGAATCTGTTAATATTGAAAATCTTGATGAGGCCGCTGAAGGTGTGCCTATCGTACAATCAACTACCATACAATCAATTAATCGAGTTATGTCCAACAGCTTTGGCTTTGGTGGAACCAATGCCTGTTTGGTATTTGAAAAGTTTAAGCAGTAAATCCAAACGTCAAAAACTAAAAAAAGGCCGCTTTATTAGCGGCCTTTTTTTAGATTCGGAAGTGCTTAATAAGAGTTAACTAGGGTCTAGTATCAATCTCTTGTTTTTCCTTCTCAGAAGGCAGCATATCCTCTTTGGTAATACCCATAGCAAGAATCATAGAGCTCGCTACATAAATGGAAGAGTAGGTGCCGATTAGTACACCAATTAATAATGCCATGGCAAAACTATGAATAATCTCGCCACCTAAAAAGAACAGGGCTAACAACACTAGTAAGGTGGTTAATGACGTCATAATCGTTCTAGATAAGGTTTGGTTTAGCGCGCCATTAATAATTTTTGAAGGATCAACATGGCGTGTTGAGAGGAAATTCTCACGAATTCGATCAAACACAACAATGGTATCATTCAATGAGTAACCAATGACAGCCAAAATAGCTGCCAATACGGTTAAATCAAATTCAAATTGAAACAAAGAGAAAAAGCCCAGGGTAATAATAACATCATGAATTAGAGCGGCAATAGAGCCCAAGGAAAATCGATATTCAAAACGAAATGCAACATAAATCAAAATACCAATTAATGCATACAGCATAGCCAGGCCGCCGTCATTCGTTAATTCTTCGCCAACCTTAGGACCAACAAATTCAACTCGACGAATATCAACATCATTACCCAGTAATTGGATGATTTTAGTACTAAGCTTAGCGCTTGAAATAGCCTGTGGCTCAAGGCGAATCAATATTTCATTGGTTGAACCAAAGTACTGCACATTAGCCTTATTAAAGCCTGCTCCAGACAGTGTTGCTCTAACTTCGGCCAGATCCACGCCTTGTTTGTAGCCAACCTCAATCAACGTACCGCCAGTAAAGTCGATACCCAATTTTAGACCGTTAGTCGTTAATGAAAAAATACTCAGCACAATCAACATAGCTGAAAAAATAATCGCATAAGTGCGCTTGCCAACAAAGTCAATCGTTGGAATATTTAAAGCTTTAAGACTCATATTGATATCTCCTCTAATTTTTTACCACCATAAATCTTATTAATCATAGCGCGTGAAACAATGATAGCTGTAAACATCGAGGTAACAATGCCAATAGACAAGGTGATGGCGAAACCTTTAATAGGGCCCGTGCCAAAACTAAAGAGTACTAATGCAGCAATCAACGTTGTGATGTTTGCATCTGCAATCGTTAGAACGGCCTTGTCATAACCTGCAGCAATGGACTTTTGAATATTGCTATTTGAGCCTAATTCTTCTTTAATACGCTCAAAAATCAACACATTCGCATCAACTGCCATGCCCACTGTTAGTACGATACCGGCAATACCTGGCAACGTTAGCGTCGCCTGAAGTAAGGATAATACAGCAACAATCATGACCAGATTGAGTGTCAAAGCCACATTGGCCACCAAGCCAAAAACTCGGTATCTAAATGCCATAAAGAACAATACCAAGATAAAACCAACAATCACACTCATGACGCCTTTGGCAATATTATCCGCACCAAGGCTCGGACCAATCGTACGCTCCTCAATAATTTCAATTGGTGCTGAAAGTGAGCCGCTCTTAATAAAAGTGCTAAGTTTCTTGCTTCGCGAGCACTATCAATACCTGTAATCTGGAATCTTGATGAGAACGTACCCTGGATCGTCGCAGCATTAATAATGTCTTGTGTTTTGGAACGATTCTTAACCATCTTGCCATTCTCTAAAACAGTCTCAACTTTATTTTCAATAAATACAACAGCCATACGATGATGTAAATATCTTTTGGTGGTATCTAGCATTGCTCGACCACCAGCACTATCCAATGTAATATTAACCATTGGCGTGGCATTCTCAGAATCAACGCCAGAGGCTGCACCTGTAATATTCTCTCCCGTAGCAATAACACGAGTTTTTAATAATAATGGACGCCCATCTCTAAAATAATAAAGCTTGGATCCAATCGGCGCTCTGCCTGATTGAATTGCAGTTTGTGGATCATTTTTCTCATCAACTAGACGAAATTCTAGCGTTGCCACTGCGCCCAAAATTTCTTTAGCTCTAGCCGTATCTTGTACACCTGGTAGTTGCACAACAATACGCTCTAGCCCTTGCTGTTGAATAATAGGTTCTGCCACACCCAGCTCATTCACTCGGTTTCTTAACGTGGTAATATTTTGCTTAAGCGCATTACTTTTGGCTTCGGCCAAAGCGCCTTTTTCAATACCAACACTCACGTACAATTCATTTTCGTGAGTCACGTCCAGAATAACTAAATCACCTAATTCAGATTTAATTAGACTTAACCCCGCTTCTTTTGCCGCTAGAGTTTTGAAGTGCACTAATAGCGACTCTTTCTCTTTATTAATACTCTTGTACAATCGATCTTGTCGAAGCAACGTTCGTAATTCGTTATAAGATTTATCCAGTGACATATTGGCAACTGCCTGCATATCCACTTCTAGCAGAAAATGCACGCCGCCACGAAGATCCAAGCCAAGCGACATCGCCTTACCACCTAGATCTGACAGCCAAGCAGGGATAGATGGTGCCAAGTTAAGTGCAGCCACATAATTACGCCCCATCTCCTGCTTTAAAACTTCCTTGGCACCTAATTGAGACTTATTATCCTCAAATCTAGCCAATACTCGGCGACCAACTAATTCAACAGATTTATACCTAACTTTATTACTTTCAAGTGTCGCCTTTACTTTATCTAAGTCAGACTGGGCAATGGCCGCATCACCTGCAGCAGAAATTTGCACCGCCAAGTCTGATCCAAAAACATTAGGCAAAGCGTATAACGCTGATAGCAATAAAAAGAATGCGATTAAAGTATTTTTTAGCGCAGAGAATTGATTCATAACAAACTCGGATTAGTTAAATTTTGGCACTACCTTTTGGTAATTTTTGGTTAATGCCTTGTTTCTGCACCTTAACCACAACATTTTTTGCAATTTCTAACGTAGCAAAAGACTCGTCTACTGAAGCGACTGTACCAACAACGCCACCATTAGTTACAACTTCATCACCCGTTTTTAAGGCACCCAATAAAACTTTATGCTCTTTGGCGCGTTTTTGCTGAGGTCTGATGAGTAAAAAATACATCAGCACAAACATGATAATTAAAAATGGCAATCCACCTAAAGGGTCACCTGCACCAGTAGCCGCCTCTTCTGCAAATGCAGGGGTAATAATTAAATCTAATAAATTCATTTTTTTCTCCTATTAATTAATGATTTGTAGTCCGCCCATGTAGCTTTGCAACACAGCAGGAATTTTAATACTGCCATCAGCTTGCTGATGGTTTTCTAACACGGCAACCAAAGTACGCCCCACAGCAAGGCCGGAGCCATTAAGTGTGTGTAATAATTCTGGTTTATTAGTTTCTTTATTTTTGTATCTTAGTTGCAAACGGCGCGCTTGAAAATCTTCAAAGCATGAGCATGAAGAAATTTCTCGGTACGCACTTTGTCCCGGCAACCAAACCTCTAAATCGTAAGTCTTAGCAGCAGAAAACCCAAGGTCACCTGCACATAAGTTTACCTTACGATAAGGTAATTCTAGCGCTTGCAAAACACCCTCAGCATGAGACGTAAGCACTTCAAGAGCCTGGTAAGAATCCTGCGCCTTAACCACTTGCACCAATTCTACTTTCTCAAATTGATGCTGGCGAATCAGGCCACGTGTATCACGCCCATAAGCACCTGCTTCAGATCTAAAACTAGGCGTATGGCCAACAAATTTTAGTGGCAAGTCTTTTTCGTTAACCATGGTGTCACGCATCATATTGGTAATTGGAACTTCACCGGTAGGAATCAAATAAAGCGTTTTAGCCTCACCCTCTTCACCATGTAAGTGGGTTTTAAATAAATCAGCTTCAAACTTTGGCAATTGCCCTGTGCCTGTTAAAGACTCAGCATTTACCAAATACGGCACATAAGCTTCAACATAGCCATTTTTCTCACTATGTTGATCAATCATAAACTGAGTTAACGCACGATGTAGACGCGCCATCTTACCCGTCATGACTGAGAATCTTGAGCCCGAAATCTTAGCGGCAGTTTCAAAATCCAAGCCGTGCATAGCGCCTAAATCAACATGATCCTTTACCTTAAAATCATAAACACCCGGCTCACCCCAGGTTAAAACCTCAACATTGTCATCTTCAGAGTTACCAGCAGGCACCGACTCATGAGGAATATTTGGCATTGACAAGGTAATGGCATCAATTTGTGATTGAATTTCTTGCAGCTCAGCCTTTGCACCATCTAGCTCATCACCCAAGTTGGAAACCGCATCCAATAGTGGTTTAATATCTTCACCAGCCGCTTTGGCTTTACCAATAGACTTAGACTGAGTGTTGCGAGAATTTTGCAACTCTTGAGTTTTAACTTGATTTTTTTTTCGATTATTTTCTAACTCGGTTAAGGCTTTGATATCAAAAGAAAAGTTGCGCTTTTTAAGTGCTTGTGCGACTGCTTCGACATCATTTCTTAGTTGCTTTTTACTTAGCATTGTTATATAATGGTTTCCTTATATTGATTTGAATTTCTTATTGACCCAAAGATTTCAAATAAAACTTACTTCAGGAAATTATACTATGTTTAACTCTTTTTCATCTGCTGATGCATGCAAACTATTGGCCGATGGCGCACAACTTGTAGACGTTCGCACAGCGGCAGAATTTTCTCGTGGCGCCCTGCCAAACGCGATCAGTTTGCCACTTCAAGGTATTATGAATGCTAATAATGTTATTGACAAAGATAAAGCAATTATCTTGTACTGTTTAAGCGGTGCTCGCTCTGCAACAGCGAAAAATTATCTTGTGCAAATGGGCTTTGATGAAGTGCATGATTTGGGTTCATTCAAAAACTACAACTGCGAATAACTTCTCGCTCAATTACTAGCAACGCTATCCACATTGCTTGTTAAAATTCTCATAACAACCAAAAAGAGTAATTGCAATGAGAGTTAAAAGCACCTGGCACAAAAACCAGGTAAAAACCATTGATGACATTGCCGGGGCGCTTGCTTTTAATTCTTGGCGCATTACAAAAAATCAACTCGAAGACTTAATCAACGAAGCTTTTGTTATTGAAAAAGAGCAAGTCTTTGATGTCATTAAAGAATACCTGTGCTACTTGATTCAATGCGTTGATCGATTAACCTTTGATACTCTTGATCAACAAAAACGTCAAGAGCTTATATTGCACTTGCCAAGCAATCTGCTGATTATTACCATGAAAACAAAGGTGAGCGTATTGGCCCGGGCGATCACTGGCAAGAATTTATCCAAACTTATAATGCCAGATCACAAGATTATAGTGATTACGAATTTAAAGATGGTGAGCCAAATTATTTGTTCATGCGTTATTTCGCCGAAAAAATTCAACAAGCCATGACTGCGGCAGATGAGAAATGGATTGTTCAGCAAATGTGTGAAATTCAGGCGCCAAAAGCTTTTAAAGCGCTCAATAAAAGCGTTAAAGAGCTGGTTTCGGTACAGCAAATCGTTTCTACAGCAGAAAAAATTCAGCAAAAAAAGAACAAAGTTCCGCGTTCCAAACGACAAACCACTCGCCAAGATATTGATTATAAAAATGAATCTTCAAGTGATCATATTATCTAGCTTGTAATTAGTATAAATCGTCCATAGATAATTCTTATAACCAATAATATTAGGAATTATTTATGATCACCATGTGTACAAGCTGCGGCGCACTTAACAACATACCCGAAAATAAACTTAGCAATAACCCAAACTGTGGAAAATGCAAAAATCCACTTTATCAAGGAAAGCCTATTTCTATGACAGGCGCACAACTAACTCGCGCAATTGACAAAACTGATGAGCTTTTGGTGGTGGATTTTTGGGCAACTTGGTGTGGACCTTGCCAACAATTCGCCCTAACTTTCAAACAAGTTGCTAGTCAATTAGAGCCAAAAGCACGTTTTATAAAAATTGAAACAGAGGCTGAGAAAACCATTGCCACCAAATACAATATTCGCTCTATTCCCACTTTGGTGCTATTTAAAAATGGAAAAGAAATTGATCGCGTATCGGGTGCACTAAATGCGCCAGATTTTACTAATTGGGTAAATCAGAACACTTAAGTGTAACCTTTAAAAATTTCGGAAATTTTTAATATGCGTATTCTTATGTGATTTTAGCCAGCCCTAAGTATAAAATTTACTCTTTAAAATAATATGATTGGCTAAATAACGCAGAAACCATGGTGTTTGTTAGTCAAATAAGCCTTGAAAATTGATTTTTAAAGCTAATAAAACATGGCAATTAGATTAAATTGAAAAAATTGGCAAATTTTAATAATGACTAAAAAATCAAAATTTATACGCCATTTTTATCATAAATCAACCAATCGTCTAACCTTGTATATTTGTCTGCACCAAAGCCATATAGAAAAAGGTACCACCAAATATACTCAACAATGGATTGCCCTTCCATAGGTGTATTACCACTGTCAACAACACTGAAATAATGGTACTAACACCTGCAAAGGCGGAGAAATCAACCTCCTTCATAACATATAACACCAAGATGCTCATGATCATTGGCGGGGGATATTTAGCAATATAATCCATGGTTGGATGATTATGTCGATGACTAAAGAAAACAAATGGCAACAATCTAGTGGAAAAAGTGGCCAACATCATAACGATAATAACCTGCAATATGTAAGCTGTATCGGTCATGGAGAATTAACTTTAGTTAGTTTTGCCAGCATTAAAACAATGATAGACAGCATAATTGAGACTAATAGCATTTGATCATAAAATATAATTATTGCCACGGCAGAAGAAATAGTAGCAATTACAAAGGGCAAGGGCTCCTTAATTTTTTTCCATTGCTCTATCAGTAACACAACAAATAAAGCGGTTAAGGCGAAATCCATTCCTTCGGTGTTGATTTGGAAACTAGAGCCAACCCATGCACCTAGTGTGCAGCCAATAATCCAGTAACTATGATTTAATGCGGTGATGGTGAAATAATAATCCTTGGGGTTTGCATCTTTTGGCGGATTAATAGTGGTCACTAAAGAATAAGTCTCATCGGTCAGACCAAAGGTTAAATACATTTTCTTTAAATCCCACTGTCCATATTTTTTTAACAGTGATAAGCCATAAAAAATATGCCTAGAATTTAATAGCAAAATAGCTACAAATATCTCAAGTAGCCCAGCACCCGCAAGCAATAAACCAATAATCATAAACTGTGCAGCACCCGCATAGACAACAATTGCCATCAACGTTGCAAAATACCAGGCATAGCCTAAGTCTTGAAACAGCATGCCAAATGCCATTCCCAAAGGTATATAACCAAATAAAACTGGGAACGTACTCTTGAGTGTCTGTTGATTCATCAATTA
>JGI26252J51714_1000934_pt1 | contig 13595 bp, 16 predicted proteins | sample SaaInlLV_10m_DNA_4_FD_51714 | JGI IMG/M metagenome (IMG submission 51714)
TAGGAGTCTTTGTAATTGATAACAAGCTAGTGAACCCTACCTGGTATTCACCTGAGGGAGTATATCAATATGGTCATCCAAAAAATGTATTAGGAACACGTTGGATAGGCTTTGAGGATACAGACGGACTTTATGGTTATGGTATTCACGGTACGGCAAACCCTGACTCTATTGGAAAAGATATGTCTAATGGTTGTATACGAATGAGAAATGAAAATGTTGAAGAGCTATTTGATTTTGTAAAAGCAAAGACACGTGTAGTTATGCAGGAGTAATTGCACTTTGAATTAGTATGTATTAATATTCATAAAATATTGGCAGCAGCGAATGGTTGCGAAGTAAATATAGTGAGAAAGGATTTAAGAAGTGGATTGGAGTATTAATAGGGGTTCACATGTCTGTTCCCTCTGTGAAAAAATATTTCCGGAAGAAGAGATCTATCTTTCAGCTCTTTATGATGAAAACAATGAATTCTTAAGGAGGGACTTTTGCCTGGAATGCTGGGATAAAGAGGGCACGGAGAAAAGCTTTTCATACTGGAAAACAAAGATTTCGAAAAAACCTGAAAAGGTGGAGAGATATGCAAAAATAGATGTTTTTTATGATCTGTTTAATAAGCTGGAGAACGAAAAAGATTTATCGAGGGTGAACTTCAGGTATGTGCTCTCCTTATACTTAATAAGGAAAAAAGTATTGAAGCTGATATCTTCACACAAAACTAACGAAAGTGAATATATGGTCCTCCATAACGTAAAGGAAGGCACAGATACTGAGGTGCTAAAGCCTCAGTTAAATAAGGAAGAAGTGTTAGCCGTTACAGACGAAATAGGCAAACTCGTGAATTGCACACCACAAATCAGTCCTGATAATGGATCTGTAGCAGGTAAGTAGAAATGCTCGTCTGACAGATTGTTTAAAGTGAACTAAAGCATTCTTACTTTAGTCACTTCAAACCCAATGTGCACAATGTCTCCCCTTAAGCCGTTGCAGCAGTAGCCTCAGCAGTAGCAGCTTCCTCTGGTATATTGTATGAACAGCCCTCACAGTCAACTAGAATTCCCTGGTTTTTTTTCTGCTTAAGCTTTGTACGCAATTTATCGATTGTCGTTGCCGTAATCGACGGGTCTCTCTGTAGTCTGAACAAATCACGCCTTATTCGTCTTGTCTTCTTTATGCTCGGACATACTGACCGTGCGACTCTTGATGGACATATGCTAACTATCTTCTTTTTGTTTATTCGTTTTTCCATTGTTTTTCCTTAAATGTTATCTGTGTTTACCTCAAGAAACTCTAATGTTTTTCTTGCCGCTATTTGCTCTGCTTCCTTCTTGTTATTTCCTAATCCGGTACAATGCTCTACATTGTGAATTAAGGTTACTACTTCAAAAGTCTTATCGTGATCAGGTCCGCTCTGTTTGATTATTTTATATCTGGGTATATGCCCTTGCTGTCTCTGGCAAAAATGCTGAAGTATTGATTTATAATTCTTATCATGCTTGTTGTCACACACAACATCAATTTCACTCTTCAGGCATCTCAGGGTAAAATCATAAGCTGCTTCTAAACCGCTATCTAAATAAATCGCAGCAATGATCGCTTCGAAAACATTTGCTATAAGCGATTTAGGGAATGAACGGCTTGCCATCAACCCTTTTCCAACGGAGATAAATTGCTTCAAGCCCATCTCCGCTCCAATTTTAGCCAGTGCTGCACGGCTCACAACGACAGATTTAATTTTTGTTAACTTCCCCTCTGAATAATCAGGAAATTTCTTAAATAAATATTCAGAGATAACCATCCCTAAAATAGCATCGCCAAGGAATTCTAATCTTTCATTACTGGGATTATAAGCCGTTTTAAACGATGTATGAGTCAGCGCATTTTCAAGCAGTTTAATATTATCGAAAGAATAATCTAGCGTCTTTTGGCAATCAGCAAGTTTGTCTTCCAATTCATTATTATCAGCTGTTAGTGTCATTTTTTACGAATTTTTTTTCCTTAAATAACATCGATTCCTCAATTGCCGTATATTTAGTGGATGCTTCGATTAATTCTACGGCCGTACTTTTACGAAATGACACAACTTCTACTCTACAGCCATGGGCTTTTAACATCTCCACAAGAGGCACAAAATCACCATCTCCAGAAACGAGGACTATTGTATCAAGTTTTGGCGCTATTGCAATAGTATCTATAGCTATGCCCATGTCCCAATCACCCTTGGCAGTTCCGTCCGGCCTGAGGCGCAACTCTTTAGTCTTTATTTCATAGCCCAATCTCTTAAGTGCATCTGTAAATCCAGATTGATCAACATCAGGTTTATGTACCGCATAAGCTACTGCTCTGATTAATTCTCTCTTTTCCACTGCAGCCTGTAACAACTTACTATAGTCAATCTTAGATTGATGGAGTGCTTTTGCTGAATAGAACATATTCTGTACGTCAACAAANATCCCCATCCTTTGTTTAAACATTGTAACGGGTTCNTTTGGCATGTCTTATCCTATAAACTTCTTTTAATTTATGAGTAAAATAATAAACCAGCATATAATACATACAACTTAGAAACGTAAAATAGATACTATAAACAAANAAGCACTATAATATAGATTCATACAACAACATCAACAATCTGCATTTTAATTCTGCTATAACATATATAAATATANACAGATATGTGATTTGCGGGTTCACTGTCAGGCATTAAGCCCTTAGCCCACAACGAGTTACCACGGGGAGGAAGAAGGCCTGATGATTGATCTCCTTGCCTGGATTGANCTTACATGGTAAGACCTTTAANCCTAATAGGTTAAAAGNGTTTTTCGTTCTAAACTATAAAGTATTTTATCCTGTTTTTTAGAACAGTCAACAAATAAAAAAATTGAAAATCACCATTATTCAAGAATTGTTATTTTGTTGACAGTATCTGTAGGTTTTGTTATATTTTTAAGTCCTAAAATATCCTATAACCTACTGAGATTATTAATATTTATGTACATCTCTGAACCAAAAAAACATATATGAATCTTGACAAATTGAGAAGGAAAATTGACGCCTTCGATTCAAAAATTATTGAACTATTCAATGAAAGAGCAAATGTTGTAAAAGAGATAGGGGCCATAAAAAACCGCAAAAATGCTCAAATTTATGCTGCGGATAGGGAAAAACAGGTATTCGAGAAGGTTTCCGCTAAAAATAAGGGGCCTCTAAGCGACAAATGCCTTTTTGCTGTTTATAGAGAGCTTATGGCAGGCTCAATAATGCTCGAACGACCTGTTAAGGTTTCATATTTAGGACCCGAGGGCACATTCAGTTATTTTGCGGCAAAAGAGAAGTTTGGTTCTTCAATTGAGTATATACCACTAAATGGGATTGATTCAGTCTTTAAGGAAGTAGAGAGTGAACAGGCCGATTATGGTATTGTTCCCGTTGAAAATTCAACTGAGGGTGGTATTAGAGAAACCCTGAATATGTTCATCGAGTGTGATGTGAAGATTTGTGCTGAAATCAATATGCCAGTACATCACAACCTGATGGCAAAGTGCAAAAAAAGTGAAATCAAGAAAATATATTCAAAACCTCAGGCTCTTTCTCAATGCAAGCTCTGGTTAACAAACAATTTTAAAAAGGTCGATCTTCTGGATATTGGGAGCACGGCGGAAGCGGCTAGAATNGCATCAAAAGAAAAATATTCAGCAGCAATTGCNCACTCAGAAGTAGCCCGGATTTACGGCTTNAAAATCATTAAAAGAAATATCGAGGATTACGCAAAAAACATCACAAGGTTCTTTGTATTGAGCAGGGAATATTCGCCTCGCACNGGCAATGATAAGACNGCTATTATGTGCCANACAAAAAATGAGGCAGGTGCNCTATTNAAAATATTAGAGCCATTCAAGAAACACAAAATAAACCTTGCNGATATAGAGCCACTACCAACAAAGAAGAAGGCATGGGACTATTGTTTCTTCATTGATTTTGCAGGACATGCAGATGATGATAAAGTTAAGCTTGCGCTTAAAGAGGTCGGTAAGAAGTGTATTGACATGAAAATAATGGGTTCCTTTCCTGTTGATTCTGTGAAGAGATGAAAAAACAATATATTGCTGGAAACTGGAAGATGAATCTGACATTGGATGAAGCTAGAGACATTGCAAGAAAGCTTTGTGATGGAATAGCTGATGCGGAGACAGTTGACATTGGAGTGTTTCCGCCGTTTGTTTATCTTAAAGATGTTTGTGATATTCTCAGTGACAGCAAGGTTTTTGTTGGTGCGCAGAACATGAATATGGAACAGCATGGTGCATTTACCGGGGAAGTTTCTGGAGGGATGCTCAAAGATATTGGCTGTACGCACGTGATAATTGGGCATTCAGAACGCAGAACGATATACAAGGAAACAGATTCAGAAATTAACTCTAAGTTAAAGGCGGCGTTGCTTAATGACCTGCAACCGATTCTGTGTGTTGGCGAGAGTCAGGATGAGAGAGATGCTGACAAAACCAGAGAGGTAGTGAAAAACAGTTGTCAGGTGGGTTGTTAGATTTGAAACCTGAACAAGTAGAGGGGTTGACTATTGCATATGAGCCTGTATGGGCAATAGGTACCGGTAAAACGGCAACACCTGAGCAGGCTAATGAAGTACACGCATTCATCAGAAACACATTGAGAAGTAAATATGGCGATGACACTGCTCAANGTATTCGAATCCAATATGGNGGAAGTGTGAATGCTGGAAATGCTAAAGAGCTTTTGGGACAGCCTGAAATNGATGGNGCTCTGGTTGGTGGNGCCAGCCTGGATCCAAATTCTTTTTTAGATATAGTGTCTAAAGCCGCAAGCTTTTCATAGACTTTTGTTTTATTAACAATNTTATTTTATCTGTATNTTTTTTCATCTGTTTTAAAAGAGGTAAATTTTATGAATTCGAAATGGATTACGGCAGTTGTTATTATTTTTGGCTCGCTGACCGTGTTTTTTATTCTAGGCTGGTCTACCGTATTGAAATCTGCATTAATTTTTTCATGTATTGTCTTGATTATAAGCGTACTGCTACAATCAGGAAAGGGTGGTGGTCTGGCTGCTATTGGTGGTCTGGCTGATCAGTCAGCCATGGGAGCACAAACAGGTGGCATCCTGACAAAGGTCACTTACCTTGTTGGTGCAGTTTTTATTATTGCTACGCTTTTTCTGACAAAAATGACATTAACATCAATGCATGGAGTTGATAACATTCGGACAGAAATGTCTACTTCACTTGAGCATGATCATGCCAGCCATGAAGGTGCGGTCGATGAACATGCCGGTCACAACCATGCTCCTGGCGAACACGTCGACCATGCACAAGCTGTAACGGAAAATGCTGTAGGAACGGCAAAATCAGTTGGAATGAAGGCTGTTAGTGATGTGAAAGAGACGATAGAAACTAAAGTAGAATCAATAACTGAAGAAAAGAAAAATGATTAAGAGCATGACTGGCTTTGGCCAATCGGAATTGAAGGACGAAGAGAAGACAGTCATTGTAGAACTTCGATCTGTAAATAACAAATACCTTAAGATCAACCTTAGGATTCCTGATATATTGTCAGGTGTTGAAGACAAGATTGAAAAACTCCTGAAGAAAGAGCTGGTCCGAGGGACTGTCAACATGACAATTGAATATAAATCATGTGACCAGGTACCTAAGTGTGTGATTAACAAAGACGTACTAAAAGAGTATCACGACATAATAAATGATGCACGAAAAGAGATATCGATCCAACAGGATGTCACATTAGATAATCTTATCTCTCTCCCTGGTGTTCTGGAGTTTAAGAGAGACGGCGGAAAAGAAAAAGCTGAAGATGATGAATTCTGGCCAGAACTGGAACAACTAGTCAAGCTCTCTATAATTGACCTAAAGAAAATGAGAGAAGCAGAGGGCCAAAATCTGCGAATCGAAATAGACAAGTGGAAGGATAAAATCGTTGTCTTGCTGGACAAAATAGAAACGATGGCTCCTAAGGTAGTTTTGGAGTATAGCAGTAGAATTCAAGAACGAATATCTACTCTACTGGCAGGCATAGATAGCAAGATAGAACAGAGTGATCTACACAAGGAAATTGCAATCTTCGCTGACAGGTGTGATATTTCTGAAGAGCTGGGAAGGCTAAGAAGCCATATTTTATTATTTGATAACGTCATGGATAATGAAGAACCGAATGGCAGAAAACTAGAATTCATAGTACAGGAAATGTTTCGTGAAGCAAATACAATAGCATCCAAAGCAAACAACTCCGATATAATTAAAGACGTGATTTCAATCAAGACAGAGATTGAACGGATGAAGGAACAGATTCTAAATTTAGAATAACTCAACAGTTGTTATATTAAGTCTGGATGCAATTGTGTCAGTCGATAAAAAAAGTAGTAATCTGGTAATTATTTCAGGCCCGTCAGGAAGTGGCAAGACTTCCATCTGTAATGAACTGACGAAATATCCGAAAGTAAAGCAATCAATTTCCTATACCACGAGAAAGCCCAGAGATGGTGAAATTGAAGGTGTTGATTATTGCTTTGTAGAAAGAAGTGAGTTTGAGAAGCTTGTCAATGAAGACAAGTTTATTGAACATGCTGAGTACTGTGGCAATCTATACGGAACACCTGTTGGGCCTGTTAGTGAATGTATCAGGTGATGGTAGCATATTCATACTTGCTATCGATGTTAAAGGTGCAATGCAGGTTATGAAGAAAAGGCCTGATGCTATTTACATCTTCATAATGGCACCTGATGATGAAACGCTGAAACAGAGACTAAAGAACAGACTTACAGAAGATGATGAAATAATCAATAAAAGATTTTTGGCGGCCAAGGAGGAGATGGAAGCCAGTAAGCATTATGATTATTGTGTTATTAATGACAGATTAGATGATGCAGTAAAAGAGATTGAAGAGATCCTGCAAATATAGTTTCTTTTGTTAAGATAGCCTGTAAGAAAATTCTGTTAATCTTAAATGGTTGCCAGGTTTTCCATCAGGATGATAGACATTCTGGTAACTGTATGGAAATTAGTATAATCTAACTCTGATCAGACATGACTAAAAATATAATATTAGGTGTTACAGGTAGTATCGCGGCATTCAAAGCGGCAATAATTGTATCAAAACTGAAGAGCCTGGAATTTGATATTACCGTAATAATGACAAAATCCGCTCAAAGCTTTATACACCCACTGACGTTCAGAACACTTTCTCAAAACAAGGTAGTTACCGATATATTTATTGACGAAAGTGTATACAACCCACAGCATGTTTCCATTGCACACAAAGCAGATTTACTCGTAATAGCACCGGCTACCGCTAATGTTATTGGCAAATTAGCTTCCGGCATTGCTGACGATGCACTCACCAGTACAGTTATGGCCTCGAATGTTCCAGTATTAATAGCTCCTGCAATGGAAGAGAATATGTATATGAACCCGATAACACAAAGGAACATAAATATCCTTCAGGAGGTTGGGTATAAATTTATCGGACCTGAAAAGGGCAGACTTGCTTCCGGCAAAACNGGTNTTGGACGTTTGGCAGACGTGGAGNTGATAATTAAAACAATAGTGGACGAGCTTGCAAACAGTGCNGATTCTATCGCTAATTTGCCGGTTAACCACACAGACGAAGTTAATGNACGAAAAGAGAGTAATGCAGAAAATAAAACTGAAGATAAAGAGAAAAAAAGGCTGCGAGGACCTGCCGTTACCAGGTTATATGAGTCAGGCCGCAAGCGGCATGGATCTGTACGCAGCAGTTGAAAATGATACTGTCGTAGAGATAAATGAAATCAAATTAATTCCGACAGGAATCTTTATTGCTCTACCATTCGGGTATGAAGCACAGGTCAGACCGAGAAGCGGACTGGCATTGAAATTTGGGATAACATTAGTAAATTCTCCAGGAACTATAGATAGTGATTACCGGGGTGAAATAGGTATAATCTTATCCAATCATGGTAAGAATAAGTTTGTAGTAGAAAGAGGTATGCGTATAGCACAATTAGTGGTTCAACCTGTTGTTCATGCTGAGCTGGAAGAGGTAGATGACCTGGACGAGACCCATAGAGGTGAAGGTGGGTTCGGACATACCGGGCATTAAATAGTACTGAAAGAAGTGATAAAATTAGACCGTTATTTATAAATTAGCAGCCTGGCAGCAATAATTGTTACTTTTGAGGAGCTAATTTTTTTATGCTAAGAACCAGAGTTTTTCACTCAGCGTATTCAATTATTATCTGCACCGTTGGAATATTTATTTTAATAAGTATAGCTACGTTCTCACCAAATGACCCTCCTTTTGCAAATTATCCCGTCAACAACCCTGTACAAAATTACTGTGGTAAAATAGGAGCCGGTGTCTCCGGTTGCCTGCTGACATGTATAGGTATAACATCATATCTCTTCGCACTGTTAATCGGCGCTTTAGGAATATCACTGTTCATTAAGAGAAAGATTGAAATTCTATGGGTGAGAATTCTTGGTGGAATACTTCTTATTTTTTCGATTTCGCCGATCCTGGGAATTCTTGACAACTTTGGAAACATATTCTCGTACCCGCCTAAAACAGGTGGTATTGTTGGAATGATTGCGGCATTCAGATTAACAGAATATCTTGGAATCCCCGGAGCATGTATTCTTCTGACAATGGGATTTGTTATTTCTATAATGCTTATTTCCAATAAGTCTCTGGAGTCGTTTTTTGGCTGGGCTTATAAGAGGATAGGCAGGATGATTGTTTCTAAAACAATAGCAACTGATGAAACTGAGGTTGCTTCCGATAGCGGTCTTGATGATGAAGCCTTTGGAGCGCATAGCAACATTATTGAGGATGAACTTGACAGTGTCATGGCACCGCCCGCACCTGTGAAACTAAAGCCAAGAAAGGGGGCTTCTCTTTTAAAAGAGAAAGAACAGAGTATACCTAAAAGCAGAAGCACCAAATTCAAAAATACAGATTATGTCCTTCCTCCTATATTGCTTCTAGATCCACTGAAAAGACATAAACTTGACAGTGATGAGCATATCATGGAGAAAGCGAATGTATTAAAAGAGACATTGCTCCAATTTAAAATTTCTGCTGAGGTTGTCGGTATGGAAAAGGGCCCATCTGTTACCATGTATGAATTGGAGTTGGCACCCGGTACAAAGGTAGGCAAAATTTCTAATCTTTCTGATGATATCGCTATCGCACTGAAGGCTCCGAGTATACGTGTTGTTGCACCTATACCAGGCAAATCTACTATTGGGATTGAAGTACCAAATACTCATAGAAAACCCGTACAGATGCGAGAGTTGTATGAGACAGTAAGTAAAAATAGTAATAAACGAACAATACCCCTACTATTGGGCAAAGATATTGCCGGGTACCCTTTAATATCAGATCTTGCAGCAATGCCGCATTTACTTGTTGCCGGTACTACCGGTTCAGGAAAATCAGTATGTCTAAACTCCATAATATTGAGTATACTCCTTTTCCAAAGGCCTGAAGAGTTAAAATTGATATTGATAGACCCGAAGATGGTGGAGTTTACCGCTTTTAAGGATATTCCGCACTTGATTACACCTGTTGTTACAGACATGAAGAAGGCTGCTGGTGTTTTAGAATGGGCTGTTACAAAAATGGACGATAGATATAAGCTGCTGGCAAAGGCTGGTGTTAGAGACCTTGCCGGATATAATAAGCTGAGTGATTCAGAGAAGAAAAAGAGAGTTGATCCTGAGGGGGTAGCGAATCCTGATGATATTCCACTGCATATGCCGTGTATGGTAATTGTTGTCGATGAGTTGGCAGATTTAATGATGGTTGCTTCAAAAGAGGTGGAAGCTTCAATTATCAGGCTGTCTCAGAAGTCCAGAGCAGTAGGTATTCATCTTGTCGTCGCAACCCAAAGACCGTCAGTTGACGTAATTACAGGCTTGATAAAATCCAATTTACCATCTAGAATCTCATTTCATGTCTTTTCAAAAGTAGACTCACGTACGATTTTGGATCAAAATGGAGCTGAAAAACTTTTAGGTAAGGGAGATATGCTGTTCCTGCCGCCTGGCACTTCCAAGCTTTCTCGAGTGCAGGGGGTATATGTCAGTGATGATGAGATCAACAGAGTTGTTAATTACCTTAAACAGATGTCTCAACCAGAATTTAGTCCTGATTTAAAAATATGGCAGAGCTCTGCCAATGAAGACAATACTGCAAAAGATGAGCTTTATGAAGAAGCAGTTCGAATTATTTTAGAAACACAGCGTGGATCTGTATCATTGCTTCAACGCAGACTGGAGATTGGATACTCTCGTGCAGCCAGATTGATAGATTTGATGGCTGACGATGGAATTGTTGGAGAATATAAAGGAAGCCAGGCAAGAGAAGTATTTGTTGCACTTGAGGATTGGGAGTCACAGAAAAAGTAAATAAATAATATGGACATTGAAAATAAAAAACCAGATATACAGAATAAGGAGTTTAATGTGAAAAAAAGTGTCATTTTTAATATACCGAATAGAATAACTCTTTCACGGCTCTTGCTTGCTATAGTTTTTTTTGTTCTTCTAACTCACAGACACTTTAATGTAGCACTCGTTATATTCTTTGTAGCCGTTGCAACAGATTGGCTGGATGGATATTTGGCCAGAAAATGGGAATTATCAACAGACCTGGGGCGCCTTGTTGATCCCTTTGTTGATAAGGTTATTATATGTGGAACTTTTATTATCTTTGTTAGTGTTGCAGAAAATCTTCTTGCACCGTGGATGGTAATTACTATCGTAGCCAGAGAGTTTCTGGTCAGCAGTATAAGGGGCTTTTCGGAATCAAAAGGTGTAAAATTTGCCAGTAATATATGGGGAAAAACTAAGATGTTCATACAGTCGTGGACTATATGTTCAATGCTTCTCTATTACGCTCACTTTGAGAATGTTACCTGGGCAGAATATTTAGTCACTGCCTTCTTGTGGATCACGATTATAGTTACTATCGGCTCCGGCATGACCTACATCTACTCAGCAAAAAAGACATTACTGGCTGCTTAATATGATTGCAACCGGTAATGTCTTCTAATATTGCACTTCTATATCACACGTTAAACAATCTTGAAATGTATATCTTTTCAAGATAATGAATTACTCTTTAAGAACAAACATTCCTTCCATGTTGCCCGTCAGCACCACTTTGATTCTGTCGTGCCATAGCTTACCAAACTCTTTAATCTGCTCATCAGTGCCTGTTCCGCTAACTGACAGAGGCATTAACTCTCCCATCTTAGGATCAGAGGGAAGCATACTGTTGTTATATGATACCTCTACTTTTTTCCCATTGTCNATNCGNTCAAAGATTGCTGAACATATTGCACCAGCTGGTGCATCNCTGCTTTCGTCGAAAGTCAACAGATTGAACCTGTTAAATTTACCNCCGCCTAATCCATGAAATCCACTCTCTCCTGCAGCGCCTGTTATAAGAGTAACTACTTGAGAAATTGGACCATTAACCTTATAGCCAATACCACCTCTAAATGTTACCTTAATGTTACCTCTAACAGGTATTTCATCTCCGTGGAGATGCTTCAATGCAATCAGAGTTAATCTGTACGCACCTGAAACCGCAGGGCATGAATGACCGGCAGTTTTCACAGCATCCTCATATCCATATACAAAAGGTTCATTCTTGTCCATAGCGCCTAAAGCTACGGCAAGAGGATCATTCATTTTAATTGTTTCAACTTCATCAATAAAATCTATATTAAACTTTGTCTGGCCTTCTGCCATTACTCTACCTCCAAATATGATTGTTAAAAACAAAAAAGATAATAAGATATTCAAATGTATTACTAGTTTCAGTTTTGATTGTTTCAATGATAATACTCCCGTTAATCTGCTAATTACTAATTCTAGAGCGAAATCCTTTTATAATAACTATGTACGATCCTACCCCGATCATTAGATTTAATAGGTTAAGGGGTAATGGTAGCAATTTAAAGCCGAGGAATACGGTTTCAAATAACAGAACAGTACCCAGAATTAAGTAGAAAGATATCAAGAACCAGTTCAACCCGGTTACAGTCTTATTACAGTTTGTACATTCATACGTATTCTTGTTGCAGGATGGTATAAAACCAAAAATAATACCGGTCATCTCTTTAAATTGTAATGGAGTTGAACAAGTTGGGCAATTTTTCATAACGTAATGTAAATGCGAAAAGAGTTAATTATAAATGTTGAATGTAAAAAATCAACGTCTAAAATACCGGTTGATGTTTACTTTATGATTTTTCGCGATATGCGTGATTGAAATGTTTATCGTATAATTTTGAATAATCAAAATTCCTGGAGAGCACTTCACCTACAATAATCATTGCTGTCTTTTTAATACCATTCTGAATTGTCGCATCCACTATATTGGTAAGGTCGGAATTAATTATTTTCTCATCCTTCCAACTCGCTTTATATACTATCGCAACAGGGCAGTCATTCCCATAAGCGGGTTTTAGTATCTCTGCAACCCTCTCAATTTCTTTAACACTCAGGAATATGCAGAGAGTCGCCTTTGTTTTTGAGAGCACTTCCAGCTTTTCAGTTTCAGGTACTGGAGTTCTTCCTTCGATACGTGTAATAATAATTGTCTGTGATACACCAGGTAAAGTAAGTTCCTGTTTTAGTGCTGATGCCGCGGCGAGAAACGAGCTTACTCCGGGGATCACCTCATAATCAATCCCGAGTTTGTCTAATTCAGACATCTGCTCCTGTATCGCTCCATATATTGATGGATCTCCAGTGTGAACCCTCGCTACATCAACATCAACTTCCCTTGCTTCTTCCATTACATGAATGATCTCTTCCAGGGCCATTGAAGCAGAATCATAGATCTTAGTATCCTTACTGCAGTAGTTAAGAATCTCTTTATTCACTAACGATCCCGCATAGATACAGTAGCCGGATGATTCAATTATTCTTTTACCTTTAACTGTTATCAGTTCAGGATCACCAGGGCCTGCGCCTATAAAGTATACTTTCATATAATTGAAATTAAAAAAATTCAGGGATTTAGAAATTACTGATTTCAGTGTAGGTTAGGTGAAGAAAATATTCAACAAATCTACATGAAATTCCTTATATGTAATTACCAGCCGGCAAAGAAGCCTCTAATAATATAGAAGAATACAACAGTGATAGCCGCTCCGGCAGGAATTGTAATAACCCAGGAAATAGCTATATCTCGGATTGTAGACAGATTTAATGAGCTTAACCCTCTGGCAAGGCCTACACCGAGTACTGCTCCTACCAGAGTATGAGTGGTAGATACAGGCAATGCCAACTTGGAAGCTAATACTATCGTTATTGCGGCACCGAATTCGGCGGCAAAGCCTCTCGTCGGGGTCAGCTCTGTGATGCATTTTCCAATTGTTTCAATAACACGCCATCCCCATGTAGCAAGTCCGACAACAATACCCAACCCTCCCAGCAAGAGAACTAGCAGAGGAACCTGGGCTTCCATTTCAATCACTCCTGATTTTATTGCAGAGAGGATTCCCGCCAATGGTCCAATAGCATTAGCAACATCATTAGCACCATGCGCAA
>JGI26252J51714_1000936_pt1 | contig 13585 bp, 21 predicted proteins | sample SaaInlLV_10m_DNA_4_FD_51714 | JGI IMG/M metagenome (IMG submission 51714)
GCTAAGGTAGATCCATTAAAGTTCAAGAAAGCGATCCGAGAGCTCAAAGCCTTAACCGTAGAAGGATAAGACTATGGAAAAACCAATGATAACAAAATGCATAAAATTAAAATTAGTGTGTGCAGCGACTATGACTGCACCAAAAGTAAGGAATATAATAACGATAAGGTAGCTCACGGCTGGGCTACACAAGAGATAGATTGGACTGAAGATTCAGTCCGACACCTCACTACTCAAAGCGGCATCAGCTGTAATGAGTACTCTTCCAATAGCAGGAAATCCGATGACTGGGTAAGCTGCCGGCATCTCATGTTAGACTTTGACAGTGGAATAACTGCCAAGAGTCTATTAGATATGCAAAAGACTTGGACCTATGATAGCTATGTCTTCTCTAGTCAAAATCACCGAAAACATAAATTGAAAGATGATCTGATAGGCGATCCTCCTGATCGTTTGCGTGTATTGATCCCGCTTGCAGAACCCATTAGAACTGAATCTGAACGGAGAGCTGTTGAACAGGTCTTTGTGGAAAGATATCCCCAACTGGATAGGTCCTTTATGGGCCGAGCCCGGTATTACGCTCACGGTACAACAGAGGTTTCTAGTTTCCAAAATAGCCAGGGACCCATGGAATGGGAATCTGATTCAGATATTCAGTCAAAGTTGGCTGCATTCTCAAAGCAAGTGAAGGAGATACTATCGGAGGGTAATTCAATATCTTTCCCTCCACATAACATGGATATGATGTTTGAGAAATGTCCTGTTCTGAAAGCTATTGAAACAAATCAGGAAAGCTCTTTTTTGGAAGGGATAGATGGACACATGAGAAGGCTCTTCCTGGGCTCTCAATGTGTGAAATTTGGAGCAGAAGGTCGGAAAAGGGTACATGAGATACTTGAAAGTGCCCCTGATTATGATGTTAGTGTGACTGACAGACATCTGGACAGTATTAAAGGACGACCACAGACTTGTGAACAAATCTGCGGAAGCAATCGTTGTTCAAATATCTGTAAAGCTGGGGGCAACTCTCCAATCAAGTTTGGATATATGGACGACCTCTTTGTATTCCTGGAGAAGCAAACCAGTTCATTTGCTTATCTAGATAGACGAGATGAACAACTCTACTTTGTAGACTCTGAAAAGAAGCTGGATATCATCCTGGCTGATGCTGATCAGAGCCCATCAAAGAAACCTGTTTTAAAAGTCATATTCAATCCATCTAAAGATTTAACAGTGGATAAGACGGACAAGACTATCAACCTGTTTAAGCCTACCGATTATATGGTGGGTGAGAAGACTTTGAAGGTTATAGATCTTACAGTTGATGTTCCAAATATCAATAACCTGCTGTCCAATTTGATCCCTGTTGATGATGAGAGAGACCGCTTCGTGAACTGGTTAGCCGGTATCATGCAAACTAGAGCCAAACAATTGACAGCGTGGGTGTTCATGGGACAACCTGGTGCTGGTAAAAATGTGCTATTGGATCATGTCTTAAAACCTCTCTTTGGCGACAAACAAGCCATCAAGGTTGAAGATGAGCAACTCAAGAACCCCTTTAATGGTTGGCTTCAGAATGCGATCCTAATTGCATTTAATGAAGTAGCCCATGACAATCGTACTCGGAACTCGATAAACAGCAAGGTAAAGGCAATTATTACTGATAATGATATCATGATCAACGAGAAAAACGTAAAAGTGTTCACCATTGACAATCATGCGAATGCTTTGTTCTTCAGCAATGATGCAATACCTGTGCTAATAGAGGAGAATGACAGACGTTTCAACGTGGTGCGGACTGGTGGCAACATGCGAAAGGCTAGTTGGTTCGCTGACCCTGAGCAGTTCTTTGTTGATGTAAAGTCTGAGTTGGATGTCTTTGCTCAATATTTAATAAATTATAATTATGATCCTGCTCTTGCTAAAACTGTAATCAGTAACGGTGTTAAGGATGCTCTAGTTGATGTGGGCATGACTCGTTATGCTGAATTCAGCTCTCATTTAAAGGCAAACGATGTGGACTGGTTTGTGGAGAACATGGATAGTCTATTTCCGACAAGTACGATCCAGGCATTAGGTCTAAACGGAGCGATTGAGAAAGATAGTGCCCTGGCAGCATTTAAAGAAATCTATCAGGATGACCGCATCACGAAGTCCAAGCTGACCAAGGAGTTAAAACTTCACGGAGTTCGAACCGGAGAGATAAATGGTAAAAGAGTATATCGTTGGGATTGAAAAGTGGCGAATTCGCCACTTACTCGCAACTTTGGTCGCAACTTATTTTAGGGGTAAACCGTTACCCAGTAAGGGCGCACGCAACTTTGCAACTTGTCAGTCTATTGGTGGTAAAATAATTATTATATACCACCCGTATACACCCACACCCTGTCAGCTCCTAGTTGGCTTAAAAAGTGAAAAGTTGCGTGAAGCCCTATATAGCCCCATTTCGACGTTTAAAAAGTTGCGAGTAAGTTGCGTCAAAGTGGAGTTTCACATAAAAAGTGGGGAGGACTCACAATGAAATATTTCAAATACACAATTACCCTAGACCAAGGCACAGAGATGCCTGACGGCGAATGGGATGTAACAAGCAATGAAACAGAGGTAAAGTTGGAAGAATTAACTGATTCTCAGCATGAGACTTTAGCAACCCTATTTGCTTCACTATTGAAGGAAAATAAGATCAGAATAGATAAAGCTGTGGAGGAAATTCGATGAAATTCTTCACTAAATATAGAATGGATCATGGAGGTGTATTGCACGATGGAGACAACATCACAAATATGCCAGAGTTAGAAAAACTCAAAACATCTCAAAAGATGAATAAAGACAAAACCGGCCGCATTTTCGCAGCCTTCACCAGACCTGAAGAACAGGCTCTGGCCCAAATACTCAGAGAACATAAATAATGTATCTAGAAAAAAATAACAGCCCAGGTCGAATTATTAACCTGGATCATGTCGCCAGTATGGACTGGGACAAAGAACTATCAGTTGAATTTATTTTGGCCAACGGCCAAACTGTCACCTGGAGATACAAAACCGAAGAAGAACAGATGGAAGATTTGGATAAAGTAGGTAAGCTCCTGCATAGAACTCATAAGCTCATTTCAGTTGAGCTGGACCAGGAGTAGATCATGGCATTAGTTAGATATCATTGCGCAATATGCGGGGATAGTATTGAGGAGGGATCACAGTTTGACCCTTGTGGGGTACAAATCTTCTCAAACCTCAACAAGCCTGAAAGTCAGCAATTGGAACAGCTATTTTTCACACACTATGAGTGCTTCCGTAATTCGCTGGAGCCAGGGACACGGATGTACTTAAACTTTGAAGATCAAGTGGATAGCGCGCAGACTTGATAATAGATACAGGAGGCTCATAGCTAGCAATTCAAGCGTGTTATGAGCCTTTTCAAAAACTCAAACTACCACACTAAATACATGGAGATAATAAAATGCCAAATAGACAAGAATTAATAATAGAGTGTGCTGACTATGGTCTAAGCACAAAAGAGATATCTGACCATTTAAATATTGAGGAGTGGCTGGTTAAAAGCGCTCTAGTAAAGCCACCTACTCCCCGTACCGAGATTCCGGCGAAAAGCACATCAAAAACCTACTATCCTCAGTTTGCCCATAGCACTGAAAAGACAATAGAGTTCTATGAAGTACTCTATGAACACGGGTCGCAAAAGCTGAACGGGTTGATCAAAAAACTCGGACCAAAGCTAGCAGCAGAGTTTATAGGGGCTAGATGGAACACAATGCATGCCCTTAAAATCCATTTTGGGTATGATGATCCCATACCAGCAAATGCGTTAGAGTTATGTTTGTACTTTCCTGAGAAGGTCAGAAGAGAAGTAGATGTGAGAGATGATTACAAATGCGCTAGGTGTGACAGAGTAACTGACGTATCAAATATCCGGTACCATAAGATTTATCATCCAGGTCCAGTTACAGCAGACAACTGCGCGACGTTGTGTAAGTATTGTCGTTCGACTCGGATTAATAAATACTTGAAACACAATCCTAGAATGTTTGATGGTCTTACACACCAGGAATTTGTGGACTGGATTAAGGAGAATGCTCCGTTTGTAAAGCGGGATAGAGTCTACCCCAAGGGGCAGATTGGGTCATGGTAGATTTAGACAGCACAAAAAAAGGGGACACAATTGTGCCCCCTAGCGTTGACGATCTCATGAAGATTGAGCTTAGCGCTTCATCACTTTAAGCATGTTCGTCTCGATGATGATGTAATCTCCTAAATTCCAGACAGGATATATACCATCGCCTAGGGCGGTTGGTACACTTACCTGAACGATTCCTACATCACCAATCTCGATTTGACCTGAGTCAACACCTACTTCACCAACAAGCTTTGCATCACTTTCAACAAGAGCAAGTTGGATGGCATTATCAACTTCTTTCATATTTTCCTCCTTCCTAGTTAAGGACAAGTGTCCTTTTACTAATAGCCATTGGAGTCAGGTAGTTTTTGGTGGGGACTGCAATAATAAATCGGTCCCAACGATTTCTAAAACGGGGACCCTACCCGTCAAATATGAAGTACCAGGTTATTCGATCGAGAAGACTGCTTCATTTTTGGATCGTATATGCTTTTGGAGAAATTTTTTATATTTTTTTTGAGAGGTCTGTATAGGTAAAAAGAAGTACCAACGGCACCTCTTTTCATAACGTTCTAAGACTACTCCAAAACAGTGTCGCCAGACTCTATAAAATCTTGTCTGGTAAGTCGTTTAGAAAACTCTTCAAACTCTGTCCGAAGTTGTTTCGCAACCATGAGTGTCTCACGATTTGACACACCGTCTATCGATATCTCTATCTCACCATATTTGTACCCATTACGGGCAATTGGTTTGATTTTGAATACAGTGTTACACGCAACAATCGGTAGATTACTCCTACTTAATTTGCGTACGTGCTGATTAAAATACTTCAGACTCGTTGGAGGAAGATGCAGAACATAAGCTTTCAACTCTCCTTCCAGGTTGCTCAAGATCATTAATCTGACCTTAGGTTTACAACTTGAGCCCATAGTGCTATGCTCACAGTGTTTGCACAATTCAGCAAGGGGTTCATCTCCAACTGGTATACCCTCAATAGAGGAGCATTCTGGAACCTCTTTTCCCTCGACCCATTTTGCACGGATATGCTGATGTGCGAAGATTACACCAGCGAGGGTATCTCCCAGATCAACTTCAGATTGATCTTCAACATTGTAAGAGGGTCCGCGATCAAGATAGAACACATGTTTCGAGTTTGTTCTATGCTCAACCCTTATCACCGGTATTTCAAACCTGGAGTGTTCGGTTGACATGCTCTCCATTTCGGAGTCCATATCCCAGCCTGCAACCGATAGAGCGGCTCTTACATCATCCGGTACAATAAGTGTGTTTTCCATCATCTAATTCCTTTCTGACATTTATGTCATATTCAATTCGTTTAGCAGATCATTTGCCCTTGAAGCAATCCTATCAGTCACCAATGGGTTTTGACTCTGACACAAGTCTGTATACTGGCAGAACACGCACGCGTGTGAATTGTTCTTGAAATACCACGGTTTCAGTAGTGACTTAAGGATATTGCTTACCTCTTTACGGAAGGCTCGCAGATCCTCAATTGACTTGCTTGTACGGATCAGTGGATAACTCATCTCCTGACCTTTTTCACCTTGAGGAGAATTCCTCTTCCTGATCTTGTGTGCAGGCAGATAATAGATTGAACTATAATCTGGTAAGATGTGGGGTTTTATCCACTCATCTACTCCAACTTTGAACTCACCCCACATTGCTGCGTAAGAATACAAATTCAGCTGGATGTCAGCAGCTACGGCATGAACATTCGGGCGAATAGCATTGCTCTTATAATCGAACAACTCAATCTTACCGTCCGGTAGCTCCCGAAGACCATCTATGGTTCCTGTGAAAGTTTCAGATAAGATGGTGACTCTGAATTCCACTTCTTGATACAGCATTCTTGACAATTTATTCTCTGGCCTCCTGCGATACCCATCAACGATCTCAGTAGCAGTAGCAGTAAACGCCTTGATATCTGTCTCTCTATCCTTTGTGAACCGAACAGGGATATGGCTTTCGTCACTACTATATTCATAATGAGCAAATGCCTTAGGATACATGTTTTCAACATCCATATCCCACTCTCCGTGGTGCAGCCAAAACATTAGCAAATGAAGCGCAGATCCGTTCAATGTTTTTGCAGATCGTGTCTTTGCCTCAATGCCTTTCAGATGCCTGTACTCAAAGAGTTTTGGACACAGGAGATAGTCCTTCAAACTTGACTGTCTCAGCTGAATCCGACTTCTTATTTCAGATTTGGTCATATTTCACTCACTTTCTTCCTTCGAAGACCTTCGATAGGATAGCGTATACCAGGTATAGTGAATTCTCAACGAGGGTCTTGATCTTTTCAAAGTTGCTCATTTTCCTGTTTTCCTTTCATTAATTTAAATGTGATTAAGCAACCACTCGGTAAGGTTCCATGAGTTGTTTGTGTACTGCCAGGTGACGTTCCATGATTGACTGTGGAGGAGAACTCTTCAGAGACTCCGTTACAGCGTTATAAAAGCTCCAAAGGTTCCTTTCTTCGAAGGCATCATGCGATGGGTCCAACCATTCCTTCTTCACGACTGGTATCATCCGTGGATTAATGATCCCTCGACCATAGATCAGACCGAGCATCCGATAGGCTTCGTCATCAGTCATGGGGATCTGTTTCATCACTTCAGCATCTGCTTTGATCTGATTGAATGCGGATCTTGATTTGTAGATGGCTGATAGTGCCAGACCATTGATATCATCCAGGACATTGGTTGTGTGTTTGCGAAGGACTGTCAGATCCCCACTCAAACATAAATTATCGCATACAAATACAGAACTGCCCGTAGCTATACCGATTGATAAACTGCGATCGTAGCTATTCCGGAATCCGATACTCAGTCCAAGAGCAGAGTCACCATTCTTGAATGTGTGCACACCAAACATCTTCTGTCCGTCTCTGGCCAATCCGAACTGTGTTGAATCGAGAGTAAACTCCGGCAACAGGTTCGCAGCCATAGAACTCAACATATTTGCCAGGTCATGGTGAGCCACCGGCTTGTAGCTCCTTGTTTCTTGCGGAAGCGGGATCATTGCCAACTGTTCTATAGTTGCAGGTTCGGCTCCTTTATGAAGCAGTAAAGTCATCTTTCACCTCTTTCATTTTGATTATTGAACAGGCGTTAAGACCAGCCTGTATACTTCTTATTCCATAAAAATCTGGAATAAGAATGGTACTGGTAAACCAATACCTACAAACGATGGAATCATAGGAGGCTTATGCATTACCTACAGATAGCTGATGATAAATACGGTAGCGATGAGCTTTCCAGTCTCGTTTCCAGTGGGCTCTCATTGCTGGGACTGGACAGCTACAGAACTATCAGGGTCAGCACGAAGAATAACAGAATCAGCATCGGCTTTAAAACCCTAGAAGATGCTAATACCACAAGAACGATAGCTGGCGTTCCACCACACCCCCGGAACAAGACATTTAGGAGTAGAGATGTAAGTCAGTTTGTACTGGCTCTCTTTAGTGTGGCAACAACCAGCACCAACAACGTGGCTTAATAAGGAGATTCAACCATGAATCAATTGTTAACAGAAGTAAGCGATAATGAAATCGCAGAAGAGTTTGTAAACCGTTTCCAACTCAAAGCAGGTGATATGATTAAGAACGCAACTTCAGCAGCTAATCATCTGAGAGCGTTTCTCTCAGACTATGCCAGGGACGTAGAACATTTCGTTGTGATCTTTCTTAACAATCAGAACAAAGTGATCACTACGGAAGTCGTTGCATCAGGTACGATCAATTCTTCTGCCGTATATCCCAGGCGAATTGCAATAAAGGTGCTTGAGAAGGAGGCTGCGAACGTCATCCTGGCACATAATCATCCAAGTGGTGAGACTATGCCAAGCAACTCTGATAGAGCAGTAACGAAGAAGCTTCAAACAGCTCTATCTGCTCTTGATATTGAGATACTAGATCACATAATCTTGGGACAGGATCATTATAGTTTCGCCGATGCGGATCTGTTATGAATGCCCAGTGGACACTGACATTCCAGAAGTTCATGAGCGAGGATGAAGTCAAGGCTCTTCGCAAGACTCTTGAAGCGGCTGTTATAATCGCTAAGTCCAAAGCTCATCAAGGAGCAGTGAGAGATCAATGTATAATCGAGTTGGCCTTAGGAACTGGATTGCGTGTCAGCGAGATCGCAGAACTGAAACTCGAAGACATTGATTTAAAGCGTGGCGGGAACACTTTGATCGTTCAGCACGGTAAGGGTGATCGGCTTAGACAAGTCAAGTTCAGCTCAAGTCTAAAAACACTCATCCAAGACTATCTGGATTACCGTACATCAGACAGTGATTATTTGTTCTCTTCAGAACGTCAAGATTACATGAGTTCAAACGGGATACAAAAGGTGTTTAAGAAGTGGGCAAAGAAGGCTGGATTACCAGCTCGTTATAGTATCCACTCATGTAGACACAGCTACGCAGTGAGATTACTTGCAGTATCAAAATCGCTTAGACTGGTGCAACAGCAACTCGGACACTCAAATCCTCAAACGACGACTGTATATGCGACGGTCTTAGATGAGGAAATAAACGAGGCTGTTGAAAAGCTCTAAGCATGCAGAAGAGGATCAACTCAGATCCTTTTCTTTAACCCATCATTAACTCGATATATTTCATAGTGGATTGGTTAGCATACCATTCATATCTTGGTGGAACTGGATAGATAACCACAGAAATGAACCCAATATTATGAAGTTTGAGCCCGAGTACAAGAATCCCCTCGCATCAAGGATAGCCGAATCAGCTTCCGGACTCGATTCCTATTTTGACAGCAAATATTCAGATGATCAACTCAACTCTGGCATGATAGTGACTCCAGCGGTTGTTGTTCTATCACTTCCAGATGATCAGGTGGACGATCTCTTGAGTATTAAGGGCCTTGTGAAGGAGGGATCCTCCGATGAGAAAGCAGCCCTACTGTTAAAGAGTCTACTTAGTGATACCGAAAAGTTGATTTCAGAGTATCGAGAGGAGAACTCATTATCTACTACTGGCTACATTCCTAAATATGAAAAACCCATCGATAAAATTGATGTAGTCAATTCATCGAAGCATTCAATAAAGGTAGCTGAGTTATTGAAAAGTCATATTCGAGACCCGAACTTGGCAGGAATTTTCAAGATAATCGTTCCTCCCGATTTTGTATGCTCATCTACTGATGAGTTTGGAAGATTACACGAGTTCATCAATTCATATCAATCAAACATTCAGACTCAAGTAAATCAGGAGATTCCAGAATATCTGTTCAAGCTCTCAGGTGACTTCTGGGAAATTCGGTATGAAGGTGAAATCATTCGGCTTAAGGATTCCAAGGGACTAAGATACATTCTTACTCTCCTAAAGAACCCAAACAAAGATATTCGATCAGACCAATTAGTAGCCATTGGTTTAAACTTATTAATGATGCAGAGCCAAGATGAATATAGTAGTCTTGGAGAAACCCAACAACATTCTAATCGAACTTTGCCTGATGTACATATCTCTGTATATCAAGATGCGCTTGCAAAACTTAAATCTGAGTTAGAAAACCTATCTCCAAGTAATCGAGGATACTTAGAAAAAATCCAACAGATCTCAGCTTTAGATAAAATGATTAGGAGTAGATTTGATAAATTCGGGCGAAGAAGGCCTGAAGACTCCGGAGAGAAAGCTCGACAAGCTGTTAGTAAAGTTATTGCGAGTGCTAAAAAGAAGATAAAGAAAGAGATGCCAGAATTTCATGGACATTTAAAACGATACCTCACTACTGGTTTCAAATGCGTCTACGACCCTCCACCAAGCGAGCTAAAAAGCTGGCATTATTAAGCAACAATTAGGATTCAATTCAACTTCATAACCCACCTCTTCTGGTGGGTTTTTTTTATTCCCAAAATTGTGACATGAAAAATCACAAGCGAGACACGGTTTCTCTCGCCTGCACTGTGTTCGCCCGAAAGCATGACGCTTTCTCGGGACGAGCGCAAACCCAAAGCGCAGGAGAGATCTCATGGAACTCTGTCAAACATGCCCCAAGAATGCTTCCAAAACTTGTCACCAGATTTGCCCAGCCATTAATGATTATCTAAAAGGAAAGAGAAACTACAAAACTACTTATGTAAATAAGGAAGTTGGGTACAACGAAGTTCACGCCAACCGAGTTTACCAGAGTCTAGAAGAGTATCTAGACAACAGCGGCTCCTTCACAGAAAAGTTTGGGAGCTTACTTCCAGCCATCAGACAGATCGTTAGCGATCATGGGACAGATCGTCAAAAGCAAATCTACTTCATGTGGGTTTCAGAGAAGATGTCATTCTCATACATCGCAGAACAGCTCCACATGAAAGTCCAGTCAGTTCATGAGGTGATTTATGGTCACCGTGGTCAAGGTGGTCTGGTTCGAAAGATCCGCAAGCATCTGGCGAAACTTGGAGAACTACCTGAAGCCAGTTTCATCTCCTGAATCCAAACCAATAACAATCCTCACTCATCTGTCATTCGGTGGGTGAGGTCAACCGAGAGGATGTCTCAATGTCAAAATCAATCTTCACTTCACCTCAATCTAACAAAAACAGCCTGAACATAATTAAGTCCCATATAGAGAAGTTTTTCCAAAGTCAAAAGCACGTCACCTCATATGAATTACAAAACGAAAGGGAAATTGTATGCAACACTGGAATCCTGTGCAACTCAATGCAACAACTAACCGCCGGTCTAGTAGAGACCTTTTTCTACTCAGTTATCTCATGTCCTACTGGGAGACACATGAAACTACCTGACAACAATTCTTCGAATAACCAGCCAAACAAAAGGAGATCAAAATGAAACTAACAACAAATCACACCATGAGCGACGGAGTCTCGGGTACAACCAAGAACCTAGCTAAAGGAGGAACCATCGTGGAACCTTTATTAGAAGATAAGCAGTCAATGACTCCTTATCAAAAGTTGATCAGAAGGTCTTATGGGATTTCAAAAATCTCAAATGCCTTGAATCTTCGCACTCTTCGGAACGACACGCGTGCACTTCAGGCTGAGTTAAACACTCAGGTTGAAACAATGAACGCGTCCTTAGAAGACATTGAGGATGACCTTGATCGTTTGGCTCAGAAGGGTGAGGTCAAATTGGTCAAAGAACAGATCAAGAATCTCGATACTGTTCTTGCCAAGGTCGAAACAAAAGTAGCTGAGCTGTTAAAGGCTTAGTGCTGCATAAGAGGGGCACTTCTTCGGAGGTGCCCTCCTCTTTTGAAATATAAATCATTTTAACAAAAAAGGACACACCATGTCACTACTCCAAATGATTATTCAAAATTTAATTGTAGTTTTTCTAATTTCTCACTTTGCGGAAAAAGATTCAAATCAAAATGAAAGTGAGCCTAATCCCCATCGGGATTAGGTCCTTTTTCTGGAATAAGAATGATAACAATAACAATGAGGACATTACTATGAGTTTCAACAAACCCACCCTTTCAGATCTGACCCTCTTTGATCATGAAGAAGCAGGGTTTAGTGCTGATCAAGTTATCGATTTATTCCCTAATACCGTTTCAACCCATTTTGAAGTAGCGAGTCAAAAAGAAGCAGAATTGCTCTATGGTTTAATCACTTATGATCCATTCCTGGTGCCTGAAAAAGTTTTGAATCCATTGTCGGATTTCCGTCCACGAAGGGAACAGTCAATTTCAGCCGGTAGGCTGGTAGATGAAGATGTTATGTTAGATAACACTCCTGATTACTTCTTACTTCATTTTCCAGAACAAACAGCAGAACTCTTACTATCACAATCAACCTCAAAATTATAAACCAACAAAGAATAGGATATTAATCATGGAACAGATGTACAGTCTAAAAACAGCAGCGACCCTGCTGGACGTATCCGTGAAAACGGTACGTCGGCTGATACATCAGTGCAATATCCCGACATACACTGTCGGATCCAGAATCCGGATCAAAAAATCAGACTTGGATAATATCATCATTAAAAATCTGTCCATAATGGACATCCAATTACCGGTATAAAGGAGGTAACATGACAAAGATAACAAGTATCAAGACCTCCAGGGGGTCTGGATATAAGATCGATTATTATGATACAAATGGTACTCGACGACGGATTAAAGTGTATACCGACCGTAAAACTGCTGAACGTATGGCAGCAGAAATAGAATTCAAAAAAACTCGTATTAAAAGTGGACTTGAAACTAGAGCAGTCGAAAATATCCTTCTCAGTGAAGCAATAAACTATACGAAGGAACACTCGCAAAATAAGCCAAAGACAATTGAACGTGAACAAATCGTGCTAAATGCATTTCTGTTCTTCCTGGGAGGAACAAGGGTCCGTCATATCACGACCCGAGATTTGACCAATTACTTTGATTATAGGTTGAAGGATTGCAAGCTCAGCCCACAAACTGTAGGTCTCGAGTTCAGAACCCTTCGTGCCTTCTTCAATGTGCTCATCACACATCAATTCATTGAGAAGCATCCAATGAGAGGTCTTAACCCACCACCAAAGCCACCCATAACCATCCGATTCCTAACTGTGGCTGAAATTAAAGAACTTCTTAAAGTAATTAAGGAGGCTGGAGATCAGGACTATTTAGACCTGGTGCAGGTATACTTGCATACAGGAACACGTCGTGAAGAGATTCTTGCAGACCGGTTTACTTGGGGCAACGTTGATTTTGAAGGTAAACGTCTCAAGATCGTTGGGAAAAAAGATAGGGTGAGGTTCGTGCCAATGGACGAGCTTGTATTCGAGATCTTGATCAGGCGGTCTAAAGACAAACAACTCCGAGTGCCTTTCCCTCTGACATATTCTTACACTTTAAAAAAGGTGAAAAAGTATTACGACAAAGCCAATATCCTGAATGCCAATATTCATACATTCCGTAGGACATTTGGATCACTGCTTGTCCAGAAGGGGGTAAGTATATTTACAGTTTCTAAGCTCCTTGGTCATAGTTCAGTCACTGTTACCGAGACTCACTATGCTCATCTTGTCGATGCTAACCTACGAGATGGGGTAGAGGTTCTTGGATCCATCTTGTAATTGCACCAATCGATATAACAATGAAGCGCCTGCATATGTGGGCGCTTTTTTTTTGCCTGGGCGTACCAACATGCATAGTCCCTATCCGTGACCCTCAAGGTCTATAACTTATTGTTTTCTATCCAATTGATATATCCAATCCACCTTTAAACTGTGCCCACTTTGTGCCCACTCTATGTCCCATAATGTCCCAATTTGTCCATATTGGATAGATTACTCATAACCCCCTTTAAAAAGAAAACGCCTCGTAACTTTAATAATTACAAGGCGTTTAGAGTGTGGGCCCACAGGGACTCGAACCCCGAACCGACGGATTATGAGTCCGGCGCTCTAACCAATTGAGCTATGGGCCCCTTTTTTAATTAAGAATTATAAATTACAAATTATGAATTTATAG
>JGI26252J51714_1000937_pt1 | contig 13560 bp, 12 predicted proteins | sample SaaInlLV_10m_DNA_4_FD_51714 | JGI IMG/M metagenome (IMG submission 51714)
TTAAAACTCCGGTACTCGGAAAAAACTTAAGGTTTTTTCCTGCGTTCCTCGCCCTACGGGGAGATTTGCTCCGCTTCGCTCCACAAACCTCTCTTAATTCCCAAGTTAAGTTCAATTGTGTTTAAGTTCTCTTTTCTTTTAGGAAAAAGAAACAAAAGGGGGAGTTCGTCCTATCGGACATATAGTCTTGACTTCGTCAAGAAATTAATAATTAGTAAAGGGACAATTTTTCACATCATAGCTTCAAAACTATCAAATTAGTGTATCCATGTTTTTTTTTCTCGATAATTCCTCTTTGTTCTAAGGTGGATATAACTCGCGATATTTTTACAGTACTAAGTTCTGCAAGTGTCGTAAGTTTCTTTTGTTCAATTTCTTTTCTATCAAAAAGAATTTTCAATACTTTTCTTTCATCATTAGGTAATATTGCCAATAGTTTACTCAATTGTAGTTTATTGATCTTTTCTTCAAATAAATAAACTATGAATCCGCCAATTGCCAATGATATTATTGTTGTTCCATAAAGAAATAAAGGATACTGTAAATATGCTTTACCTAAGTGTTGGGTGTGATAAATAGAAAAAACCGTTATCATGATTGTTAATAAACCTACTAATCCGCTTGAAATCAGTATTTTGTTTCTTGATATTTCCATACGTTTCACTCTACTCAATTTACTCCTATTTACTATATATTTCTTGCTGTTTTATAAATGTGTTTATAAACAACCTGATTTAATACGATCTTAGGTTTTCAGAAGGTTTCATTGATGAAATTTTCTTAACAACAAAATAGACTGTAATTAATGAGGTAATTGCAAGCATAAATAAATATTTTATAATCATAATTGCAGGTAAGTAAACATTAAATGAAATTGTAGAACTTTCTAGTCCTAGTGGGATATCAAATTGTATTGTTCCAATTACTAGAACAATTAGTTTACTTAATAGAACTCCAATTACAAATCCAATAATTGTCTGAATGATAAACTCGCTTAATAATTGTTTAGTTATTGCTTTTTTTGTCCAACCTACTGTTTTCATTACTGCAATATCTTTTCTTCGCTCTAGTATGTTTAAGCTATTGACTTTAAGCAAGATAAGCACTGTGATGAATAGGATTATTGCTATTCCAATATACTGAAATTTTTGAAAAATATTTACTGTGTTGCTCAGTGTTGCAGAAATAGAATTACTTGATATGATTGTGATATTCTCATTTATATTTTTTATTTGAAGTTTTAATTCTTCTTCGTTTGACAATTCATCTATTTTGAGATATATTTGATTAAATCCTTTATTTACTATTAGATCCTGTGCATCATTTACGTTCAGGTAAACATTTGATGAGAATATTTGTCCATTATCATCATTTCCTAATGTACCAACTACTTCAAATGATTTATCTCCTAAAGAAATATTGCTACCGATAACCCAATGATTGAACTTAGCAAAATGCTTTTCAACTACTGCTTTATCCTCATCGTCATCTGTTAGAAATCTTCCTTTATAACTTTGAGATGCTCTACTAGCATATATTTCAGAATTTGGTTTTAATCCTTCAATTGATATGAATCCTTTCTTATTAAAATTCCAGATAATAAGTGAACTTGAAATACTTTGTACATGATCTAAAGCAGATATTTCTTGTATTTCTTCTTGGGTAAATTGTGATTTTCCAAAAGGTATTCTTATTTGAGAATTGCTTATCTTTGTTGTATTTTCTGATTTTTGCAGTATGAGATCTGAATTAATGCTTTCAAATGGTTGATAAACTGCTGTTGAATAAGCATTCATTATTCCAGAGACTAAAAGAAGAATTATCACAACAGTTACTATTGTAAGTATATTTGTGAGTGTTCTTGATTTTCTTTTACTTAACTCTTTTAATACAAAAGGAAAATACATTATTATTGCCTCTTCTTTCTGAAGTATAACCAACCAACACCGATGAGTGCAACAAGCACTATTCCAATAATATAGTAGATGTTAAGATTAGATTTTTCTCCAACTGATTTACTTACAGAAACTGTTTCTGTTGGATTCAAAGAATTAGATATAACAATGTCCAAATCTTCTTTTGTCCATTGTCCTCCTTCAAACCATTGGAAAACAATCTCTTTTCCATTTATATCATATTCATATTTTTCATTAATAAGAATAGTCATGTGAGTAGTTAGTCCATGATCTTGAGCATATTTTTCTCCTTCATCACTCTCAAAATCAATCCACTTAGTATTTACTTGCGAACCATATTTTGCTGTTACTTCTTCAATAGCTCTTACTGTTGGTTGCATAGGTCCGTGAGTTACAACTCCTAAAACAACAACTTCCACAGGATCACTTATTGCTAACACTGATTGAAACATTATAGTTATGATAAATAGCATTATAAAAATTGATTTATTCATCTTGAATCCCTCCGTCTTTCAATTTAATTATTCTATCACACACTTTGGCAATGGAATCGTCATGTGTTACCATAACAACAGTTAATCCTATTTCCTTGTTTAGAGACTGTAATAATTCAAGAATCTTTTTCCCTGTTTTAGAATCAAGGTTTCCAGTTGGTTCATCTGCAAAAAGGACTTTTGGATCATTAATAAGAGCTCTAGCAATAGCCACTCTTTGTTGCTCTCCACCTGATAACTCATTAGGATAATGATCTAAACGATCTTTTAGTCCAACTGATTCAGCACTTTTTTGTGCTTTTGCCATCATTTCTTTTTTATTGATATTAGTTGGAAATAATGGCAGAGCAATATTTTCTACAACATTGAGTGTTGGTATAAGATTAAATGATTGAAAAACTATCCCTACATTTTTACGTCTAAAAAGAGCAAGATCATCCTCACTCATATTCCCTATTTTCATATTATCAAATAATATTTCTCCTTCATCTTGCTTCTCAAGCCCAGATAATAAACTTAAAAGAGTCGATTTTCCACTACCTGAATGACCTTGAATTGCTACTAACTCCCCATTATTTATTGAAAATGATATATTATTTACTGCTTTAACTTTTCCCAAAGTTTTTGATAATTCCTTGACTGTAATTAGTTCATTCATATTTTAATACCTCCATTGGCTTTAGCTTCCCTATATTTTTAAGCAATATGTGAATGGTGAGAAAACTTATTATTAATATGCTTAGCATTGGCAAAATAACCTGCTGTGGATTAAATTGTATTGGCAATGGATAAGTTTGTATTGTATTAACAGAACTTGGATCACTTGCTAAAAAATGGGGATATGGATTTAATTCCCAAGGAATATTTACTGAAACTGTTAATCCTGACAATGCAAAAAGCACCATTAGTGAAATTAGAATCCCAATTAAAAAGCCCACTATTACTTGGATTAATATTTCTAGTGTTAATTGTTTTTTCAAATCTTTATTTGTGAATCCTACTGCTTTCATTATTCCAAACTCTTTTTTTCTTTCAGTGATTGCATGAGCCATGCTCTTAAAGAGAATGAGTGCAGTACCGATTAATATTACAATAGTTAACAATAAAACAATCTTGTCAGATATGTTGAATATTGAACTTATTTGATTTTCAAATGATTCAGGAGTATAAATGGAATAAGATCCAATTTTTTGTCCTGTTGGTGTTTTTCCTGAAAAAGAGTCTTGCTTATTCAGTAAAGAATCTAATTCCTCAGATACATCAGCCACTTTTGTCTGTTTTGCATCAACAAAGATTATATTAATATCAGATCTATCAAATGTTTCTGTATCTTGGAGATTCTTTGAGTTGTACGCCATCTCTTGTACTGGTTTAAGATTTGCATAGATGTCTGATGAAACAATATCCTTTCCAGATGTTTCACTGAGTCCAGCAACAATAAATGCTTCACCCGATATGATTATTTTTTGATTTAATATGATGTTGTTTTCTTGAGCAAATGTTTTCTCAACAATTATTTTTTCATCAGATTGTGGCAAAGAACCAACGTATATTTTGGATTTTATTTTCCTCCCAAGAGAATCATCCCAATTAACTCCAAGAACTCGCTTAAAAGTATCTTCATCAAAAACCCATAATGACAAGCCGTATGACACTTCTGAAACACCGTCTAATGATTTAATATTACTTATGAGATCTTTTTTTATAGGTGCTAAAGAACATGAAACAAGCGCCCCAGTAGTATTCTCTGCAACATTTCCATTCTTTTGGACAATTATGCTACTATGAATGCTTTCAAATGGGAGTTTTGAAGCATCTTTATAAGCTGTATTAAGAGAAGTTAATGTAATAAGTAAAACTACCACTAAACTTATTACTAGTATATTCAGAGCATATTTCTTTTTTCTTTTGACTAATTCTTTTAGAGCATATCGTAACATTTTTCAAACCCTATTATTTACTTATAACTTTCTGGATGGTGACTCTTATGTAATTGCCAACCTGCATTACTTATTTCTTTAGGCTTTTCTTGTGGGAAATCACCACTTATCATCCATTGGTGCATTACTTGGAATTCATCTGTAGAAATATCCCCTTCTTTTACTAGCTCGTGCATAGGACATTCAAAATCAAGTGTTTCATGATATTTCTCTGCTGCTTCAAAGTCACCACTAATCATTGCTGTATGCATAGCTTCAAAGTCGTCTGATGCCATCATTCTCTGATGTAATTCATTCATACTAAAATAACTACTCGCACTTACAAGAGCTATTCCTACCAATAACATAGAAAAAACTCCAATTATGATTTTTTTATTTGTTTCCATTGTTCAAACCTCCATTTAGTTTAATATATCTTAATGTGAGAACATATATCTTATTTACTGAAATCAAATATTCTATGATTACATAAGATGAAATCAAACATAAAGTTTACTGAAATCAAATAAAAATTAAGACAATCTATTTATGATGTTCATTTCTAAAAAAATTGTCCCTTGATACTTGTTCTTAATGTATCGCTAAAGCTCTTTAGATTGAACTGAACTCCCCCCGTGCTACGCACATATAGTCTTGACTTCGTCAAGAATTGATTGGAACTTAAACACAACTCTAAAATTTTCCTTCGGAACGTTGCACTAAATTTTAGGTCTTACCTTTGGTCAGACGAACTTAACAGCGATTAAGAGATTCCGAAGTCTTGCAGACTTCTCCATCCAAATTCGGTTTTGTGGGTTGCCTCAAAACCGAACTTCTCTTAATCGCGATGTTAAATACAATCTTTTGTTACCTCTAACGAGGCTGGTGCCGTAAATAATAAAAATGCTATTGCCTTCGTTTATACGTCTAAAAACGGAAAGAAAACCAATTACTTCGTAACTGGATATAACATTGTATAAACAGTTCACTTCGTTCTCCCAAATTTTTTTAATGAATCTAAANGGGGGGGAATCGGGTAAAAGTTCTATATTCTTATTGGAATATAATGTTCAACAAGATATTTATATNAGAATACTCTTAGAANATAAATGACNTACACAAACATAAAATCTAACTTCGTCAAAGCTGAACTAAAAAAGACTAAATGGGGGAATCGGGAATACGTTGAAAATCTCATGAAAATTGAGGGTTTAGCACAGGGAAAAACTTATGGCATGGTTACTGGCTATATGCTAAATGGATTTCCTAATAAATATCCAAAGCAATGGGAAGCTATTTGGTTAGAACTTAATCCTAAACAATACAAGAAAAACTTAGAATACAAAAAGAAAGAAGCTGAACGAGAGAAAAAAGAGGATGAAAAGTTCAGAAAAGAGGAAAAATTAGAATTAAAGAGAGATAGTGAAGAATGGAAGAAAATGGGTGGAAAATAAAATTAAGAAAAATTTTCCAGTTCATTAATTACTGAAATTATTTTATTCTCCCTTTCCAAAATATTCTTTTTAATGACATCTGGCTTATCAAAAACAGTTTCTTCATAATCCATTTCTTTATACTTTGATATACTCAGATCATAATTATTCTCTCTAATTTCTTTAACAGGTACAAAGAAACATTTTGCTTTCCTATCTTCAAATTTTTCTTTACCAAGTTTATTAAAATTAGTAATAATATCTGGAATATCATTTTGAGTTATAGGTTTTCTTTTATCATCTAAACTAAAACCGTCATTTTCCATGTCATAAAACCAAACATTTTTTGTTTTACCCTTTTTTGTAAAAAATAAAATTGCTGTTGAAACACCAGCATATGGTTTAAAAACACCAGATGGCATGGAAATTATTGCTTGTAAATTGGCATTGTCAACAATCAATTGTTTGACTTGTTGATGTGATTTTGAACCTCCAAAAAGAACTCCATCAGGGATGATTACTGCACATCTCCCTCCGTCAGATAATATGTTATACATTAATTCTAAGAACAGTAATTCTGTTTTCTTTGTCTTTATCACTAATTCTTCACTTATTTCAGATTCATCTACACTTCCTTTAAATGGGGGATTAGCTAGAATAACATCATAATATGGTCGCTGATCAAATAAACGAGAAAGTGTATTTAATCTAGTTATTTTTGGATTATTAATACCATGCATCATTAAATTCATTAAAGAAATTCTTGTCATTGTTTGATCAATTTCAAAACCATGTAATGAATCATGAAGCATTTCTTTCTTAGTTGAATTTAATTTTTTAGAATCAATTATGTGTTCATAAGCAGAAACTAAAAATCCAGCAGTACCACATGCAGGATCACAAATACTTTCATGTGATTGCGGGTTTGTTAATTCAACCATCATCTTAATTATGTGCCTTGGTGTTCTAAATTGTCCATTTTTCCCTGCAGTACTTAACTCAGATAATAAGTATTCGTATAAATCTCCTTTTGTATCAGTGTTTTGTTCTTTAATATCTAAAGAATTAATTATGTTTGTCGCTTCAATGAGTAATGAAGCTGACGGAATACTAAAAACAGCATTTTTCATATACTTTTGATAAACTGTATCGGTTCCTGCCAAATTTCTAAGAAATGGAAATACTTCATCTCTAATGTGCGGAATTATTTTATCAGCACTAAAATTAGACCAAACGGACCATTTATATTTATCTTCAGTAAATATTGATGAATATTTTAAATTATTTTTTGATGCATTTTCAATTCGTTTACTGTCTTCATCTTCTAATTTCTTTAAAAAAAGTAAATAAGAAATTTGTTCTATTGCTTGCAATGGATTAGATACCCCATTACTCCAAAATTTATCCCAAAGTAAGTTAATTTTTGATTTTAATTCTTGATCTAACATCTTTCTACCTCATTATTTTTTTAATTTCGCTTAGATTGTATTTGATTTCATCTTCTTTGACAACTAATTTCTCAACAATATCTTCTGGATCATCATATTTGATCTCTTTATAGACAATTTCTTGAAAAGCTGAAAAATTTAAATTCAAATTGTTTTCAGGTTTTTTAATTTCATCAATGCTTACAGTAAAACATTTTGATTTTCTATCTGTTGGTTTATTTTTTGCATTAAACTTATCTTTGATGTCTGGGATATCGTTCTTATCTGTAGGAGTTCTTTTATCATCTACAGTAAAACCATCTTGTTCCATATTATAGTATAATATCTCTTTAGTTGGTTCTCCTTTTGTAAAAACAATAATATTTGCAGAAACATCTTTTCCAAATGGTTTGAATATTTTAGGATGCATCTTAATGATTGCATCTATTCTACAATCATCAAGTAGTTTTTCTTTGATTAATTTTTCAGCTTTATTGGCACCAAATAATACTCCTTCAGGAACAATAACTGCACATCTTCCACCTGTCCTTAAAATTCTAACAATTAATTCTAAATACAAAATAATACTTTTCTTGGAACTTATTGTGAAATCCTCGCTGACTTCATCTTCACTAACTTTATCACTAAATGGTGGGTTAGTCAATACAACATTATATTTGTCTGATTCTTTATATAATCCTGAATATGTTACCATTTGTGTTATATTTGGATTCTTTGCGCCATGAGTCATCAAATTCATCATAGCCACTCTTGACATTGATTGGTTTGCGTTGAAACCATAAAAAGTTTCATTCTTCAACTTGTTTTTCTCTTTAGTTCCCAGATCTGACAACTTAAACTTAGTTGAGTATTTAGCTACAATATGTTCATATGCTTTAACAAGAAAAGTTCCAGTAGCACAAGTTGGATCACAAATTAAATCATTTATTTCTGGCTGAACAAGATCCACCATCAAATTAACAATATGGTCTGGTGTTTTATACTGTTTATTTTCCTTTTCAATATTAAGATTAGAAAGTAAATGATGATAAATCTCACCAATCTTATCTTTATCAGCAAATAAATCTGAATTTATGATCTTTATTGCTCTCGTTAATTTCTTACCATCTGAGATTGCAAAATTAGCATTGTTTAGGTATTTTGCATAAGAAGTTTGACTTTCATCCAATTTACGTAAAAATGGGAACACAACATCCCTAACATGTTTAATCATCTCTTCCCCTTGCATATTGTTCCAATTAGACCATTTACAATTTTCTTGATTGTTGAACATGGAAGAATATTTTTCTCCTTTGATCTTAGCATTTCTTATGTTTACTTCATCATTCTTTCCTAATTGCTTCAAGAAAATTAAGTAAGAAATTTGCTGAATAGATTCAGTTGGGTTATCTTTACTAAATAAATCTAATAATTCGTCAATTTTTTCTATTTCAGTTTTATCTAACATTTTAGTTCCCCCTTGAAAGCTTTCTGCATTAGTGCATTGAATAAATTATCAAGTTCCTGCTTTGATTCTTTTTGATGTTCTTTCATCTGTTCAACTTGTTTGACTATGGAAGCGAATTTGTTTTGTAGTTCTATTGGTGGTTTAATTATTTCTAATTCTTTTAAAGTACCAGAAGTGATGCCTTTTATTGTAGCTCCCCTCATCTGACTTTCAAAATGCTTTTCATAATATCTGAATACTTCTAACAAGAATTCAACATTCATTGATTTATCTATATCCACTAAAGAAGCGATATCTTGATTAGTACACATCTCACATTCGTTAATTGATGCTTTACCAACACCAACTCTGACTCCCACCATTATAGAATTTTTAGGAATTATTTTAGTTGCACTTTTTTTAATTGCTTCTTCAGTAATATGTTCAACGGCATCTTTATCAGAAATATATTTCTGTCCTAAAGAAACTGTCGTAATCCAAGGAATTTTTCCTTGAAAAAATTTAGGTTCTTTTCTAGATGGTGTACCTCCACTTTTTAAATTACAAATATTAACTAGTTTGTCTGAGGGATATTTCTTATTATTTTTTATGGGATCTCCAAACATATCAACAAAAACACTTTTCAAATAATCTTTACTTAATTCATCTGCTTCTTTTCTAAGTTCTTTTGCGTTCTCAGCTTTTTCTAAGATTGAAACAATTTTTTTTTGTGTTTCAATATTTTTAGGATAAGATATTCTCATTGTTTGAATGTATCCTTTAGAAATGTGTTTTAATCCTGCTCCTTTAAATCCCTCTTCAAGTAGTCTTATTTTTGAAAACAAATAATAATAAACATATTTTGCTAAAACAGCACCATCTACTTTCACAATAAAACAATCTGTACTGGTAGCAAATTTCTCATTACAATAATGTATTCCAGCATGTCCACCCGTTGCAAAAATTAAGTATTCCCCGTCTTGGTTATATTCATCAATGAATTTGGTTTGTTTATCGCTGGAAGTGAAAAATTTATATTTTCCTTCTTTTGATCCATCTCCTGCTTTAATTTTTGATTTTTTTTGAAATTCAAATATTTTCCCTAATTCAACTTCTTCCCATCCTTCTGGTAATTTTGTTTTCATTTTTTACCCCTCATTATACTACTTGGTATTGGCACAGAATCTTTTTTATTCTTCTTAATTGCACTTTCTCTTAGTTTCCAAGCAGTATTCATTTTTTCAAATAAGTTTCCTAAGTAAGCAGGAGAAATGTTTTTTAAAACAGGTATTTCCTGTTCATCGTCTAGAACAACAGACCACTCAAAGTTATCTTTTGTTTTGTTGTAATCAATTTTATTTTTTCCTGCAATATTGTGTGGAACAGATAATTTAATTTCATCCTGCAATAATTGTCTAATAAAAGAACTAACGGTAACACCCTTTTTTTCACAATAATTTTCAACTCGTGTAAACTCTTCCCTAGAAACCTTTGCAGAAATTGATTTGTATTCAGATTTGCTTTTCATACCGATATGAAAACACAACTAGTATTTAAATCTTTATGGTCAACTCGGGTTGACCTTTATTTAAATTTAATCTTTTGGCATTTTTCAACAATCGCTTCAATTTGTTCTTCTTCAAATAAATCCCAAGCTTGATCAAGAGGCTCTTCAGTAAAATCAATCAATTTGATATTCTTTCTTTCAGCAAAAAAATCCCTCACAATTAATAAAAAATCTTGTTGCTTCTGATTTTCATAGTTTCCGACCATAAATTTATCAAATTTCTCTTTGATAAGCTGTTTAGAATCAACTTTATGTGTTAAACCAACCATTTCAAAAATAAAATCAATGAAATCTTTTTTTGTTCTTCTAATATTATCTATTGTTAAAGCAGGATTAATTTTTACTAGTCGTTCAGCAAATGCTGAAAGTTCTTTAGGTGTAATTTCCTTATCTTCTTTTAACTTTTTAACGAGCGGATCTTCTTTAAAGAATTTTTGAACTTTGTCATCTTTTTTTGTCTCTTGAATATCTAAAATTATTTCGTCTTTAATATTTAGTTTGATTAAATCCCCCCTCTGAGGAGAATAATACTTCATCAATGGTGCTAAATTTCTAACAATGTTTTCTACTTTTTCAAAAGTTAATTCCTGCCAATAATCTTCACTTATAACTTCTTCAATTTTATCTATATTCTTCTTGACTTCTGTAATATTATCTTGTTCCCATACATTTCTTAACTTAAACTGAACTTCTTCTTTAATTTTTGATGTCTTTTTTTCATCATTTTTTAAAATATGATTAAATAGTCTCTCAACTTTAAGAATAAAAGAAGCCACTTGTTGATGATCTCCTTCCTTGTACCTCATTAGCGGAAGAATTTCTTTATTTAAAGTATCAATGAATTCGTTCAAATTAAATTTATTACTTAATTCATTTATCAGATCAGTTTTCTCCCTAATCATTAGACTTTCTGTGTCTAAACTGGATAAATCTTCATGAATTTTTTTTACAATGATCTTTTTTTGATTTTCATCTAAACCAGATTCCAATAGTTTAACTCTATTTGCAAAAATTAACACTGCAGGTGGTTGAGATGCTTCTTTCTCTTTATTTTCACCAATTTTGTGTTCTTTTACATTACTCCAACCACCAATGGCAAAATCTAAAAGCTTAAAGTCATTTTTTTCTTTATTCGGTAACCATTCATAATGTTTACAAGCATCAATACTTCTTGTTCCCCTTCCAAACATTTGCCAGAATCTAATATGGGACATAACCGGTTTTATAAAAACAAGATTGCACACTTCAGGTATATTAACGCCAGTATCTAACATTCCAACTGAAAAAGCAATTCTCGGGCTAGATTGATTTTTAAATCTTTTAATCTCTTGTTGTGAATGTGAGTAATCCGATATAATTGCCTTACAATGTCTTGCAATTCGTGGACTGACTTCATGGAATAATTCTTCTAAATCTTCAGCATGTTTTTGACACATGCAAAAGAAAATAGTTTTTGCAGGCAAATTGTCATCAGAATAATAACAGTATTCTAAAAAAGTCTTTATAATGAATTTATTAGTATCTTCATTTATATATTTACGATAATATTGCTTACCTGTTGCTTCAAAATTATCAGGATCTTCTTCTTGTCTTCTAAGTTTATCTTTATCTTTTGCATTAAGTTTATCGCCTTTCAAACCCTTTGTAAGAATTTTTGTAAATATCGTTCTAGTTTTAGGCAAAACTAAAGTTCCATTATCAACTGCATCGTAATAAGAGTATTCAACAGTAGGTTTCTTATCTTCACACTTAAATAATTCATAGGTGCTTTTGTCCTCTAAATCTCTAGGTGTTGCAGTTAAACCAACTTTAATAGCATCAAAGTATTCAATCAATTCTTTTGGTTTAAAACCAAGTATTGACCGATGAGCTTCATCAAACACAATTAAATCAAAAAATCCTGGACTAAATTTTTTATATGCTTTATTTTTCATTAATGTTTGTAATGTTGAAGAATATAGTGTAGCAGTATTCGTAAACTTTTCACGATGTAGTTTTGTTATTGGTTCTTCTTTGAAAAATTTAGTAAATCCTTCTTCAGCAGCCTGGTCTGCAAGAGCAATACGATCAGCTATAAATAAAACATTTTTAACGTTATTTGATCGCTTTAAAAGATCAATTAATCCCATTGAAACAAAAGTCTTACCTGTACCGGTAGCCATCTCAATTAGAGCATATCTGTGCCCTTCTGAAAACCACGCTGATAATTGTTCTAAAACTTCTTGACTTTTTTTTCTATCAATTATTTTGTTTAATTTAACACTTTTTGGATCTTTATAATTTTTAAAAAGATATCTTCTCCTTTCTAAATCTTCTCTACTAAATGGCCCAAATACTTCTCTTTTATTGTTAAATGAATCTACAAATTCCCATTTTCTACCGTTAGTTAAAAATATAGGTAGCTTGTATCTAATTTGTTTTTCAATATCATCACGATATGTAATTGCTTGACTAGAACCTTTTTTTTGATTCTTAGAATAAGATTTAGCTTCCACAATAGCTAATGGAGAACGATCAGAAGCAAGCAAGATATAATCTGCAAAATGATCTCCTTTTTCAATTTTACTTTTATCTTTTGGGACTAATTCATAGTGCTTTTCTTTAAACCTTGACTTAACCGTGTTTACTTCTTCTTCCCACTTAGTAGGTTTCCAACCTACTCTATCCAGTTGCTTATCTATAATTACTTTTCTTGTTTGGTCTTCATTCATTTTCTTCTATTTCATCTTCAGTAGGCAATTCAATTTTTTCTTTTCCGTGAATCCTATCATGACATTTATCGCACAATACAACAATATTTCCCATTTCAGATTTTCCACCTTCAACATGCCTTACTCTATGATGGTATTCTGGTTCTTTATAATCTTTAAATGAACGATTACACAATTCACAGTTTGGATGTTTTTCAAAAGATGCAATTTTTTCTTCATCAGAAATTTGACGTTTTTCATCTAATTCTTCCAATTTATGTTTATCTAAAAATTCTCTAATTAAAAGATTTCTCCTAAGAGCAATAATTTTTTCAGACCACCCTCCCCTTACATTATCATAAAATCTTTGGTATGTTGGATTTGATTGTCTTCGATCTTCAGAATAAACTTTATTATGAAAATTTTCAATAAATTTTCTGATTATGTCTTCTTTCCCAATTAATGAATAAGATAAAGACATTTCTCTAATCATAGTATAAACTGCAAAAACCCATGCGTGTTTACTTAAAAACTGGTAATTTTCTTCAGGAAAACATTTTCTTAAAAAATTTAATATTTTCAAAGCATTTCTATATTCTTTAGATTCTTTAGATAATGAAGAATTGTTATCAAAAAAAGTTTGAATTGCGGGAGTTCCAGTATCTTT
>JGI26252J51714_1000940_pt1 | contig 13528 bp, 23 predicted proteins | sample SaaInlLV_10m_DNA_4_FD_51714 | JGI IMG/M metagenome (IMG submission 51714)
TTAAGATGACATGGCTTTAAAAGCAGAATGTAAAAACAGATTAAGGTGTGGATGAGGTTTTTTTCCACATTTTGAATTTAGGTGTTGACGAAATTATAAATCAATGTTAAATTGGCGGATTGATTATTCAAATCTTGCTTCAAGAAACAAAGAAGAACGTACCAGAATTATGCCGACATTAAGTCAGTTGGTCCGCAAGGGTCGCAAAAGCAAAATAACCAAGAGGGACACACCTGCATTGCAGGCATGCCCACAACGCCGTGGCGTATGTGTGAGAGTTTATACCTCGACACCAAAGAAACCGAACTCTGCATTACGTAAAGTAGCGCGGGTACGTTTAACTAATGGAATTGAGGTGACAAGTTATATTCCGGGAATTGGACACAACCTGCAAGAACACTCGGTTGTGCTGATTCGTGGCGGAAGGATTAAAGATCTGCCCGGTGTGCGTTACCATGTAGTACGTGGTGCACTTGATACAGTGGGAGTGAACGAACGCAAGCAGTCCCGCTCCAAATACGGCGTCAAAAAGGATTTGTAAAAAAACGATATGCCAAGACGAAGAGCCCCGCAAAAAAGATCGATTTTGCCCGATCCTAAGTATAAAGACCTTTTAGTCAGTAAGTTCATTAATTCAATAATGAAACACGGCAAGAAGAGTATTGCAGAAAATATTTTTTATGGTGCACTGGATGCAATCAGTGAACGNGAAACAGAATTGTCGGCCTTGGAAATTTTTAAAGCCGCTATTGAAAATGTGATGCCTTCAGTTGAGGTAAAGTCACGACGGGTAGGTGGTTCCACTTATCAAGTACCGATGGAAGTACGTCACAGCAGNAGTCAATCACTTGCTATACGCTGGTTGATTGAAAATGCAAATTCCCGCAGTGGCTTGTCAATGCGCGCAAAACTGGCGGATGAATTTATGGATGCGTCAAACAACCGCGGCAGCGCGATGAAAAAGAAAGAAGATACGCATAAGATGGCTGAAGCTAATAAGGCTTTTGCACATTACCGTTGGTAAGAAAACAGGTTTCTGCTGAAACTAATCAGCGCCCAAAATATTAGACCAACGTGGCTAAAATAGTCCCTCTTAAGCAGCGGCGTAACATCGGCATCATGGCACACATTGATGCAGGAAAAACAACGACCACTGAACGCATCCTTTATTACACGGGACGCATACATAAGATTGGAGAGGTCAATGACGGTGCGGCCACCATGGACTGGATGGAGCAGGAGCAGGAACGCGGAATCACCATTACTTCAGCGGCAACGACCTGCGACTGGGAGACAGATCAGCAAAAATACTCGCTGAACATTATCGACACTCCGGGNCATGTAGATTTTACCGCGGAGGTAGAACGCTCCTTGCGGGTGCTGGACGGTGCAGTGATGGTTCTTTGCGCAGTAGCTGGTGTACAGCCGCAGTCCGAAACAGTTTGGCTGCAGGCAAAACGCTACGACGTTCCATGCATAGCGTTTGTTAATAAAATGGATCGTGTAGGTGCAGATTTTGAGAAGGCACTCGTTTCGATTGAGGATCAACTTTCTGCGAATCCGCTGGCGATACAAATTCCAATCGGCGCTGAAGAGGAATTTGAGGGTGTGATCGACCTGGTTTCGATGCAGGAACACCGTTTCAAAGAAGAAGCATACGGTGCAGAATACGAAAGTGGTGATTTGACGGAAGAGCTGGAAGCACAAGCTCAGGAATGGCGACAGCAATTGCTGGAGCATCTGTCACTTTACGATGATGACTTGCTGGAAAAGATTGTAGAAGAAGAGGAAGTAAGTCAGGAAGAGGTCGTCAGGGTTTTGCGGAAAGCAACTTTGAGCGGTCAGATTACCCCGGTACTGTGCGGCAGCGCATTTAAGAATAAGGGAGTACAGCAACTACTTGACGCAGTTGTGCATTACCTCCCATCTCCGCTTGATATTCCTCCTGTAGAAGGTGATCATCCGGTAACAAAGAAATTGGTCAGCAGAGAGGCCTCTGTTTCAGAACCGTTGTGCGCACTTGCATTCAAAGTCGCGAGCGATCCTTTTGCAGGTCAGCTGACATTTGTTCGTGTTTATGCAGGAACTTTTGAAACAGGTAAGTCAGCATACAATCCACGCAAGCACAAATATCAGCGGATTGGCAACCTGGTTAAACTACACGCGAATAAGCGTGAAGATGTCAGCTCAATCAGCGCAGGAGACATAGGCGCAGTGGTCGGAATGGAGTTGATCACAGGAGATACGCTCTGTCCAAAAGATAATCCGATTGTGCTGGAAAGAACGCAGTTTCCGGAACCGGTAATTGATCAGGCTATAGAGCCAAAGACGAAACCGGACCAGGACAAACTGGAAGAAGCACTGCAGCGTTTAATGCAGGAAGATCCTTCTTTCCGAAGCAGGATCGATACCGAGACAGGACAGAACATCATTTCCGGAATGGGCGAGCTTCATTTGGAAATAATGGTAGATCGGCTGCAACGTGAATTTAAAGTAGACTGTAANGCNGGNACGCCTCGGGTNGCTTACCGAGAGACGATTACACAGTCCGCTGAATCTGCAACCAAATTTGAGCAGACGCTTGACGGCAAAGAACAATTTGCATCTTGCAGGATCAAGCTGGAGCCATTAAAAGCAGGAACAGGATTCGAGTTTGAAAATAAATTGTCAGCAGAGAAACTGCCCGGAAATTTCGCAGTAGCGGTAGAGCAGGGAATTCAGGATGGAATGAGCAACGGTGTACTTGCCGGATTTGCGATGATTGACCTGAAAGCAACCTTGATTGCAGCAGAATATTTTGAGGAACTTTCCACGGAAACAGCATTCTCGATTGCAGGAATCAACGTTCTCCGTGCAGGAGTTCAGAAGGCAAAGCCAACACTGTTGGAACCTTCAATGAAGATAGAAGTTGTTACGCCTGTGTCATTCACAGGAGAAGTAATTGGAGACCTGAACGCTCGCCACGGACGTATACGCGGAATGGAGGAGCAAGGTGGAATTCAGGTTATATTAGCGGAAGCTCCACTTGCGGAGATGTTCGGCTACTCCACNCGTTTACGTTCGCTCACACAGGGGCGGGCATCATTCACCATGCATTTCAGTCACTACTCTTCTGTGACTGAAGCAACAAGGAAGGCTCTCACTGGAGAGTCGGCCAGCTCAGGCTGAGCGTAAATATTAATTAGTCAAAAACAGGAAAAGAAACAGGAGACGAGATGGCAAGAGAAAAATTTGAGCGCTCAAAACCACATGTAAACGTCGGCACAATTGGCCACGTTGACCACGGGAAAACAACTTTGACAGCAGCAATCACAAAAGTCCTGAGTATGGACGGATTAGCTGAAGCAAAAGGCTTTGACGAGATTGACGGTGCTCCGGAAGAAAAAGAACGTGGGATCACGATTGCGACTTCACACATTGAATATCAGACTGAAAATCGTCACTACGCACACGTCGATTGCCCAGGTCACGCTGATTATGTGAAAAACATGATCACAGGTGCAGCCCAGATGGACGGTGCGATACTTGTTGTNTCAGCAGCAGACGGACCAATGCCTCAGACACGTGAGCACATTTTGCTCGCACGTCAGGTCAACGTTCCGCATCTGGTTGTGTTCCTGAATAAGGTTGACCAGGTGGATGATGAGGAATTACTCGAACTAGTTGAAATGGAAGTTCGTGAATTGCTCGATTCTTATGACTTTCCTGGAGATGACACTCCTATTATTAAGGGTTCTGCTCTGGCAGTTATGGAAAGTTCCTCTGCCGATAGCAATGACGCGGCATATGCGCCAATTAAAGAATTAATGGCTGCGGTTGACAGTTTCATTCCTGAGCCTACACGAGATCTTGACAAAGACTTATTGATGTCTGTTGAGGACGTATTTACAATTTCCGGACGTGGAACAGTTGCAACAGGACAAATTGAGCGTGGAATTGTAAAAGTCGGAGAGACAATTGAGATTTGTGGACTTCGTGATACACAAACTACTACCGTTACAGGTGTGGAAATGTTCCGCAAATCACTTGACCAAGGTCAAGCAGGAGATAATGTTGGTATCCTGTTGAGAGGTGTCAAGCGTGAAGATCTTGAGCGTGGACAGGTTATTTGTAAGCCTGGATCCATTACTCCTCACACAAAATTCAAAGGACAGGTTTATGTCCTTGATAAAGATGAAGGCGGAAGACATACTCCGTTTTTCACCAATTATCGCCCGCAGTTTTATTTCCGTACAACTGACGTAACCGGAGTGGTTACATTAGCAGACGGAGTTGAAATGGTGATGCCTGGTGACAATGTGGAAGTCACAATTGAATTGATCAGCCCCATTGCTATGGAAAAAGAAGTACGTTTTGCAATTCGTGAAGGCGGCCGAACCATTGGTTCCGGTGTCGTATCCGAAGTTATTGAATAATAAGAGTCTGGCGATTAAATGGATCAAAAAATAAAAGTTCGTTTTAAAGGATACGACGATAAATTACTCGACAAAACAATCAGCGAAATTGTTCACACAGTTAAGAGGACAGGCGCAGAAATTGTCGGACCGATTCCACTTCCTACAAGGAAGAACAGCTATACTGTTTTGCGTTCTCCTCACGTGGATAAAAAGTCGCGAGAACAATTCGAAATACGTACTCACAAAAGACTACTCTATATTCTGGAAACAACTCCGCAGACAATGGACGCTTTGATGCGCCTTGATATTTCTGCGGGTGTTGATATAGCCATCAAGCAAGAAGGATAAAGCCTTTAAAAGGCAATTATAATCATGGCAACATTAAAAACAGTTGATACAGGCAATAAAGCAGCAGGTGAGATCGAAATTGATGATTCAATTTTGGACACACCTTACCACCGGAAAGCTGTTTCCGAAGTGGTTCGTCAGTTTTTAGCCGCAAATCAACAAGGAACACACGCAACAAAAAACCGCGCTGCAGTCTCATACAGCACACGTAAATTGTACCGACAAAAAGGTACCGGTAGCGCGCGAGCAGGTAGTGCAAAATCACCTATTCGTCGTCACGGTGGAACAATTTTCGGACCACAGCCACGCAGCCACGCATTCCGGTTGAATAAAAAAACCAGACGTCTTGCAACACGTGCCGTTTTTGCTGAGAAAGTTCGGCTGGATGGTGTACTTGTGCTTGACAGTCTTGAATTGGCTGACAATAAAACGAGGAACCTGAAAACACTGCTGGCTAAGCTAAAACTGCCTGAAAAGGTGTTGATTGTTACAGATGAAATATCGGACAATTTACGCCTTGCTTCAAGAAATATTCCGGATGTGCATGTTCTTAGTTACCGCAGCTTGAGTGTTTATGAAATGATGAAGCACAATAAAGTGGTTTTCCTCAAAGACGCCCTTGAGGCATATAAGGAAAGGTTGAGCTGATGAATATTTATGATGTACTCAGGGCACCAAGAATGTCTGAAAAGACTTTGTCACTGAAAGAAGAAGTGAACCAGTTCGCTTTTGAGGTTGATCCTAGAGCAAACAAAATACAGATTAAAGAAAGTGTCGAAAAATCATTTAAAGTTTCGGTGCTGAAAGTTAGAACCATGAATGTACGTGGCAAGAAGAAGCGCCTCGGACGTCATGAAGGACGCAAGTCCAGTTGGAAAAAAGCCTTAGTTACTCTTAAAGCCGGAGAGACTATTGAATTTTTTGAAGGTGCATAAACTAAACTTATAGAATTATGGGAATAAAGTTCCACAAACCGACCTCGCCAGGACGACGGGGAATGAGTGGTTTCGTTTTTGAAGAAATCACAACTTCTACTCCGGAAAAAAGTCTGCTGGCGCCTTTAAAGAAAAAAGGCGGTCGTAATAATAATGGTCGTATTACTGTCAGACACCATGGTGGAGGACACAAACGCCGTTACAGAATTATTGACTTTACACGTAATAAAGCAGAAGTTCCGGCAAAAGTAGCCAGTGTTGAGTATGACCCGAACCGTAGTGCTAGAATAAGTTTGCTGCACTATGTTGATGGTGAAAAACGTTATATACTGACACCTGCAGGTTTAAAAGTAGGAGATGTTATTCTCTCAGGAGAAAATGCTGACATCAAACCTGGGAATGCAATGCCTTTGAAAAACATACCTGTGGGAACTCTACTTCATTGTATTGAGTTACGACCAGGAAAAGGCGCACAGTTGGGGCGTAGCGCAGGTGCAGCAATTCAGTTGATGGCGAAAGCTGACGACTATGCTCAGCTCAAACTTCGCTCAGGTGAGATCAGGAAAGTAAGAATTGAGTGCATGGCGACAATTGGAACTGTCGGCAATTCAGAGCACATGAATATTAANAAAGGAAAAGCAGGCCGTAATCGCTGGTTNGGCCGCAGACCTACAGTACGTGGTGTTGTCATGAACCCGATTGATCATCCGCATGGAGGTGGTGAGGGTAAAACATCCGGAGGTCGACATCCTGTCACTCCTTGGGGTAAACCCACAAAAGGAGCCAAGACCAGAAAACGTAAAGATACTGACAAATATATTTTGAAGAGGAAATAAACAGTGCCAAGATCGTTAAAAAAAGGGCCCTTCGTTGATGGCCATCTGGAAAAAAAGGTCGCTGCTGCAAAAGCCAGCAATGATCGTCGGCTGATTAAAACATGGTCAAGACGTTCGGTTATTTTACCTGATTTTATTGGTACAAACATCGCCGTACATAATGGCAANAAATTCATCCCTGTTTTTATTACTGAAGATATGGTTGGTTACAAATTAGGTGAATTCGCGCCTACCCGTACTTATCGGGGACATGTAGGTAAAAACGATAAAAGAGCAAAACGCTAATGACTGCCCAAGCAACAGCACGCAACATAAGAGTGGCGCCAAGAAAAGCACGTTTGGTCGTCGATTTGATCAGGGGTAAGAATGTAGTTAGAGCTATGGCTCAATTGAGCATCTTACGCAACAGAGCTGCCGAGCCTGTAATGAAAGTCTTACAGTCTGCAATTGCAAATGCAGACAGACACGATCCTGAGGCAGAAGTAGATAATTACAGGGTTATTACTGCATACGTTGATGAGGCACGTGCACTCAAACGTTTTAGACCAAGAGCAATGGGTCGTGCATCAGGTATTAAAAAACGTTCCAGCCACATTACGCTGGAAATCGGAGAATAAAGTCTTAATCAATAAATTCCTTTGTTAACAAGAGGAATTAACGTTTTTCAAGGTAAATTGTGGGTCAAAAAGTAAATCCAATCGGTTTGAGACTTGGTATTTCCAAGACATGGAACTCCAAGTGGTTTGCAGAGAAAGATTATGCAAGTCAACTGAAACAGGATTTGGATATTCAAAAATTTGTAAAAGCTCGTCTGAAGCATGCGGCAATTTCAAAAATCGAAGTCGAGCGCACAGCCAAAAAAACCAAAGTAAATATTTTCTCTGCGCGGCCTGGAATTATTATCGGCCGAAAAGGTGATGAAGTTGAGCGCTTAAAGCAAGAACTCAGCAAACGCACCCCGCATGATGTGGTAATAAACATTAAGGAAATTAAACGTCCGGAAATCGATGCGACCTTGATTGCAGAAAATATCGCCAGTCAACTTGAACGTAGAATTGCCTACCGACGTGCAGTCAAACGCTCAATACAAGCCGCAATGCGCATGAACATCGCAGGTTGCAAAGTTATGGTCGGTGGTCGTTTGAACGGTGCTGAAATCGCTCGTTCCGAATGGGTCCGTGAAGGTCAGGTTAGGCTTCATACTTTACGTGTTGATATTGATTACGGTGTCGCTGAAGCAAATACAACCTATGGCATTATTGGAGTTAAGGTCTGGGTTTATCGCGGGGAGGATTATGGAAAATCCCGTGGAAGACGATCACAGAATTAGAGAGTTATAGTCATGTTAATGCCAAAAAAGACAAAGTTTCGTAAACAGATGCGCGGCAGAATGCAAGGAGATGCGCATACTGGAAATAAGATTAGTTTCGGCTCAATAGGCCTGCAGGCAATCGGTCGTGGATACCTAACTACACGACAGATTGAAGCAGCACGACGAGTTATTACTAGAACATTAAAACGTGGTGGAAAAACATGGATTAGAGTTTTTCCGGATAAACCCGTAACCAAGCGACCTGCTGAAACCCGTATGGGAAAAGGAAAAGGTGCTGTTGATACTTGGGTTGCCTCAATACATCCGGGTCGTGTTCTTTATGAAATCGATGGAGTACCAGAAGTAATTGCTCATGAAGCATTACGTTTGGCTGCATACAAATTGTCCATTAAAACAAAAATCATTAAAAGAGCTGCTGTATTATGAAGGCTTCTGAATTACGAGCTCTNCCAGTCAATGAACTGGAAGCAAAAATGACCGACCTTAAAGAAGAATACCTGAGGTTGCGCTGTGGACACGTTTCACGGCAATTAGCGGATGTTATTATGATCAAAAAAACACGTCGTAATATTGCTCGCTTGAATACAGTGTTGACTGAAATACAGGCTCAACAATCACAAGTGGAAGGCTAAAATGAGCAAACTGAAGTTGCAGAGTGGAGTTGTTGTCAGTAACAATATGGACAAGTCCATTGTCGTTAAGGTTGAGCGAAAGATTAAACATCCTATTTACAAAAAGACCATCAAACGTTCAAAGAAATACGTTGCTCATGATGAGAATAACGAATGCAGTATTGGTGATTTAGTTGAAATTGCCGAGTGCAGACCATTGAGCAAACGTAAGCGTTACAGATTATATAAACGGGCATAATGATACAAACACAAAGCATTCTAGGAGTTGCTGATAACTCTGGAGCAAAAAGAATAATGTGCATCAAGGTACTTGGAGGATCAAAGAGACGTTATGCACGGGTAGGCGATATCATTGTTGCATCCATCAAGGATTGCCTCCCTCACTCGAAGGTAAAATCCGGAGATGTAATCAGAGCGGTAGTAGTCCGTACAAAAAAGGAATTTCGTCGTACAGACGGCAGTTACATTAAATTTGATGAAAATTCTGCTGTGGTAATTGACGCAAAACGTGAGCCAGTGGGAACACGCATTTTCGGACCTGTAGCAAGAGAATTGCGAGCCGGAAAATTTATGCGTATCCTCTCACTTGCCCCGGAAGTATTGTAGAGTTTAGAAATGAAAACTAACCAACGTAAAAAAAGAAGACCCACAATAAGACGTGAAGATACTGTGATGGTTATTTCCGGGAAAGAAAAAGGACGTACCGGACGTGTAATAACTGTTGATTGGAAACGGGAACGTTTACTGATTGAAGGTGTAAACATGGTAACACGTCATACTAAACCAAATGCTGCAAATCAGCAGGGTGGTTTAGTTAAAACCGAAGCACCTGTTCATTATTCCAATGTTCAACTATTTAACCCTACTTTGAACAGGGGTGTGCGAGTCAAAATACAAACCAGCGATGCAGGTGTGAAAAATCGGGTCTGTGTAAAATCAGGAGAGGTAATAGGATAATGGCAAACAGTCACTTGTTGCAGACCTACAAATCAGAGGTTGTGCCACAGCTTCAAAAGAAGTTTAGTTACAAAAATATTCATCAAATCCCAGCGATCAAAAAAGTCACCTTAAATATAGGTCTTGGCGAAGCTGTACAGAATCCAAAAGTAGTCGAAGCAGCCAGCAAACAGTTGGCTTTGATTGCCGGACAGAAACCTGTGATTACACGGGCAAAAAAGTCTATTGCAGGATTCAAGCTACGTGAAGGTATGCCGATTGGCTGCATGGTTACTTTACGTAATCAGCAAATGTGGAATTTCCTTGATAAACTACTTCACGTCGCTATGCCGCGTATTCGCGACTTTCGGGGAATTTCACCGAAAGCATTTGACGGTGGGGGGAATTATACAATAGGTATCAAGGAGCAATTGATATTTCCTGAACTTGAATTTGATGACGTGGATCATGTCCGTGGAATGAATATCTCTATCGTGACTTCTGCTCCTACTGATGAAGAGAGTCTTGCAATGTTGCAGGACTTGGGATTTCCTTTTAGAAAATAGATCTGATGGCAAAAAAATCAATGATCGCCAAAAGCGAGCGTACCCAAAAATTTAAAGTGCGTCAATACAACAGATGTGGATATTGCGGACGACCTCGAGGTTATTTGAGAAAGTTCGGTATGTGCAGAATTTGTTTTCGCAAAAATGCTAGCTCTGGGCTTCTACCTGGAGTCACAAAGGCCAGTTGGTAATAATTAAAAAAGATTCTCAATAAAGTTGTGTTATGTCAATGAGTGACCCAGTTGCGGATTTATTAACACGCATCCGCAATGCGAATATGAGGAATAAAGATAGTCTGGAACTGTTATCTTCCAGAATGAAACTGAACATCGTCAAAGTTTTGAAAGATGAAGGTTTCATTACAAACTGGGAGTTGGATGAAAAAGGTAAATTCCCTCAGTTGCGTATCTGGTTAAAGTACGTGGATGATATACCGGTAATTCGTGAAATTAAACGTATCAGCAAACCAGGATTACGTCTCTACACAAAAGGTAAAGATTGCAAACCTGTTTTAAATGGACAGGGAATTTCGATCCTTTCTACTTCAAAAGGGATTATGAGCGATCGACAATGCCGAAACGATAATATCGGCGGTGAAGTGCTTTGCACTGTCTGCTAGTCTGGATTAAAAGAGATTAAAGAATGTCAAGAATTGGTAAAAGACCCATCAAAGTAATTCAGGGAGTTGAGGTTGCCTTTAAGGAACGTCAGCTTTCAGTGAAGGGGCCTAAAGGCGAATTGCAATTAACTGCTCATCCTGCGATTGAATTGAAAATCGATGAGGAGAATATCTATGTCAGCCCTGCNGATCTGAATGCTCCGATGACACCTATGCTCGGGACAACCTGGGCTTTGATTACTAATATGATTCAAGGTGTAACTGTAGGATTCCAAAAACAGTTGAACCTTGTTGGTGTCGGTTATAAAGCGGCAGTTCAACAAAAAATTTTAGAGCTGAATTTAGGTTATTCACATCCTATTAAATACACTCTGCCTGAAGGTATAAAAGCGACAGTAAACGCTAACACTAAAATTATGCTTGAGAGTTCAGACAAACAACTTCTGGGTCAAGTAAGTGCAGAGATACAAAAATTCAGACCACCTGAACCTTACAAAGGCAAAGGGATTTTATTTGATGGTGTACAAATTAAGCGTAAAGCCGGAAAAAGCGGTAAAACATAATACTTAAGTCATAGTCTAATATGGAAAATGCGGCAAAACGTCTAAAGGGAAGATTAACCAGACACAGACGCCTTAGAAAAAAAATCTCCGGGACAGATCTACGCCCGCGATTGGCAGTATTCAGATCTGCAATGCATATTTATGTGCAGGCAGTTGACGATATTGCAGGGGTAACACTCGCTGCTTCTTCTACAGCAGTGATCAAAAAGTCCCTGAAAAAGACTTATACAGGAAATAAAGATGCTGCCAAAGCAGTTGGTGCTGACGTAGCAAAGAAACTTTTAGATAAATCAATTTCATCAGTTGTCTTTGACCGCGGTGGTTTTGTTTATCATGGACGTGTACAGGCCTTAGCTGATGGTGCTAGGGAAGCTGGCTTAAAGTTCTGAAAACCGGTAAAGCTGAATAAATGGTAAAATAGTGGCAGATAAACATTCAGAAAAAAACGAGTTAATCGAAAAAGTAATAAGAGTAAACCGTGTAGCCAAAGTGGTGAAAGGTGGACGTCGATTTAGCTTTAGTGCCTTGATTGTTGTCGGAGACGGCCGCGGTAAGGTTGGTCTGGGTCTTGGAAAGGCTAACGAAGTTGTGGAAGCAATTCGTAAAGCAGTTGAACAAGCTTCAGTGAGTATGAAGAAAATTAACGTGGAAGGCACAACAATTCCGCATCTGGCAATTGGTAGATTTGGATCCGGAAAGGTTTTAATGAAACCTGCAGAAAAAGGTCATGGAATCATTGCCGCAGGTGCAGTTAGAGCAGTCATGGAAGCCGCGGGTATCAATGACATCAGCGTAAAGTGCTTAGGTTCAAGGAATCCAAACAACCTGGTACGCTCAACTCTTGAGGGTTTGTACAATCTTAGAAGTAATGAATGGATTGCACGTGCAAGAGGCAAAGACATCGAATATATAAGCCAACACTAAACATGAGCAAGAAAATAAAAGTAACACAGATTCGTAGTCGAATAGGTGCGAAAAAAAATCAAATAGCCTGTCTGACTGGCTTAGGATTAAGAAAAATAAATAGCTCTACAGTCCTTGATAATACTCCGGAAGTACGAGGCATGATAAGTAAAGTAAATCATCTTGTCCGGATTGAGACAGCAGTTTAAATTACAACGGTATTAATATGTATCTCCACGATCTTGAATCAACAAAAGACAAGCCACGTAAACGAGTAGGCAGAGGTCCCGGAAGCGGAAGCGGAAAGAACTGCGGCCGTGGCCAAAACGGTGCTAAATCACGTTCCGGTTACAAACGAAAAAGAGGTTTCGAAGGTGGACAAACACCGCTTAACCGAAGACTGCCTAAGTTTGGTTTCACAAGTCCAAACAAGGTATATGCACAACTGATTAATCTGCAAAACCTCGAAGACGCAGTCAGCGTGGAAACAGGTAGTAATCTTGATAAAAACAAACTGAAAGAATTAGGTTTTATCAAAAAAGCAGATAAGCCGGTAAAACTTTTAGGTAACGGCAGCTTAAGTAAGAAACTAACTATCGAAGTAGACATGGTTAGTGTCAGTGCCGCGGAAGCAGTTACAAAAGCCGGTGGAGAAGTAGTTACGATAGGTTCAGGACGTCTTTGATGTTAAACATTATTCAGAACATTTTTCGCATTGAAGAACTAAGACAACGCATATTCTTCACACTTTTCATGCTTTTCATTTTCCGTCTTGGTGCGCATATTCCGACACCAGGAATTGATGGAGCAGCATTGACGGCATTTTTTGAAGCGCAGCAAGGTTCAATTTTACGTTTCTTCGACATGTTTACNGGAGGAGCGCTGGCNCGATTAACAGTTTTCGCGCTGGGAGTTATGCCTTATATCAGTGCTTCAATTATTATTCAGTTATTAACCGCAGTATTTCCATACCTCGAAAGATTAGCCAAAGAAGGAGATGCGGGCCGTAAAAAGATTACGGGTTATACCAGATACGGTACAATAGTACTTAGTGTTGTACAGGGCTTTGCCATTGCAGTAGGACTTGAAAGCATGGCTGCTCCAGGCGGACAACCCATTGTGATTTCCACCTTAAGTCCNTGGGCTTTTAGAGCATTGACCGTCATCACCTTGACTGCAGGAACAGCATTTTTAATGTGGGTTGGTGAGCAGATAAGTGAGCGTGGAATCGGCAACGGAATTTCATTATTGATATTTGCAGGAATTGTAGTAGGTATTCCGGGCGCAATTATAAATTCGATTCGACTGGTTCAGGACAATGTGTTATCACCACTTGTACTGGTAATTGTCGGCTTATTGATGATTGTGGTCATATTCCTGGTTATTTTTGCAGAAACGGCATATAGAAAAATACCTGTTCAATACGCAAAACGAATGCAGGGGAATCGGATGTTCGGTGG
>JGI26252J51714_1000965_pt1 | contig 13249 bp, 15 predicted proteins | sample SaaInlLV_10m_DNA_4_FD_51714 | JGI IMG/M metagenome (IMG submission 51714)
GCATCATTTGATAGAATACTTACCCATCCAAGCCCTATTCCTTCTGTTCTTGCTGATAACCACAAATTTTGAATGGCACAACACACACTGTATAAGCCTGCTTCAGGAATACTTGATCTCCCAATAACAAATGGACCAAATTTTGTTGGATCATATGTTACACACAAATTTACTGGAGATTCTAATATTCCCTCAAGTTTGAATGAAAGATATTTTGATCTTTTAGGTTCCTCGACTAATTGTGATGATCGATTTTTTTCTATATCAAAAGATTCTTTGATTTTTTCTTTTGTTTTACTATCTTTTATTAAAATAAAATTCCATGGCTGAGAAAATCCTACTGATGGTGCATGATGTGCTGCATGAAGAATTTTTGATAAAATATCATCTTTTATGGGTTTTGAGGTAAAATGAGATCTTACATCCCTTCTTGAATATATTGCCTTATAGAAACCTCTTTTTTCATCTTCAGTAAAATTATCTGCCAATTATTTTGTACCTTCTTTTTATTGATTGATTCTTTCTTTTGTTAAACGTTAATAATGTCTGTACCTTATTTTTTATTTCAATGGGCCTGTAGTCTAGCTGGTTAGGATACCGCCTCGACATGGCGGTGATCATGAGTTCGAATCTCATTAGGCCCACTTTTTTTATTTAAAATCCAGATTTGAACTCTTTCTCATTAACAGTCCATGTTGTTTGAGTAGTAATTATTCCTTCAACACTAAAATTTTTAATATTATTTTTTAATACTGATTGAAAAATTTCTGAATTAACATTGGATTCATTTAGAATAAAAATATTTTTTAAAGGAATTTCTGTATTTGGGAAAAATGAAGCTCTTCCTGGCATTGAAACATCTTCTGTAGAATATCTTCCTGAACCCAATAATTCTTCATCACCATAAAGATCGTATTCAATTACTGAAACTGTAAACGTAGTGTCACTAGGATTTTTCACAAGAAACGTGACATTAAGTTTGATTTTATCATTAATACTATCATCGCTTATCAATTCAACTTCTGTCAATTCAATTTGTGCTTGTTGAAGATCACCATTATCTAAACTTGCATAGTAAACAATTCCGCCCATCATAGCAAAGACACCTGCAATTGCAAGATAAACTGTCATTTTACTTTGAAGTGCCATTTCAATGATTTCAGATTATATTTACTAAAGAATGTTGTCAAGATCCAAATACATAATATTTGACTAAAAATATTATAATTAATGAGCGCAATTGAACAAGCTGTAATCACTTGGATACATCTTGTTGCAGCAGCAATTTGGGTTGGAGGGTCACTTTTTATTGGAATTGTATTCTCACCTCTTCTTAAAACAATGGCAGATTCGATGCAAGAAAGAATGCAAATAATGATTCGTGTTGGGAGGCGATTTAACAAAGTTGCAGTTCCGTCGTTAATCATCTTAATGATAACTGGTTTGTATAGCTCTCATACGCTGCTTGGTAAACCTGAATTTTTGTTTTCAACTAGTTATGGTTCTTTTTTAATTATCAAAATGATTCTTGTAATTGCATTAATTATTACGTATATAGTACATGTTAGAGTTATTCGTAAAGATATTGAAGATAAAATAATGTCAAATCAAATGCCTGAAAATCAAATCCAAAAATTAAGAAAAAAAATTATCATTTTAGGAGAAATCACAGTAGTTTTATCAATTGCGATTCTATTTTTTGCAGCATTACTTGATGCTGGAGTATGACACACCTTCAATAATTACTTCAAACCCATCATTTATTTTCCCAATTCCATATCTGCAACCTGTGATTTTTGATGTTACAAACAAATTTGTCTCTAGGTGCTTTGATATATTTTTGATATGAAAAATTGTTTTTTCTGGACCTAAACTTGCAACTGGTACAAGCATATCTACTAAATTCTCATCTACACCCAGTGAATTTTTATAAAACTTATTCAAATCAAGACTAAATTTTTTTGTCTTTTTATCATATAACCCATCAATACCATTAATTGAATTTTCATCAATACTAAAAATTAACAAAGATGCACCTGAATCTATTGCATCTTGATTTTTAATTTGTGTATTTACTATAAAATTTCTTTCAACTAATTTTTCTTTAACCTCTTCAACTTTATTTTTAATATCTTCTTCCAAAAGTTTTGAAAATGTACAAATTATTTTTATTGTCTTTGTTTTTCTCTTTGTAAGTGATATTGATTTTATTTTTGATGGCTTAACATGTAAATTAATTTCTCCTCCTCCTTTAGGATAATATCCCCGTTTACATAATTCAAGTGAAAACTCTATCCCCATTCTACTAAATGCTTCTCTTAAGACATGTTGAGTATAATCAAACGATGGACTCCAAAGTACATCTGTACCACCTTTTATTTTTAGATCAAGTTTTTTTTGAGAAGATGCAATTACTGGTATTAACACTTGTAAAATTAAAGAAATACTTCCAGCAGTACCTACATCTTCAACTAATTGTAAACTTTCAATATTCTTTGGAATAAATTTTAATTCAGTAGATCCAATTTCTGCACCTATGACCTCAGCATTTACAATTTTTTGGAGAATTTTAATTGCTGTAAGATGTTGTGGCCTTAATCCTGCAACTTTTCTATTTTTTCTAATATTTTCAATGTGAATTGGTTTTTTTGTAATACATGAAAGAGTAATTGCTGTACGAATAATTTGTCCACCTCCTTCTCCATGTTCACCATTAATTTTTAAAAAATCCATAATTTTACAAAATTAGAACTCTTTATGATAGTTTTTTAAAAAGAAATTTTCTATGTTCTTGTATGAATGGATTGTTAATTGGACGATTTCAACCATTTCATCTGGGTCATCTTGAAGCCTTACGATTTGCTTTATCAAAAGTAGATAAATTATGGATAGGTTTAGGAAGCTCAAATTTATCACCACAAAAAAACAATCCTTTCTCAGCTGAACAAAGAAAAGAAATGATTTTGTCTTCGATTGATGATTCAATGAAAGAAAAAATTTCGATTTATTTTATTCCAGATCTGGATAATCATATCAAATGGATTGAGAAAATAGATACTATTGTTCCAAATTTTGATATAATTTTTTCAAATGATGAATTAACTAATCATCTATATTCAAAAAGAGATATTCAAGTTATTACAATTCCCTTTTTGAACAGAGATAGATTATCTGGTACTAATATTCGAGATTTAATTATTAGCGATCAAAAATGGGATGATCTTGTTCCTAAAGGTACCAAAAATTTTTTAGAAAAAACTAGTGCTAAGGAATATTTGAAAAATCTCTAATTATAAATAAACCCCATAACGCATTGACAGGTAGATAACATGGAATATCTTTCAATGCTTCCTGGCCCAACAAATGTACCTAATAGGGTAATGAGAGCAATGCTTGCACCAATCATTAATCATAGAAGTGATGATTTTGTAGAACTATACACTGATGTTGTTGATAAAACCCAACAAGTATTCCAAACACAAAATGATATTGTAGCATTATCTGCATCTGGAACTGGTGCAGTTGAAGCAAGTGTTGTAAATTTAGTTAAAAAAGGTGATAAAATTATCATTCCTGTAAATGGAGAATTTAGTAGACGATTATCAGAATTAATTGAAGGTCAAGGAGGCAATGTTGTAAAACTTCAAACTCCACCTGGAGAAAATGCAACTTTTGATCAAGTAAAAGAAGCATTTGATAATAACAAAGATGTTAAAGCATTCTATGTTGTTCACAATGAAACTTCAACAGGAACAATGGTAAATTATCTTGATAAAGTATCTGATTTAACTTCAAGAAATGATGCATTCTATGTAGTAGATTCAGTTTCATTACTTGGCGGTGCTCCACTTCCAGTTGATAAATGGAATATTGATGTATGTATGACTGGTGCACAAAAAGCAATAGCTGCACCTCCAGGAATTTCACCATTATCTGTTAGTGCCAAAGCCAAAAAATACATGATTGAAAACCCACCACCTACAATGTATTTCAATTTAGCAAGATATTTCAAATTTTATGATGGAGAAAAACATACTCCTTTCACACCTGCACTTCCATTACTTTATGCATACAGAGAAGCATTATCCATGATCTTAGAAGAAGGATTACAAAATGTCTTTAAACGCCATAAAGTTTGTTCAGATGCATTATACTCTGGTCTAAGTGCAATGGGTCTTTCTCCATTTGCAAAAGAAGAAGATCGTTCAATCTCAATTGTTGCACTAAATTATTTGGAAGGATTACAAGACAAAACTTTCAGAAGTACACTTGCTGACAAATTCAAAGTTTTAGTCGCAGGTGGATTTGGTGATCTTAAAGGTAAAGTATTCAGAGTTGGATGTATGGGAGAAGTTAGTCCATATCATGTAATGAGAACTATTTCTGCAATCTCATCAACATTAGTAATGATGGGATATGATGTAGATGCTCAAGCAGGACTCAAAACTGCAGAAGAAAAACTAAAAGATCTCTAAATCCTGTTAACTTAATATAAGGAAATTCGAGACCGATCACATTGACTTTTGATAAAGGTTCACTAATCTTAGTAGATTATACTGCAAAGGTAAAAGATAGTGAAGATGTTTTTGATACTACTATTGAAGAAGATGCAAAAAAATATTCTATTCATGAACAAAATGTCAAATATCAACCAAAACTAGTTTCTATTGGAGAAGTATCTTATCCTGTTCTCAAAGGATTGGATGAAGCACTTGCAAAAACATCTGTAGGTGATAAACTAACAGTAGAAGTTACACCAGACAAAGGATTTGGTGAAAGAGATTCTGGTAAAGTTAGAATGGTTCCACTTAGAAAACTAGGTGAAGATGCAGAAAAAGTTTCAATTGGTGATACAATTGAAGTTGATAATAAACGAGGAATTATTCGCTATATTGGTTCAGGTAGAGTCCAAATTGATTATAATCATAGATATGCTGGAAAAACAATTCTGTTTGATGTAAATGTACTCAAATCACTTGATTCTCCAAATGACAAAGTTGATGGAATTCTCAAAAATAGACTTCCTGTAGAAGATACAAAAATCTCATTTGATTTGAAAGATAAAGAAGTTAGTGTTAATATTCCTGAAGAAATTTTACGTGCAGATGGTTTACAAATCATGAAACACTTTATTCAGTTAGATATTTTCAAATTTGTTTCAACTTTAGGAAAAGTTAGTTTTGTTGAAACACACGTCAATAAACAAACTCAAGAAAAGAAACCTGAAACAAAACAAAAAACTCCTGAACAAAAAACTGCTTAGATTACTTTAGTACTCTTTGCAAGATTTAATGCTCTTTTCTCAGTCATTTTAATTTCTTTCAAAATTGTATACCTTTCTGGTCTTAATTCTTGTGCAATAGTTAGAGCTTTAATTATTACATCTGACTTTAATCCAATTTGTTTTGCAGTTGTTGGAGCTCCAACATCTTTCAATGTTTTCACAATTTGTTTCCAATCCTGTCCTTGTAACTTTGCCATCATTATGGAACCTATTCCACATTTTTCTCCATGTAGACCAACACCTGGGGCTATTTTATCAAGAGCATGTGAAAAAAGATGTTCTGCACCTGAACATGGTCTACTGCTACCTGCAATACATGATGCTACTCCTGCACTGATCAATCCTTCTACAATTACTCTTGCATCCAATCCTTTTTTTGCAAAACTAGAAGAATTTTCCATGACTATCTTTGCACTCATTAAGGCTAAATCTGCTGCATATCTTCCATAATACTCCTTTTTCTTTTTATGACCTAATTGCCAATCTTTTACTGCAATTATGTTAGCAATCAAATCTCCACATCCACTAGCTAGTAGCTTTGATGGTGCTTTTTTGATTACATCAATATCTACAAAAACGCCCATAGGTGCAGATGCCACAATCGAATGAGGTTTATCACTCTTTACAGAAACAAATGGACTTGCCATTCCATCGTGAGAAGCAGCAGTTGGTAAACTTACAAATGGCTTATCCAAATTATATGAAATTAATTTTGCTGTATCTACAGAACGTCCTCCACCAATACCTACAATTAAATCAGAATTGTCTTTTTTAACATCTTTTTCTATCTGTTTTAATGATTCCATTTGATTATCTTTTGATGTATGCCAAACAAACTTAATTTTTTTCAATTTTAATGATTTTTCAATCTTCTTTTTTAGAACTTTTTGAACATTTACTCCAGAAATTAGAGAAACCTTTTTTGGCTTATTTAATAAATTCAAAAAAGTTCCAAAATCACCAATATTTTTCTCACCAATTTTGATGAGCCTGGGTAATTCCATTGTATGTGAGTGCATGCGATCTTGATTTTTTGTCATTATTTATGATTTCAAAGGATCAAAAAGTTATTTAAAAGGGTGAGATGGCATTTACTTTATCTTAATAGGTATATTTTATGTCAAACAACGTTGAAGAAAAAATTCTGCACGGGACTACCACTGTAGGTATCAAGGCTAGCGACGGTGTTGTATTATGTGCTGATATGAGGGCTAGTGCTGGCTATTTCATCGCAAATAACAATACCATGAAAATCCAACAAATTGACTTACATGCTGGATTAACTTTGGCTGGCGGTGTTGCAGACGCACAAAATATTGTTGATATTTTACGTTATCACTCAAATCTTCATAGAGTAGAAAAACAAGATTCAATTTCAATTCATTCTCTTGCAAGACTTTGTTCATTGATATTCCATCAAAATCGAGGTTATCCGTTTATGGCTGATATCTTACTTGGAGGATATGATGCAAATGGTCCTTCATTGTTTAATGTTGATATGTTTGGTTCAGTAGAAGAAAAATCATATGTTACAACTGGTAGTGGTTCACCAGTAGCCTATGGTTTACTTGAAGAAGAATATAGAAATGATCTTACAGTTGAAGAAGCAAAAAAAATAGCTTTACGAGCTGTAAAAGCAGCAATAGTTAGAAACATTGGAACTGGCGATGGAATTAACATCGCAATAATGGATAAAGATGGATTCCGTCTTTTGACTGATGAACAAAAGAAAGCAGTTATCGAACTTTAGTGATTTAATGCAACGTAAACAACCTCAAAAAGAATTACCTCCTAGTAGCCAAAATATAATGGCCACCATACTGCAAAGTATACCCAAAGAAGCTAGTATTACAAAAATAGAATATGAAGGACCACGAATTGCACTTTATACAAATGCACCACGTTTTTTGTTGGAACATAATGAAACAATATCAAATCTTGTCAATATAATTAAAAAAAGAATTGTTATCAGAACAGATGAATCAATTAGAAAACCAGAAGCTGAAGTCAGAAAAATTCTTGCAGAATGTGTTCCAAAAGAAGCGAATTTACAAGGAACTATTTTTGATACAACTACTGGTGAAGTCTCAGTTGAAGCAAAAAGACCTTGGTTATTACAAAGAAATGCAAAAGAATTCAATCATGCTGAAGTAACTGAAAAAATAGGTTGGAGATTACGTATCAGAAAAGCCACAACTATACCATCACGTACAATCCAAACAATCAATGCAACTCTAAAACAAGCTTCTTCTGAAAGAAGTAAACAACTCAAACAAGTTGGTGATGAAATTTTTAGACCTAGATTATCTCAAAGAACTGAAGTTTCTCTTCATACACTTGGTGGATTTGGACAAGTTGGAAGATCTTCCATGTTATTATCTACTCCTGAAAGTAAGATCTTAATTGATTGTGGAATTAATCCAGGTGCACGTTCCCCAATGGATGCTTTTCCAAGATTAGATTCTTTGGATATTACATTAGATGATCTTGATGCAATAGTTATTGGACATGCACATTTGGATCATACTGGATTTTTACCTACTTTGGCTAAATATGGATACAAAGGCCCAATCTACTGTACTGAACCAACACTTCCAATGATGAACTTAATTCAATTAGATGCGATTAAAGTAGCTGCAGCACAAGGAAGAACTCCAATTTATTCTGAGCGAGATGTAAAACAAATCATGAGACAAACAATTACTTTACCATATGGAACCGTTACTGATATTTCTCCTGACATTAAATTGGTTCTTGCAAATGCTGGTCACATATTAGGTTCAGCTTTATGTCATTTTCATATTGGAAATGGTGATCATAATTTTGTTTATTCAGGTGATATCAAATTTGGAAAAAGTATTTTGTTTGAAGCTGCAAGTTGGAATTTTCCAAGAGTAGAAACATTACTAATAGAAAGTACCTATGGTCTTAAAGAAGATATTCAACCAACTAGACAAGAAGTAGAATCTGCTTTCATAAATGCAGTAAACAACACTTTGGCAGATGGAGGAAAAGTTTTGATACCTATTCCTGCTGTTGGTCGTGCACAAGAAATCATGATGGTAATTGATCACTATATGAAATCAGGAGAAATGGTTGAAGCACCTGTCTTTACTGAAGGAATGATTTCAGAAGCATCAGCCATACATGAATCATATCCTGAATATCTTGCAAGAGAACTCAAACAAAAGATCTTAGAAACTGATGATAATCCATTTGATTCTGAATACTTTACAAATATTGAACATGCAGATGCAAGAGAAGAACCGATGAGAGAAGACTCACCATGTATTATTTTGGCAACATCTGGAATGCTTGAAGGTGGACCTGTTTTAGAATACTTCAAAAATATTGCACCTGATAAAAAGAACAAAGTTTTGTTTGTATCATATCAAGTTAATGGAACTCTTGGAAGAAGAGTACTTGATGGTTCTAAACAAGCAACTATGTTAGGAAGGGAGGGTAAAGTTGAAGTTGTTACAATTAATTGCAGTGTTGAAAAATTAGACGGTTTTAGTGGACATAGTGATTATAATCAATTAATGTCATTTGTGCAAAGATTGAGACCAAAACTTCGTAGAGTACTAGTTAATCACGGTGAACGTTCAAAATCAAAAAATCTTGCAATGAATATTGGTAGAATGTATAAAGTACCTGCACATTTTCCACAAGTTCAAGAAGCAATAAAATTATTTTAGATCATATTCTGGTTTCCAGATCTTTATACTGGACGGAGCAACAATAATTCGTTCTTCACCTAATCTTGCAATATCTGCACCAGCACTTTTTGCAATAGAATACAATTCTTCAACTACTTTACGAAGTTGTTCTACATCTTTTTGTGCTAACGGTGTAACTCTTAAAATTAAAATCATATCTTTTTTGATATCTTCTTGAATGGAATGAACATCACTGATATCTCTGATTGTTATAGCTTTCAGATATGTAGGGTTTTCTTGTTTTTGCATCCTTATTGAAAATAAAATTTACTCCTTCAAAAACTCTTCTTTATTTTTAATCTATTTTTTTAAAATTTCACGCCTACATTCTAAATTTAATGTAGGACTCTTCTTCTGCTCTTTGAGCACTAATTTCTTCAGATAAATCATCTTTCTTTACTGTAACAATACCTTGTTGTTCTTTTGGAGCATCAGAATATCTGAGTGTAATAGATGACGCAAATTTTACATGATCTTTTGCATTCTTACCACGTAAGATTGAAACTGGTCCAACAACATCTCTAGCTTCAAGTAAAATATCACCTGGTAGTGCAATAGCTTTTATCATTTCATTTTCATCTTTATTTCTTCCAACAACGAATTTTGTTTCTTCATCTAATCTAAAGTGTCTTCCAATTTTCAACAAATCAATTTCATTAATTGTTGGAGTTTCTATATGATCAAACAAATCTTTAGCTTTAATTCCAAATTGTGGTTCTGTTAATAGACAACCACCACCAGCATTTGGTGGATTTTCAATTCCATATTCTTTAGCCATTTTTATTTGAATTTTTCTTTGTCTACCTCTAATCATTCCAAGATTCTCTCTTTTGATCAAACCATCTTTTTCAGCATCTGATGGTGGTAATAATCCAGCAGATAATGGCCTAACAATTTTTCCTTTTAAATTAGATTCATTTTCAATAATATGTAATGATGGTGCATGTTGACTCATTGGACGTTGTCCCAATACTTCACCTGAAATAATAAATTCTGCACCAATTTCTTCCATGTGTTTTTTTGCTGCATCAAACATCATTGTTCTACAATCAACACAGGGATTAAATCCAGCACCAATTCCATGCTTTGGATGTTTTAACATCTCAATGTATTCATCACCAAGATAAACTGTTTTTAAATTCACATTAAGATCATCTGCCCTTTCTCTAATTTCAAAACCACATCCTCTTCCACAATCAAAATCACAAAATGGAGTTTTAATTGCAACAGCTGACACATCAAAGCCTTGTTCTTGCATCATTCTAACTGCAAGCTGACTATCTAATCCACCAGATAATAATGCGACTACTTTCTTCTTTTCTTCAGCCATTGCGATCTGACCCAATTTTCCATATACAAACTTTACATCATACATAAATTGAGAAACGGAGATTTTCTTATGTGAAACAGCGCAGAAAGAATCTTTTGAAATATGCTCAAAAAATTGATTGCGATACTTTAGTCACCTTTGAGCCTGAAAATTTGTTTTACATGACTGGATTTTGGGGTGAAGCAATAGGATTACTAGAGAAAAATGGGAAAACTACCATCATCGCTCCAGAACTTGAAGTAGGAAGGGCAAAAGATGAATCTCAAGATTGCACTGTAATTACTGCAGAACGTGGTTCTGGATTAATTTCATCGTTAATTAAAAAAATTAAAAAAAATCAGGTATGTACTGATTGTCAAAATTACTCAGTAATGATATCTCTAAAAAAATCAATTCCTAAAATAATATCAACTACAGAACCATTTTACAATTCTAGAATTGTCAAAGATGAAAAAGAAATTAAAATTCTAAAAAAAGCATCCAAAATTATTGATGAAATGTTTGATGTTTGCTCAAAAAAGATGAAAGTTGGGCAAAAAGAATCCGATTTACAAACAATTTTGATGAAATATGCATTAGAACAAGAAATGTTTGATACTGGATACAAATCCACACTTAATCCTCTCATAATTGCTGGTGGTCCAAATGGTGCCTTGCCTCATGCTCAAGTTTCTCAAAGGAAATTCAAAAAAGGAGATCTTGTTGTTACTGATCTTACATTAAGATACAAAGGATATGTTTCTGATGCAACAAGGACATTTGCATTAGGAAAAATTTCATCACAAGCTAATGAAGTTTATGAAATTGTTAAAGAATCACAAAGATTAGGATTAAAGTCTGTGAAACCAAATGTAGATTGTAAAGATGTAGATAATGCATGTAGAAAATACATTGAAGAAAAAAATTATGGTAAATACTTTATTCATTCAACTGGTCATGGCATTGGATTGGAAGTTCATGAACTACCAACTATTTCTTACAGAAGTGATACTAAGCTAAAAGAAAATATGACAATCACAGTTGAACCTGGTATCTATATTGAAAATAAATTTGGAATTAGAATAGAAGATTCGTTAATTGTTAAAGACAAACCACTTGTAATGCATAAATTTACCAAAGATTTAGTTACACTTTAAGATTCTAGCCTCAAAATTTAATCATAAAAGTCAACTACATCAATTAGATGCTTTGATTTAGAATTATCTGATGTAATTTTTCCAGTCTCAGTATTCACATTCCAATTAAAATCTATTTCACCCTTATGAGATTTGAAATTCAAAACTAAACTGTATTTGTCCAAATCTACATTAGAAACACTCAACTCTACAACTGTTTTTCTATGATCAAAGACTTTTTCATCTGGATATACTTCTTCAATTTGATTACTAATTGCATCCATCATAGTATAACCTCCATTACCCCCATCGTATTTCATCAAAATATCTACTACCTGTTGTTCTTCAGCAGAAAACTCTGGTAAACTACTTTCCAAATTCTTCTCTGATAGAATACCTTGTGCAGATATTATGATTAATGCAATGGCTGCAAGATAAAACGGTGCTCTTTTTTTAAGAAATGCTACTAATCCATTTTTCTTTTTAGGAATTTCTTCTTTCTTTTCGTCTTTGACCATTTCTATTTCCTTAGAATTTCTAGTATTTCGCAGTTAAAATTAAAACTTCCCAAGGAAATTGAATAATCCCATTTCTTTTTGTGTATGGTTTTGTATTTTTTCTTATCATTTCTTTGAGCTCTTTTCTTTGAGATTTCTCTAATTTGTCTAATTTCTCTTTGATTGGTTTTGCAATGTATTTCAAATAATTTCCCCAATATTGCTCAAATGTACCTGGACTGTATGGAAAATCATAATCATTAACTTTGATTTTTGTAAAGCCTACTTTTTTTATCTCATCTTTGAGTTGTTTTTTTGTTCCAAATCTATCAAAGTTTGGAGTTCCTGGTGGAACATAATTTGGAATAAACTGAGTAACGGCATCAAAGATATTATCAAAATATGGAACTTTATCAGGATGTCCATGTATTGATATACCTAATTTCCCATCTTTTTTGAGACTATTTCTTATATTTTTTAGAGCCTTTTGGGAATTTGGAAAAAAAAACAATGCGTATTGGCATGTTATAACATCGAATTTTTCTTTGAATGAAAAATTTTCAGCATCAGCATTTACAAACAAAAGATTTTGAGATTTCTTATTCCATTTTTTTGCAACCTTTATTGCAGTAGTTGATGTATCTATACCAATTACGTAACCTGCTTTTCCTACTTTTTGTTTTAATAATTTAGTAACAATCCCTGTTCCGCTTGCAACATCTAAAATATGATCTCCTTTTTTAATATCAATTAATTCTACTAGTTTCTTTGTACTTTGAAATGGTCCACGTTTCGCAGTTGCCCATCTTTTATGATATCTGGGAGCAACTTCATTCCAAATTCCCATATTTCGTTTTTTATATTCAGATGATTTTACTCTCAATTTTCTTTAAATTCTTTTAAATCTGATTTTAATGTTTTTCCTGTTTCATGAAAGTATCTATGCTCAATATCTTTTAATTTTTCAGATAGTTTTACAACATTTACATATTTCTTTTTTTGTTTATTCATAATTTCTTTATACTGTGACACTAATTTTCTTAATTCATTTTTAATATCAATTAATTCTACTAGTTTCTTTGTACTTTGAAATGGTCCACGTTTTGCAGTTGCCCATCTTTTATGATATCTGGGAGCAACTTCATTCCAAATTCCCATATTTCGTTTTTTATATTCAGATGATTTTACTCTCAATTTTCTTTAAACTCTTTTAAATTTGATTTTAATGTTTTTCCTGTTTCATGAAAGTATCCATGCTCAATATCTTTTAATTTTTCAGATAGTTTTACAATATCTACATATTT
>JGI26252J51714_1000969_pt1 | contig 13227 bp, 13 predicted proteins | sample SaaInlLV_10m_DNA_4_FD_51714 | JGI IMG/M metagenome (IMG submission 51714)
GGACTGTCACCTATTAATTATCTGAATAATATTGGAATTTTAAATAATGAGTGTATACTTATTCACTGTAATTACTTAACAGAGGATGAAATTGAAATTATTGAAAAGAGTAAGTCAAATGTTGTTTTCTGTCCCAGGAGCCATGGATTTTTCCATCATAAAGAGTATCCTTTCTCTTCACTGAAGGATAGAGACATAAACATTGCCCTGGGGACTGACAGCCTCGCCAGTAACGATACACTCAGCATACTGGATGAAATGAAGTTCATCAGGAGTAGTTATCCTGAAATTGAGCCGAGTTACATCTTTCGCATGGGTACTATTGCTGGAGCAGTTGCTATACAAATGGATGACCATATTGGACAACTCCGTCCCGGATACAATGCCGATGTTGCGGTGATCAATTTTCAGGATAAAGATATAAATAATATATATGATGGAATTTTCTCTCAGGATTCTGAGTGTGTACTGACTATAGTCTCTGGAGAAATCTGTTATGATAAATTTGTGATAAGTAGTAAGGATAATTTTAAGGAGTGATTGATATATGCTGGATATAAACATTATTCGTGACGATATTGAAAGGGTCAAGCAGGCAGTAATTAATAAAAACGAAAAGACTAACCTTGATTCACTGTTGGATCTTGACTCAAAGCGCAAGTCTATATTAATTGAATGTGATGGCCTTAGAAACACACGCAATATTACTTCTAAAAAGATCAGTGAATTAAAGTCAAAAAATGAGGATGCATCAGATGTGATACAGGAGATGAAGGGTGTCTCTGATAATATAAAGCAGTTGGAGGTCGATATAAAGGCATTAAATGATGAATTGGAATCAATACTTCTAAAAATACCAAATATTCCGGCTTCTGATGTTCCGGTTGGAAAAGATGAGACATCAAATGAAATTATAAAAGAGTGTAGAGAAAAGAGAGAATTCTCTTTCACCCCCCTACCCCACTGGGACATTGGCAAAACATTGGATATTCTGGATTTCGAAAGAGGAGCAAAAATAACCGGTGCTGGTTTTACATTGTATAAAGGTGCGGGAGCAAGACTGGAGCGTGCGCTCTACAATTTCATGCTGGACCTCCACACACAGGAGCATGGATATACCGAGATATTCCCACCTTATCTTGTTAACAGATCTTCAATGACAGGTACAGGGCAATTGCCTAAACTGGAAGAAGATATGTATCGAATCCCCGAAGATGATCTGTTTCTTATACCTACCGCTGAGGTTCCGGTAACAAATATCCATTCTAATGAAATCCTGTCTGTCGCTGATCTTCCCACATACTACACTGCCTGTACTGCATGCTTCAGACGGGAAGCAGGATCGCATGGTAAGGATACCAGAGGCATGTTGCGTGTGCATCAGTTTAACAAGGTTGAATTGGTAAAGTTTGTCAGACCTGAAACATCTTATGATGAGCTTGAATCTCTTTTATCTGTTTCAGAAAAAGTATTACAGTTGCTTGGTCTTCAGTACCGGGTTTTAAAACTATGCACCGGCGATTTAAGTTTTGCTGCAGCAAAGTGCTATGATATTGAGGTATGGTCTCCCGGAGTAGACAAATTTCTGGAAGTATCTTCGTGTAGCAATTTCGAGGATTTTCAGGCAAGACGGAGTAATATACGGTATAGAGATGATGAGGGCAAGGTACGGCATGTTCACACCCTGAATGGTTCAGGAGTTGCGCTTCCCAGGACAATGATCGCTATTATTGAAAACTATCAGAGGGAAGATGGTACGGTAGAGGTTCCTGAAGTGCTCAGACCCTATATGAATGGGTTAGAAATAATTAAGAAAAATTAGAGGTTACAAAGATGAGTTTATTTTTGAATTAAAGTAGCTATCGCCTGTGAAGCGGCTCCTTCTGACCTTCCAATAGAACCGAGTCCCTCTGTTGTAGTTGCTTTCACATTCACTCTTTCCATATCAACCTTTAGGATCTCGGCAATACGCTGTTCCATCTCTTTCTTCTTTTTGCTTATTTTCGGTTCCTGTGCGATATAAATAATATCAACATTATTTACATATAAACCTTTTTCATTTACCAACTCAATTATCTTGTCCAGGAGTATCTGGCTTGAAATCCCCTTCCATTTATCGTCTGTATCCGGAAAGAGTTCACCAATATCACCTAATGAAGCAGCGCCCAGAATTGCATCCCCGACAGCATGTAATACAACGTCGGCATCAGAATGTCCGGATAATCCCAGATGGTGATCGAAATTAACACCACCTAAAATCAGTTTTCTGTTTTCTACAAATCTATGGACATCATAACCAATTCCTGCATACATCATAGAGAGAGAAGATTAAATCCTAATATCCTTCCTTTTTGAGTTGTTCAAGCCTAGTTTTAGCAATTTCAAGATAATCCGTATCTTTACAGGTATCTAACGCCATTTCGTAGTGTCGTACTGCTTCAACGTAATCTGCCAGATGGTTATCGTAAACCAATGCTGCCCTGTAACGGGCAGGTTTATCTGTTAGTTTATTCAGGTTGTAACACTTAACAAAGTAAAATGCTGCGCCTTCATAATCCTTGAAGTAATAACCCTCATAAATTTCGGCAAGCTCATAAGCGGCATCATCTGCTTTATCGCTTTCCGGATAGTTCTTAAGGATTTTTTTAAATCTTGTAGCTGCTGATATTAATTTTGATTTCCTTTTTACAATATTAAGAGCGCTTTTGTACGCTTTACCGTCCTGAAACAGGATATTAGCATCTTCTATATTTTTGCTGGGGCTAATTACCCCTCTCACTTCTTTTGCTGATAAATATTTACGTTGAGGAACTTTATTAAGCGCTTTTAACTCTTTTCTTGCGCTCTTCAGTTTTAAATGGTTTCCAATATCCATGTAATATTGTATTATCTCTTCCAGTGCACTCTTGTAGACCTCCCTTGCAGATATTACTGTATTGGCAATCTGGATCTCCCTNGATTTCATATCGGTGAGCCTGTTGGATGTGCTTAATTCGCACTCAGTACAAAACTGCTTACCGTCANCTATNTTCTCGTAGCAACGTTCGCAGCTTGCCGCCCATGNAAAACCGGCNATGCACATAATTGGAATAAACATTAAGAGAAATGAGATACGTCTCACATGTCACCTCTTGGGTATAGATTTGAGTTATAATTCTGGNGGAAGCCTATTGGCTGCAACTTTTACGAATTAAATCTTTGGTACGCTCTGAAAGTACCTTTAAATCGGTAATCTGTCGATTAACCTCTTCTCTTTCAGACCATCTGTTATCACGGTAGGACGATATTCTGTTCCCAATGTCTTCGAGAACTCTGTCGATAATTTTTTCAAATTCAAACACCAGCATATTGTTAAATCTCTCACTAATAGCATCAACTCGTTGCATAAATTCATTTCTATATTTTCTTCGTTTAAGAGGGAATATTGATAATCCAATTCCTGCCAGAATAGAAGCGACAATTACACCTAAAGTGTTAGGGATAAAAAAGGTACTGAGACCTATAACTATGCCTATTGCCAGGCCCTCTAAAATAACGAAGTTTATAAAGCCACTTTGTACCATCCTGTGTACCTTGCCCCCTTCCAGCTCGCCATCTAATTCCTGGAATTGCTTTGCATACTCCCTTATATTAATATGTTTATCAGATCCACGGCTCGTAAAGCTACGATCTTTGCGTATTAGAGCTTCGTCATTTGCCTTGCGCTGTAAAGCAACTTCAGATTCAATATAATCGTGTGCCATATCCCACAGAACATCGTTGTTTCTGTCAACATAGTCTAAAGCATCATTTACTATCCTTTCCAATTCTGTCCGAGGGTTTGCAACGTCAAAGACTTCTCTCTTAAATTTGGTATCAAATTTATCGCGAGCAAATTTCATAGTAATGATGGACCTTATATTCACATGATAATTCAGAAAACTATCCACTTTTTCCTTCAATCTTGTAAAAACAGATTGTGTCTCTATTTTGTATTTATTTATATAATCCGTCATATCCTGCTTTTTGTTATTTAATCGTTTCTCGAACATCTCTACGCTCTTGATCTCACTGTTGCAATGTGAAACTTTTTCGCTTAACATCTCATGCAAGCCATCAAAGACATTCACTAAATATTTTAGAGGACTCAGTATCTTGAGATCCATTTTTGTTTCATAGTCCATCTTTTCAAAAATAAACTGCTCTATTGTTTCAATATTACTTTTTTGCAGCAGTTCTGCATCGTCTGATGCCCTTGCATTAAAAGCATCTTTGGTGGACATACTGATAACTTTTGGTTCGAAACCGAATAAGCGGTAAAAGTTCTTCTCTATGAACATTACTATCTCATTTTGTTCTTCTTCAGTTTTCAGATCTATCTTATTTAGTACAAACAGGAGTTTTCTGTCCCACTTACCCTTAAGCAATTGAAGGAAAACTCTCTCGCTTTCAGTAAAAGGATGATCTGCAGATGTGACAAAGAGTACCACTTCTGATCTATGAATAAACCCTTCAGTGATTAGCTGATGCTCAGCTATTATAGAATTTGTTCCGGGTGTATCGACAATGGTAAGATCTTTTAACGCTTCTAAAGGATATGTCATCCTGCACTGATGATCGTCGACCTCTTCTGAGGAGACCTCATCACCGAAGGAGAGTAGTGTAATCTTATTTGTTGAAGGGGTTGGACCGTCTCTGAGAATCCTTTTCCCGCATAGCGCATTCACAAAACTAGATTTCCCTGAATTATATTCGCCAGCGATAACCAAGTATAATGGCTCATTAATTTGTTCCGCCATTTCCGATACTTTCTTCTCTATTACAACATCCCCTATCCTATAAAAGAACTTTTTTGCATCATCGAGGAGGTTGACAACGTGTTGGAAATTGTCCTGGCTTTCTGGTGATTTTGCGACTTCTAACATAATTTATACAGCTTCCTTATTCTTTTGATTTAAAAAGACAAGAATCCCTTTAATATTAGACACTTATGATCATAAATTATAAGGCATCACTTCCTTGCGTCAAGTAAATTTTCTTATGTATTTACGCATGCAATGGCATCTATCTCGATTGGAACATCCATCGGTAATCGTGAAACCTGGACGGTAGATCTTGCCGGCATCGATTTTTCAAAAAATTCTGCATATATTTCATTGACCTCAGCATAGTCATCCAGGTTGGTAAGAAATATGGTTGTTCGTAGAACATTGTCTAGAGATGACCCACTCGCTGTTAAAATTGCATTCAAATTATCAAGTATTTGCTTTGTCTTCTCTTTAATGTTCCCTTTCACGATTTCACCTGATTTTGGTTCTAATGGAATCTGTCCGGAAATGAAAAGAAGATTGTTGTATTGAACAGCCTGTGAATACGGCCCTATTGCTTGAGGTGCTTTATCAGTAGAAATGATATTTTTCTGCATATTCTATCTCCGTATTATTTTTCTAATCAAATTGTGTATTATATTCCTTTTTTTTGCTTTGGAAAGTTATATTCTTGAAATTAGAGAGCTATTCTGATACTTTCGAAAAGTTCATGTTTTCAGCAAAGCGTGGAGGATTTAGGGTTTCTAATATCCCTTTTCCTCACTTAAGACAAAGGAATAGTTAGGCACGGCCCTACTATTCTCAGGAAGAAATATCACACAGGAAAAAGAGAGATATCATGCAATTATTAAAAACTAAAACCAATGCCGACTTAAGCGATATTGAAGAGAAAGTTATTAAGGGCCAACGTCTTAATTTTGAAGATGGTATTAGGCTTTTTGAGTCTCCTGATATCCTTACTATTGGCAGACTTGCAAACATAGTCAGGGAGAGAATCAATAAAAACAGAGTTTATTACATTATAAACAGGCACATAAACTATTCAAATATATGTAAAAATAAATGTAAGTTTTGTGCATTTAGTCGTGAAGAAGGTGAAGACGGCGCTTACCAGATGAGTCTTAAAGAAATTTTAGACAAAGCCTCGCAAATCATTCAAGAAAAGGCGACTGAACTACATATTGTTGGAGGTCTTCACCCTGATCTTGGAATTGATTTTTATGTTGATATGATTAGCTCAATTCATAAACAGTTTCCCGAAGTGCATCTGCAGGCCTTTACAGCGGTCGAGATTTCTCATTTTGCTGAAGTCTCAGGAATGACTACCCATGAAATATTAAGCAGACTTAAAGATGCCGGGTTGGGGTCTCTCCCAGGAGGTGGTGCTGAGGTGTTTTCTACTGCTGTCAGAGAAGAGCTTTGTCCCGAAAAACTGAGCGGTGCAGGATGGTTAAACACAATGCGAACAGCACATAATTTGGGATTAAAGAGTAACGCTACTATGTTATATGGCCATATAGAAACAAGCGAAGACCGGATCAACCATTTATTAAAATTGCGCGAACTTCAGGATGAGACAGGTGGATTCATGTCATTTATACCCCTTACCTTCCATCCAAAGAATACTGATTTGGAAAATATCTCCAGCGCTGCCGGTATACTGGACTTGAAGATGCTGGCCATAGGGAGATTAATGTTGGACAATTTTGATCATATTAAGGCATTCTGGATAATGCTTGGTATTAAGATTTCTCAGATATCATTAAGTTTTGGAGTTGATGATATTGATGGCACTGTGGCTGAAGAGAGAATTACTCATTCTGCCGGTGCAGAGACTCCAGAAGCATTAACAGTGAATGACCTCAAATCATTAATAGAAGAGACTGGACGTGAACCAGTTGAGAGAGATACGCTTTATAACCGCATGAATTAGATAGAAACAATTAACTTTGCTGATCAAAAGCTGACCAGGCTTGTTATCACTGGTTTTTTGTCTATCTATACTGCATTAAAAAAGGCCCTTTAAAGTATCCATTCGGATACTTCAAAGAGCCTTATATTTTGTTAAGTTTTGCCTTATTTAGATCCACCAAAAGCTCTAACTATGTTGATGAGCTTCTGAATAGCATCGGCTGAAACTCTTCCTCTGCACTTTGTACAACCCTTGTCATTTGATTCCATAAACTTAACCATATCTGCATCTGTTTTTGATGACTGCCATCCTGCATCTGTAAAATCTGGCACTCCTCTTTTTATTCCTTCTGATGTTCCCTTACCGCCATTACCGTGGCAATATACACATGTTTCCATTGTACCGAATGATCCCTGAATAGCACCAGTCGCATATACGAAGTAGTAGCTCTTTTCAGGATTTCCAATCAGGTCGTCCAGATCATCAGCCTGACTTGAGAAGCTTAAAGCGAAACATGATACTGCAAGTATGCCTAATATGCATAAAAAATTCAACTTCTTCATTTATCAATACCTCCTAAAATCATAATGATTTCAAATTTATCTAAGCTTGAGTGAGAATATAAAAATCCTTAATTTTACAATTTGTTCTTAAGGCCTTAATCTTTTTTCTGTTTGATATACCTTGTGACATGCTTTGCATGAAAGATATAGGAACCTTAAAGAGTGCCCTACAGATTCAACAGAACCTTCTGCTGCTTTACCGGCTGCTTCTTCAATATCTGCAAGATGCCCGGATACCAGTTTAGTGATAGCTGCGTGGTTATTGTCGTTGTGAGTTCTGCCACCTTCATTTGCAAGCATTTCTGATGCAGCTGCTGCAACACCCTTAAAATCATAAGGATTGAATTCGTCACCAGGAAGTAACCCGTCATTCATCTTCATCAGCAAATACTTGTTTATTTGCTTTTTGCAGATTTCCTTATCTCCCGCGAAAACTGCTGTACCTGCCATAAAAATTGCTACTACAACAAAGCCTGCTACAAAGAAATTTTTCACCTTCATTGTACTTATGCCTCCTTTAATTAAAAAAATAAGGCCCTTTAACGCACCCATAAGGTACCTCAAAGAGCCTTTCATTTACCTAAGCTATTTTATTTTGCGCCAAAAGTTCTAACTATGTTAACAAGCTTCTGAATTGCAGAAGCTGAAACTCTTCCTCTGCACTTTGTGCAACCTTTGTCATTGGATTCCAAAAACTTAACCATTTCTTCGTCAGTTTTTGATGACTGCCATGCTGCATCTGTGAAATCTGGCACTCCTCTTTTCCTTCCTTCTGATGTTCCTTTACCGCCATTACCGTGGCAGTACACACATGTTTCCATCGTTCCGAATGAACCCTGAATAGCTCCTGTTGCATAAACGAAATAATAGCTTTTTTCCGGGTCGCCGTACAAGTCTTCCAACTCATCTGCCTGACTCGAGAAACTTAATGCAAATAATGATACTGCAAAAATCCCTAAAATGCATAATAAATTTAACTTCTTCATATACCAAAACCTCCAAAATTCATAATTATATTCAAATTTTATCTGATAGATAAGTAACAAAAAATCCCTATGGCAACAAAAATTAAGGACTCATTTTTCTGTTCTTTTTTTCTGTGTCATAGACCTTGTGACAAGCCTTACAGGAAAGCTCCAAAAACCTTAATGCGTGTCCTGCAATCTCAACAGCACCTTCTGCTTCTCCTGCAGCGGCTTCCTCGATATGTGAAAGATGCACAGATACCATTTTGCTGATAGCTGCGTGAGTCTTGTCATTGTGAGTTCTTTCACCCTCTACTACGATCATATCGGCTGCAGCTGCTGCTACTTCTTTGAAGTTATATGGTGCAAATTCGTCATTAGGGAGCAGTCCGTTATTCAACTTTATCTTTAAAAAGTTGACTTTCTGCTTACTACACAACTCCTGATCACTTGCTGCAAAACCTGCTGTTGCACCTGTCAAAAATATTGTTGATGCGATTATACCTGCTACAAAGAAATTTTTCACCTTCATTGTACTTATGCCTCCTTTAATTAAAAAAATAAGCCCCTTTACTGGTTAGCCAAAGAGTAAAGCCTTAGTCTGTATACATTAAAACAACAAACTCCGCAAAGTTCTACATATTTATATAATAAAATATAAAACTTTACCCCCTTCAAATTTGATTATTTTGCTTAATTCAACCATGTACATCTCTCAGAGAATGTCTAATAATATTAAGCAATTCTGGATAAATATATCATCGTGCAAGAACAGAGTCAAGTAAAAACTCATAGTAACTTTTAAGGACAACTAAGCGTTTTTTACGTGATTTTAAAGCACATATTGCTAGCCGCTATGTTTTTTATCCTTATACAGATTAGGATAAATATGAATTTTCAAATGTTTGTGGCAAATAGCACAAGTTTGCCTCAAACGCCTTACTTGCCACTGCTGTTCTTCAAGTGCCCCATCAGCGCTCTTGTTTTTTGCAATTTCAACCATTTTTTCCGCCTCTACCTGCATCAATTCGTTCTGCTTTTCGTATCTTAAGTCATCAGGCCTTGCAAATTTGAGCCTCACTTCCTTTGTTACTTTTGCTATGTTTTCACCTGCCTTAAGAATTATCTTCCACTGCTTCTTTTTGTACTTGTAATAGCCTGACATTTCCTCAACAGCTTTGTAGCTTTCGTCAATGTCCTGCATCATCAGCGCTAACTCACTCTTCTCCTCCTGCGGCACCTCGCCCATCATTTCATCCGGAGTATCAGTGTGTGCAGATGGCGGCTGATTATCTGCCCCTTCAGCTAAATTATTGTATTGAAAAACAGTGACAACTGAGAAAATACATATAGNAATTAANACCTTATACATTGTTGAAATCCCCTCTGAATATTATTAATGAAAAGTACTGTAANGCAGATAACGTGCCGACATGTCATATCTAAAAAAAACAACGTAAGACGTTTAGGATCAGAATCTTACATGCAGGCGCGTAAATGAAGAGATCGATTATATCAAAANAATGGCCAAATTCAACCGTTATATTGAGCATATTCGCCAAGTCTATTAAATCTCTTGCAAATAAATCTTTCTGACAATATAATCTCTGACTCTCGCAGATTCCATACAAAATAACGTGCTGTTCGCTAATGCTCTCACTAGCTTGTCCGGAAGTTGATAAAAATCAATAAGTATTTTATAAATATGTAGTTACGTCACAATTAAGGAATAGTTTTTATTATGAAATGGTCACAGACATTTATACCAACGTTAAAGGAAACACCCAGTGATGCTGAAGTAGAAAGTCACAAACTCATGATTCGTTCCGGCATGATCAGGAAATTATCAGCAGGCATCTACTCATACTTACCAATTGGTACTAAGATATTAAACAAAGTAACCACAATTATCCGGGAAGAGATGGACAGATCCGGTGCTATTGAGCTCTCTTTGCCAGCTCTGCAGCCCTTGACGCTCTTAGAGCTTAGCGGAAGGATAGATGCTTTCGGGGACGATCTGCTGAGCATGAAGGACAGACATAAAAGAGATATTGCCTTAAGCCCTACTCACGAAGAGGTAATTACCGACTTAGTAAAGTATGAGGTTAGTTCATATAAGCAACTGCCTCTAATTCTATATCAGATACAGACTAAATTCAGGGATGAGGCGAGGCCAAGATTTGGTGTCCTGCGAAGCAAAGAGTTCTTAATGAAAGACGCTTATAGCTTTGACACAGACGATGAAAGCCTTAATAAGAGCTACCAGAAGATGTACGATACATATTGCAGGATTTTCGAAAGGTGCAAATTGGATTTCCTGGCCGTTGAAGCCGACACCGGCGCAATGGGAGGTGATGTTTCACATGAATTCATGGTCCCTAATGAAAACGGAGAGGACGTAATAGCCAAATGCAGTAGTTGTGACTATCGTGCTAACCGTGAAAAGGCCGAGCCCTCCCCTATTGAATCCGATGACGATGCTGCACCTGGCGAGCTGAAAGATGTCTCTACTCCAAACATGACAACGATAAAAGAGGTAAGTGACTTTCTGGGCATAGAACCAGACACAATGGTAAAAACGCTGATTTACACATACGACAATAAGCATGTTGCTGTCCTTGTACGTGGAGACCACGACGTAAATGAGGCTAAGCTGTCAAAAGTGTTATCCGGAGGTGAGATAGCCCTGGCGAATGAAGACACCGTTGTAGAGCTGACAAATGCACCAGTTGGTTTTGCAGGCCCTATTGGCTTGAAAACTCAGATAATTGCAGACCAGGCGGTCACAGTGATGAAAAATTGTGTTGTGGGAGGAAATAAGGCTGACACCCACATTATGAACGTAAACCCTGACAGAGATTTTAAAATTGACAGATCTGCTGATCTTCGATTTATCACAGAAAATGATAGATGTCCTAAATGCAAGAGTGAGATCGATGTCTCTAACGGAATTGAGCTTGGACATGTCTTCAAACTGGGAACAAGATACAGTGACTCACTGGGCGCAAAGTTCCTTGATAAGAATGGCAAGGAACGTTCTATTATAATGGGATCGTATGGTATTGGCGTTAACAGGATATTAGCCGCTACCATAGAAAAGTCTCATGATTCTAACGGTATAATATGGCCACTGCCACTGGCACCATACGAGGTACTGGTCGTGCCTATAAACATAAAAGACGAAACTATCATGGGTACTGCTACTCAGGTATACGAAGAATTATGTAATGCCGGGATTGATACACTGATTGACGACAGGGATCAGAGGCCGGGCTTCAAATTTAAGGATGCTGATCTCATCGGAATACCAATAAGGATAACAGTCGGTAAAAGTTTCAAAGAATCAGGTGAGCTTGAAATTAAGTTACGCTCAAAAGATGAAGTATATTCTGCAAAGCCAGAAAACATACTTACTGTAATTAAGGAACATATGGACTCATTGAGCTAGAATAAGAATGGCTGATATTAGCTTACCCAAACCGGTAAAACTTTTTGTAGGAATCCTTTCCTGTAATGAAGAACTTTTGTCTGACATAGAGAGTTCTCTGGTGGAGCGTTTTGGTGAAGTTGACATAAAGAGTGAAGTTATCCCATTCAATTTCACAGACTACTACACAAAGGATATGGGAGCAGGTATCTCAAGACAGTTTATCTGTTTCAGAAAACTTATAAACCCTGAAGAACTTTCTGCCATTAAGATCTGGACAAATGAATTAGAGGACAAGTTCAAACGTAATAACCGGTTTGACGTAGTCAGGCCTGTAAATTTAGATCCGGGATACCTGACACATTGTAACCTCATACTTGCCTCAGCTAAGGATTATTACCATCGAATTCACCTTCAAAATGGTATTTATGCGGAAGTCACACTATTTTACCAACATGAGGTTTTTAAAAATTTGCCATGGACTTATCCTGATTTTCAGACAGATGAGTATAAAAACTTTTTCCTAAAGGTAAGGACTTTATATGCAGAAGACATTAGTAATAATTAAGCCGGATGGTGTACAGCGGCGTTTGATAGGCAAAATAATCAATAGATTTGAAGAAAAAGGATTGGAAATAATTGGATTAAAAATGACTGTAATCTCCGAAGAGTTGGCAAAGGAACATTATTCAGTTCACGTTGGCAGGGACTACTATGAAAAACTTGTAAAATTCATGACTTCAGGGCCAGTGGTGATGATGGTGTTAAGTGGAAAGAAAGCGATAGCGGTTACCCGAAAACTTATGGGCTCCACATTCGGACATGAGGCCGAACCCGGAACAATAAGAGGCGACTTAGCAATAAGCAAACGCTTCAACCTGATACATGGTTCAGATTCGGAAGAGTCCGCTGAAAAAGAGATCTCTCTCTTCTTTGGAAATGGAGACCTTATACAAAATGACCAGTCAGGTCTGAAATGGATATACGACTTGTCCGGAGATCCGACTGACGAGAACTCCTTCTAATGCAATTAAAAACATTCATAACAAATACAGTTCTGTTTGTTCTCCTCACCATCCCTATCGGTTGTGCTACACATAGCACAAGGCCTTACATAGATGATAAACTCGGTATTGATCTAAGCAAGGTTCAGACTCTCTCATTCGCCGAAGTAAAAGAGACAATACGTTCGGAAAGATCAGGGTTTAACACGCTGAAGGCAAAAGCCGACATCATAATTTCTTCTCCTGAGATTAAAGGAGAGTTCAGATGCAAGGGAGTAGTGAGATTCCAGAAACCAGGAAAGCTCAGGGTGATAGGCTCCAAGCTGGCAAGGACTGCATTTGATATGCTTTCAGATGGGGAGGACTACTGGTTTTATTTGCCGAATGAGAAAGTCGTTTATACTGGGAAATGTGATTCCGCGAAAAAGAGAGATTCCAGCGTGTATATATCTCCTGATGATATAGCCGCTCTTATAGAGTATGACAAGCTCTTTGAAGGAAGATCAGCATACATGGAAACATTGCCGGCTTTCTGGCTGGTTCACGTA
>JGI26252J51714_1000975_pt1 | contig 13191 bp, 10 predicted proteins | sample SaaInlLV_10m_DNA_4_FD_51714 | JGI IMG/M metagenome (IMG submission 51714)
TTTTTGGCAATAAAGAACCTGTATAGGATTTCTTGTCCTTAATTTTTACTTTATTCATAGCATCAATAAATTTACTCGCCTTAGTTGTAATTAAAATAATGCTGTTGTCAATACATCCAACTATCTCTTTAATGCCACCTGACACACCTGTAGCTATAACAGGTGTGCCACAAGCTAGAGATTCTAACACTGAATTGGGCATTCCTTCCCAACGTGATGAAAGCAGGAATACGTCAGAACCAGCGTACCAACTCCAAGGATTACTACAAAAATCGATAAGTTTAACACGATTTTGAATATTTAATAACTCAGTTTCTTGTATTAACTCACTTTTAAGTTCGCCAGAGCCCAAAATTACGAGCGTAGATTTTTCATCTTTTACCTCACTAAACCAATATAATAAACGATCAAATCCTTTTTGAAAAGTTAGCCTACCAGAAGCAACATAACATACGCCACCTTTATCAAAACGATTAACTAATTGAGTGGATGTGATTATTAATTCAATATCAACAGGATTTGGTAGAATTTCAATAATTGATTCAGGAATCAAAAAAATTAAAATAAATTCATCTTTCATTCTTATTGAAGTGCAAATCAATTTATCCGCTTTTCTATATAAAAGTCGATAAAAAACACGCATTGCTCTTGGATGAGGATTATTCGGCAAACTAATTGAGGCTAGATTTGCCTCTCTAATCCAAATCTTTGTTTTTTTTGGCAATACCCAACGCAGTGCAAGTATAGCAATATTAATATAACCAAATGTTGAAAAAACCACCTTAGGTTTTAACTGGTTTATTTTATTAGTTAAAGGAATAATTGACCTTTTAAGTGACACTGTACCCAAATTATAAATTGAAACCTGTGCTGGAACCATCGTGATCAATGGGCCACTTAGATCAAAAACAACGATCCCAATTGAGTGGCCACGATTGTGCAGCCCTGTTAATAAGTTGAGTGCAACTCGCTCCGCACCCCCACCCGAAAACCGAGGTAGCAAGAATAAAATAGAATGTCTGATATTCAACTTATTAATAAATTATGATAAATAGGTAAAATATTATTTAAGTGTTGTTTAGGTGAAAAATTGAACTGTGCAAATTGATATGCATTATCAGATAGTTCACTTATATTTGTCCTATCCATAATAATAGAAATTTTCTTAAAAAAATCATCTTTGATAGTCGGCTCATAAAACGTACCATTAACTCCTTCACTAATGATATTTAGATGCCCGCCAGATTTGGCAGCAAGCACTGGTGTCTTTTGCAACATAGCCTCTACAATAGTTCTACCAAATGCATCCACACGGCTTGGAGCTACTAATAAATCCAAAGAGGAGATTAGCCTATTTGGATCATTTATGAAACCTGTGAATATTACATGGTCACTTACGCCAACATTATAAGCATATTCTCTCAATTCATTTACATACTCCTCTGATCCTGCACCAGCAACAATCAAATAAATATTTTTATTTATGCTGCAATAAATTTCAGAAATATTTTTTATTATAAAATCTATATTTTTATAATCAACCACTCTTCCGACACACCCCACCAGAAAATAGTTCGATGGGATGTTGTATTTTTCAATAGTATATTTTCTTTCTAGCTCTTTGTTTATCGAAGAATTAATATTAAAAGGATTGTAGATCATTTTTTTTTGATGATCTTGAATATTTCGAGGTGCACTTTGCATCACTACATCTGAAATTGCTACAAAATAATCACATAAATATCGGATTAAAAGCCAAAGTTTTGAGTTACTAAGTAGTGTCCTTTGGTGCCAAACAAATCCTTTTGCAACAAACTTTGCTGGCAAGGACCATGACAAATTAATTCTTAAATCATTTCCATGAACAATATCAATCTCATGTGTCCTAATAAATTTTGCAAAACGAAAATAATTAATCATTACGCCAACAACAATAGATAATTTACTAGGGACCTCTCCAGAAAGTCTTGATGTTTTTAAAACATGAAAAGGTATATTTTTATTAAGTAAATACTCTGATAGAGGTCCTTTATCTTTATGAATAACAATAATTGCAGAAATACCTTCATTAATTAAAGACGAATAAAGCCCTAGTGTAGATATATGGCTACCACCAACAGAATCACCAACAAATGGAAATAGTATTTTCAATTGTCTCTTTTTTTAATGATAAAAACTACACTAGATGTTTTTCAGGATTATAACTATCCAAATATGGAATTTTTTTTATTAAATTTAAAGGAACTTTTTCCATAAACTTGTAAAAGATATCAATATCTTTTCTACCAATAAAAGTTGGAATATAGCCCTTACTTAAATTCGTATTATATTTTTTACTTATGTAACAATTTTCTCTGTATTTTAAGTCAATCAATTCTAACGCATTAGATAAGTACTCATAATTATTTAGTTTTTCAGTATATATTTCCGTATAAGAATTAACACACTTCTCTTTTTTTAAATATTGAAAACGTAGATACATTTCAAACCAAGACCATAGATACAATTCTTCTTTCTGAAGATTAGAAGAGTTAAGTCGCAATATATTTGAAGATGCATCTGGAAGGTTATTATCTAGTAAAAAAATTTTATTTCTATTTGTAAAGCTCTTCATGTTCATTATAGGGTCTCTAACAAGATTAATAATAGAAATTTCGGCCAATATTTTACAAAAACCAACATGCAATCCTCTAGCAAAATACTTGCTCACATCAACATAAATAAGTTTATTTTCACTGCTTAATTTGTTATTTATTATTCTAATTCTTTTTGATGCAATATTATTTATAAACGAATTGTCGCCATTATTAAAGGCTTTTAAAACCTTTCCTCTGCCCAGGAGTTCATTAGTTTCAAGATACTTTCTTCTTATATTGTGCTCTATTACAGACATCTTGCCTTTAAAAACTGTATTAATCATTGGCGCCTCGAAAGAAGCATGAACATTATCCACACAATTATTTAATATATTTGCTAGAGTTTCTTGTCCGCTTCTACCTGTTGTAACAGTAAAAACATACCTCCTATTTTTTATATGCTTCATACACATTAAATTCAAAAAAATACTTATTTATAAATTTTGTTTTATATAACCTAGCAACACATCAAATGAATCATTCAATGACACAGTATTCGACGTAGATATAACTAACTCTGCATTACATGGCTCATCATATGGGTTAATTTTTGAATACCCTATTAGGTCGTTGATTTCACCCCGATCTGATGCTGCATAAAGATTCTGCACTATTAACTCCTTTTATAATTAAATGTAAGACAACTTAAAATTATTAATAATTTCCGCTCTAACAGCTAGTCTTTTCCAGTTATCACCCTTGACATTATTACCCCTCAAACTTGTAATACTTATATCTAAATCTTTTGAATTGTGACTCATTATAGACTGCTTAATTAGATGATTTTGAGGGAAAATAAACCCTCGTTTAGGCCTATCAATCAGATGATCAGGTAAGTATTTTCCAAGTATTTTTCTAAGAGCGGACTTTTGCCCTTGCGCCATAAACGCCCTATAATCTAAAGAATGCGTAGCATTAATTATTTTTTTATTCAAGAATGGTGTTCTAAATTCAAATCCAGAATGCATACTGCCTAAATCTGATGATATACACCTACTATTTGGCATTACATTAGTCAACTCATTAACATACGTATACTTAACAATGTCACCTACATCATCATATGCGGAGTTAATTATATTATTATAATGTGGTAGGTTTCTTAATGCACCTATTGCTGGATATAGTTTCATTGCTAAATAACGCTCACCGTCTTTAACATTTATCAAATTTCTTATCCAATTATTTAATCTTGTATTTTTATTAAAATTTATCGAATTAACAATACCCCCTATAATTGATCGAACCATTTCAGGGGAATTCATTAATGCTCTATACTTATATGCGTAAACATGCTTGCCATATCCAAAAAAAACCTCATCACCGCCAAAACCGGTTAAACCAACCTTATACTTATCTCTAACAGTTCTAGTCATATCAGACATAGCAAAAGTAGTTACTGTGTCAAAGGGTTGACCATAATGATCTATAATTTCATTCGAAATATTATTATGGGAAGACATATCTACACTGGTACTATGGTGATTTAAACCTAAATAATCTGCCACATCTGCAGCCTGGCTACTTTCATCGAACACCTCATCAGACCCAAATGACGCAGTAATACAGTCAATATCATAATTTAACTCAAGTTTTAAAATTGCTGCAATTAGCGATGAATCTACACCTGCAGATAAAAATAGGCACATCGATGCATCGGTATGTAAACGTGACTCAAGACTTTCAATAAGCGATCTTCTTAATAAAGATATGTCTCTATCAGACAGTTTAGGGTTTAAAAATCTTCCAGCATCTAATTCTGGTAATTTCCAATATTTGGTCTTATTAACTATCTTAGATTTTTTAATTTCTAAAATTTCTGCTGGCCCCATTCGATATGTATTTTTATAATAAGTCTCTGATGATGGTATATATCCGTTTAGCATAAACGATGTATCTAGTATCTTATCATTGCACGGTTTTAAATCTAACGCTTTTACTAGTGAGCTAAGTTCAGAAGATATGTATATCTGATCATTATCAATCGTATAGTACAATGTCTTTTCTCCAAAACAGTCAGTTGCACAAGTTATGGTGTCGCCATCATATACAACAATACTAAACATACCATCAAACATATCAAATGATTTGTTTTTCCATTCTTTCCAGGCATATAACACCACCTCTGTATCGCCTGTACTAGTAAACACATATCCGCGTGACTCTAATACAGATCTTATTTCTTTATAATTGTATATCTCTCCATTGTAAGATAGTGTTATCCCGTTTTTTGACATTGGTTGCTTAGCAGAATCAGTCAAATCAAGGACTGCTAATCTTGTATGACCTACTATAACCCCGTTATTTTTATCAAACCAAATTCCATCATCATCAGGTCCTCTGTGTTTAAGAAGGTCTTTAATAGATCTGGACTTATGCAACAAACTGTGATCCACAGGATGTTTTGATGCAATACAAAATACTCCACACATTATTCTAATTCATTTGGCGCCACTTGAAAAGAATGACTCCAATGTCAATAAAACGGTAAATGTTTGACCTCCTTTTATCTTTCCATCACTCCACAAGTCTATCATGGATCTCATTTTTGTCATATCAACAATATCTAAATCTGCCAATACATCAGATTTTTTTAAATTAATAATTTTTTTCCTTAAGTCTGTCCGTAAAACAGCGTCCCCTTCAAGCCAAGTACGTTCAAATTTTCTTTTTTTCTCTCTAATACCAATTCGTTCAGGAAGATGCTTCCAAATATGAGATACCGATCTTTGTAATGAGGAATAACCGGCTGGATATCCATGGTTAGCACTCTGTAAATTATAAAACCTTTTGTCAGATATTTTTAGAGCTCTTCTTAATATGCGTGCATCAAAACGCTGTTCAGATGGTAAAGAATGATACAAATCTAATATAGCATTGGTGTAGGAGATATTTCTTAATTCCGCACTCTCCATTAATGCCAACTGACCGCCATATGTATAATGCCGAGACAAATCACCTAAACTCATATGTTCCCATATATCATATGGATTATCTGTGTATTCTTTTGCATTAGTCAGTTGTGTTGATATTGCATGAAAAACTCTATCATTCATTTTTATTAATTGCTTATTTGATAATATATTTTTAATATCAACACCTTTGGTGTAATACGATATATTATTAATAAAATAATCTACAAAATCACCTTTAAACTTACCTAAGGTTTTAAACCAAGGAATTGGTTCTCCGAATATACTATACATTTTTGATGGTAAGTACATGCCTTGAAAAAAATAGTCCATACCAAATCCAGCAAACAACACATCGCTTTTTTTCCTAATTATGTCTTTATGGCCATAAAACAAGCAGTCCGCCATATACATGCCTCCTGTTACCGATGATGCCGTATCAAAATTAGAACTATATTGATCATCTTTAACCTGTATCCAAGAATGCTCACCCTGTTTAAAGTCTACTAGCTGTTTAGCAACATCATATTCACGATTCTTAGTATAAGTAATTGTAAAAGCATGTGGAGGATAAACAAAGTTTGATAATATGAGACGAGTATCAAGTCCTCCACTTTGCATAATCCCATATTTTCTATTATCACTTGTCTTGTAGGAAATTGAGCCCCTTATAAGATCCACAAGATTATAAGAATTATCATTTAGACTCAAACTATTCTTGGAGTAACTTGGTGTCCAATACCTATTTAACAATAGTTTGCCATTCCACTTGAGAACAGTCGCTGGTGATAAATATTTACTACATGTGTCATATGTATCATTACAAAATACTCTTCTAAATCGTAACAAATCGTAACAAACTTCTGGATTTAATTTAGCTAGTTTATTCTGAATTAAAAAATCATATAAAACCTTATATGATGTACTAATAACAAACCTATTTGTAAAAGAAGCATAAAATGCTATTGGCGTACCAAATCTAGAGTTAACAACTTTAATATTTCCACTTTTTAAATCACATTCTACTATTAAAAACTCACCATCAATTGATGCTAATGAAGCTTCATTAGATCTCAATTCAAGATATTTTTTAAAAAATAAGTCATTATTTATGCTTTGACTATACGATGGATGCCCGACCGCTATTAACAACAAAGACTCTGTTCGAAATATATTACAAGGTAGGTTATCTCCTAAGTCGTACTTAATATTTAGACTATCAGTAGATAACAAATGCCCTTTATCATATAAAGATTTACCAAAAGAAAACTCTAAAAATAAAAAATTATTGATCGACATAATAGTGCGGCATTTTACAAACCTTAATCAAGTAAGTTTTTAATAGCTATTAATGAAAACTCTGGCTGCAGCTCTTCCGACGCATGTATATTCTGATAATTACTCATCTCAAATGAAGAATCAAACAAAGCATTGTGACAAATACTCTTAGAGAGGCTAAGAGTATCATCTTTACCACCCCAAAACCTCTGACAACTTTTTAAAATTTCTTATATAGAACATCCTAAGAAGCCTTCTTCTTATTCTGGTTCAGTTTTATACTCTCTTGATACACGCCCATTGGTTTTTTATAATCCAGTGTCTGATGGAATCTACGATGGTTGTAAAACTCAATATAGTCATCCACATCAGTAGTTAACTCACTGATATTTTGATATTCATTTAAATAGATTCTTTCACATTTGGCGCTTCGCCAGAAGCGCTCAATGCAGATGTTATCTGTAGCCCTACCTTTGCCATCCATTGATATAGTAATGCCTAGGTTTTTAAGGCGTTGAGTATGCACTTCACTGGTGTACTGACTACCTTGATCGATGTTAAAGATCTCTGGATGTGGATATTTTGCTAGTGCATCATTCAGCACACTCATCACTAACTGAACATCCATGGTGTTAGATATTCTGTGTGATAGCACAGCTTTGCTGTGCCAATCAATGATGGCTGCCATATAAGCCATACCTCCTGCAATCTTGATGTAGGTGATGTCTGTACTCCAAACATGGTTGACTCCAGCCTCAGCAATCACAAAGGTAGGGGCTCCTTTAGATATTGATTTGCCATCAATATTGATATTTTTATTAAATTTCATATCTAATTTAGTTTGTATTTCTTGAATTCACACACTAAGTACAATTATTTCTAAGCCGTTAATAATGAGGGTTTCCTCTGGCAAACTAATCTTGCTATTTTATCTTTTTACTAAATTTCATTATTTTCTTGCACTTCTTATTGCCTTAATTAATGCCAAAATAATATAAAAATTAGAGCGTAAAGTTGAAGCAAACCTTGGACTATTTTGACGCTTTATGATGGGAATATCTACTTGCACATATGGAAACTTATTATGCAACGCAAAAAATGCTAGTTCTGTATTGATTGAGTTATATGAGTTAAAAAAACCTTGTTTTTTATATAGATTCATACTATAGCCTTTCATTCCGCACAATGGATCTTTCCAATTAAGGCATACACGTGTGTATAGCATAAACAGCCATTCTGACACCCTTGCCGGCCTTGGACGCACACCCAAAACCAAATCCTTTCCGTTTCTCAAATGTTTTATGTACTCTTTTAGCATTGATGCGCTATGCTGCCCATCAGCATCAAAAGTAACCACTATATCACAATCTAATTCTTCCGCCCTTTTAAAACCACTATTCAAAGCACCATCATAACCCTTATTGTCTTTATGGTTTATAACTATAGCGCCAGCGCCTTCTGCTATTTTTCTCGTTCTGTCGGTAGATGCATCATTAACAACAATAGCATAACCATACCCCTTTACTGAATTTACCACTTGAGCAATTGTTAATTCTTCATTAAATGCTGGGATTACAATTCCTACTCTATACTCTTCCACGTTATGTAGTCTCCAGCTTCAATATCTTCAATTAAAGTTTTATTTAACACTTTCCCAATATTGTAAGGCGCTAGTGCGTCTTTTGGACACGGTCTAAGAGCTTCTACAGCATCTTGAGTAATCACCTCTCCCTTTAACAAGTTACGCTTTGCACGAAGAGCACGCCTTTGCAAAATTACAGTTTCTTTTTCATTGTCTTCAACTCTTTTTACATTGGAGCCTAAAGCAAATTCTAGCTCTCTGGTTCTATCTACCATGTCTTTCCAAGAGTCAAAATCCATTGAAAACTTGTGGTCAGGCCCTTCTCTAGATACGTTGTCAGTAAAGTGTTTTTCTATAACTCTGGCTCCGAGTGTCACTGCACCCAATACTGTTGCATGACCCGGGGTATGATCTGACAGTCCTAAAATAATATTTGGATATTTTTTTTTATACTCTTGCAATACATTCAAATTAATATATTTAAAATTTTCTAATGATGCCGTATAGTTTGTGTTGCATTGCATCAAAACTANATCCTGGGTATGCTTTAATATTGTTTCCATTGCCAAATCCACTTCCATCATATTGGATGCACCCGTAGCCAACAATACTGGTTTTTTCTTTGAAGCAATATAGTCAACAATTTCAAGCCAAGTAATATCTCCTGAACCAATCTTATAAGCACTAAGAAAACTATCAACCTTATCTACTAGATCGAATGAATAGGGTGAGGTAAAAAAGGTAATGCCTGCTTTATCACATGTTTCTTTTAGTATTGGAGTCCAGTCTTGATTGAGTGATGCGTCTTGGTATACATCAAAGACGCTTTTTTTCCATTCTTCCTGGTGAGATTGCCGCCCCCCTAACGATTTAAAACCATAATCGCTCACAATAGTATTTGCAGTAAAATGTTGAAACTTAGCTGCATCTGCTCCAGCTTCAGCGCAAAGATAAATAAGATCTTTGGCACGTTCTAGATCTCCATCATGGTTTGCAGCAACATCTGCAACAAAATAAGTAGGCTGATTAACGCCAATAATTTTATTTTCTATTTGAATCTCTTTCATATACATCTCTGCAATTTATTATCACTTTTTCAACTATATACTTTTAATTCTAGAAACCCATCCATTATCATATTGGTCTTTCATTAATTTGATTGCATCAATAACAATAGGAAGATCTTGTACCAGGATTGAGCTAAGTTTATTACTATTTAGCGCCATATTTTTAGGTCTATTTGCTTTGAAATTCATATCTTCAACACTAATTTTCTTAATATTGCTAATAGATAGATTAAATACTTCAGCCATTTTTATTCCAAAATCATACTTAGATATATAATCTTTGCTTGCACAATGATACAGTCCTGATATTCCACTATCAATTGTTTGGGTGATTATTACAGACAAGTCACTAACATTTAACGGTGAGAATATAACATCATCAAACAAGGTTAGTGGTTTACTTTCAACCAATCCCTTAAGCATCCATTCAGCAAATGATATATTGCCCGATCTACCCCAACCAATTATGTTAGTTCGTAAAACCAGACCATCTTCCATCAGCAAAACGGGTTGTTCTCCTAAAAGTTTAGTTTTGGCATAAATGTTTAACGGATTAACTTTATCTAATTCAACATATGGTCTGTTTTTCTTACCATCAAATACTGAATCTGTAGAAATATAAATTAGCTTTTTATTATTACAATCTAAATAATTTGCCATAATCTTAGTTGTGCCAATATGAAGCTTTGTTGCAAAATCTACATCATCTTCACATCTATCAACATCTACCATTGCAGCACAATGCACAACCACATCAGGAGCTACATTAACCAGCCATTGATTTAAATGTTGGGAATTGGTTAAGTCAAAACACTCCCATTGAACTCCGTCTTTTTCAAGACCCTTTCTTCTAGAGGTTGCAAATACTTCATGCTTATTCGTAAGTTCATCAATTAATGCAGTGCCAAGCATCCCGCTAGCGCCAGTTACACCTATTCTCATTAGTTCAATCTTTGAAATCCACCATGACAGCTGGGCCCAGCTAATAAAGAATCAATTAAAACATCATCATTCTCACAAGCAGAAATAATTCTCATAATAGGATCAAGTATTTGAAAATAATTGTCAATATCCTGTTGGCTATGCTCAGTGCAAACATATATCACATTAGATGCCAAAACACCTTCTTTTAACATTTCTTGAGTTATATAAGTCTTGTATTTTAACCAGTCGCTAGATTGGATATTAAAACCAATCATTGATGGCAAACCACTTACATTAATAGATAATTGATGCTTTTTTCCCAAAGCCTCCCAACGCTTACCAATATCTCTACCTATATTGGTTATGACATCCCATGATTTAGTTGAACTCATTATCTCTAGGGTCTTTAACGCGGCCGAGGGGCCTATACGCTCAGTCCAAAAAGTGGAGCTAATAAAAGTACTTTGTGCAACATCCATCACTTCCTTTCTCCCTATTACAGCTGTAATAGCATAACCATTACCAAGAGCTTTACCAAAAACAGCCATATCTGGCTCAACTTCATATAATTTATGTAATCCGCCATCAGTCTGCCTAAATCCAGAAGTGCATTCATCAAAAATCAAAACAATATTATTTTCATCAGCTATTTTTCTTACCTTTATTAAAAAGTTATCTTTTGGCTCACTATTACGTGAAACCTCCATTTTGATTACACCGATATCATGGTTTCTAATGATTTCTTCTAACTCTTCTATACAATTATAATTAAATGGCAATACACTTCCTTTTAGGTCGCTGGGTACACCTTTCGGATTTAATCCTGGCAGTAGATGACCTTCAAGATTATTATCATCGCCCAAATTTGCAGATAAATACCAGTCATGCCAGCCGTGATAACCGCAAATAGCAACCTTATCCTTACCTGAAGCCGCTCGAGCGATACGAATTGCTATTGCATTTGCTTCTCCACCTGTTCTTGCTAAACGCACCATGTCTGCCCAAGGATGTAATTCAATCAATTTTTCTGATAAATACACTTCTTCTGGGCAATTAAATGTAGACATGTTTCCCTTCTTAACAACATCCATCACTACAGAATCCACTGCATCATTGCCATAACCTAATATATTAGTCCCAATTCCCATGATAGACATATCAGTGTACTCGCGCCCATCAAGATCCCAAACCTTACACCCTTTTGCTTTACTATAATAAGACGGCCATTGTTCTGGTAGAAACATCTCTGGACGCTTAGAAAGAAGCATATTTCCTCCAGGGATAATTCTCTTAGCGCGCTTCCAAAGCTTTTGCCCTGTACCCAATTTTGAACCCTCATTTCGAATTAATTTTTGATTATCGTAAAAAATTTTTGGCTTCAATTCTTTCAATTGCAATACTTCATTCCATGAAAAGTATATATTTGGCGAAAAATACTCAAAGATACCCTTCACTACTTTATAGTCTTCTGGCTCATCAACTGTCCAGCGTTCATTCGAAAAATCTACATCATTACTTATGTTATCAATTTTAAATCTTCCAGACTCACGAATAAATGGCGTTACATGTTCACGCTCATAACGGGTTTTAGCATTTTTCCATGCTATTTTTAACGCAGAAAATGAAAACACTTCGACATCTAAACCATCAGGGTAAGTTGGTGGATTTGTATTGCATATATAGTCAGTTTCGCTTGATTTGTATGTATTAATGACAATATCCACAATATCTGGGTCTACCAATGGGCAGTCACCTGTAATCCTCACTATCACATCTGGATTGTATTTCAATGCGGCTTGATAATAACGATCTAAAACATTATTTTCACTACCTTGAAAAACTTCAAAACCCAAATTACTAATATGCTCTATTAGAGACTGATTACGGAGATCTGTTGATGTTGCAAGTACAATTTTGTCAATTTCTTTAGATTGATTTAATCGTGAAAATAGCACCTCAATCATTGGTATATTCACACTAACTGGTTGCATTACCTTGTTTGGAAATCTAACTGACCCCACTCGAGCCTGAACAATTGCAATAATATACATAAACTTATACGAAATACTCTTTGATCATTATTCGTGCTGCTTTTTTACCTGCGCCACTTTTATATTTAGAAAAATAATCTTTAATCATTTCTTTACGGGCATACTCTTTTTTTTGCCACAATTCTTCTATTGTTTCTATTGATTGAGATAAAAAATTTCTTATATTTATATGAAAATTTTCATCATCATCATCAAAAACAAACAATCCTTCTGATAGACTAGCATGTGCCTCATCTGTAAGGGGCTGACTTCTTTTCTGATCAATGAAAACAACAGGCTTATTAGACATTACTGCCCACCCTAGTGTACTTGTAGCGCAAGTAGTCACCAATATCCTATACTCAGAAATCAGATAGCGCATATCTATCTTTTTAGAAAACAACTCTATATTATTAGCTGACTTTACACTGCTCAATACAGGGTCTGAATCAGCATATCTGCGGTTATCCTCTGGGTATGTTTTATAGCATACCTTGTGCGGCAATTTGCTCAAAACCTTTGTAACAAGCTTCTGTTCATTTTTGGCTCTAATATAATCTGTTTCTGATGACAATCCAAAACCCATATAATACAAATTAGTTGAAATGTAAACAATTGGTAGTGCCAATCCGCTTGTAGTTTTTTTAGAGTTCATTCTGATAAGGCGCAAAGGCATGCCAACAACATGATGTATAGACTTGTCAAAATATGTATTTTTTTCAATATTTACAATCTTACGATTGTAAGAAAAAACAATGTCTG
>JGI26252J51714_1000997_pt1 | contig 12932 bp, 13 predicted proteins | sample SaaInlLV_10m_DNA_4_FD_51714 | JGI IMG/M metagenome (IMG submission 51714)
GACTACAAATCAGCTAAAAGCCGCTCGCCATTCAAGATGCTGGTAATTAAATACCCCAAAAAGCAAGTTGCGGTGGAATCGTTCAACAATTTCGTTGAATTGAGAGAATCGTGGGGGGAAAAGGGCCTGGAAATTAATGGGTTACATACATTTGAGGATTTGAAAGGTAGATTTAGCAGTATAACGCGTGTTGATAATATTATAATTGCCACGTTTTTTGTAGAAACTAGAGTGAAATCTGAATTGCATATCAGTGCGGCGGTATCGAAGGCTAAAGTCATTCAGGGCAAGGACTAAGTTTTTGTTGGAAATTCAAAAACCGTTGTGATATATTATGCGATACTATATATTTAAGGAGATTAATATGGGAATAGAAAAAGGTTTGAAAACAGAAATTATTGCGGGTAATAAAGTTCACGATACCGATACGGGTTCTCCGGAAGTACAAGTTGCTTTGTTGACGGAACGGATAAAACATCTGAGTGATCATCTTAAAGAGCACAAAAAGGATCATACGTCAAGGCGTGGATTACTTATGATGGTTGGTAAAAGAGCTAGATTACTAAAATATCTTACTGGAAAAAATGAAGAAGGTTATAAGAGCCTGATAAAGAAGTTGGGCATACGTCGATAGAATAGGTTGGTGAAAGGATTTTATAGTGAAAAATATAGTTGAAGAGACGGTTGGTGGAGAGGTTATGAGCATTGAGTCCGGCGAAGTTGCAACACAAGCGGATGGCTCTGTTATAGTTCGTTATGGAGATACNGTCATTTTGTCNACGGCGGTATGTGGTGATCCTAAGGGTGGTGACTTCCTNCCTATGACGGTCGATTATAGAGAGAAAACNTANTCCGTCGGAAAATTTCCTGGTGGGTTTTTCAAGCGTGAAAGCAGGCCCTCAAACAAGGAAATATTAACAATGAGAATGACTGACAGGCCGATGCGTCCCCTTTTTCCAAAAGGATACACAAATGAGGTACAAGTAATGTCTGTAGTGTTATCTGCAGATAAAGAAACCGATCCTGATGTTCTTTCTATGGTAGGTGCCTCTGCTGCAGTATCTATATCCGGTATGCCGTTTAATGGTCCTACAGGCTCTGTGAGAGTTGGTTTAATAGATGATGAATTTGTAATTAATCCTAAAAACTCAGAACTGGTAAACAGTAGTATTAATCTGGTTGTTTCCGGAACTGAAGATGCAGTAATGATGGTAGAATCTTCCGGAAAGGAAGTTTCTGAGGATAAGTTTGTTGATGCAATAATGTTCGGTTTTGAAGAGATAAAAAAGATTGTGCGGATGCAGAAAGAGTTGGTTGCAAAGTGTGGAAAGGAAAGACAGGTGCACGAAGAACCAACGGTAGATTCCGCCCTTTATGATGACATAAAGGCAAGGATCTTTGACGAGATTAAGGTGCAATCTGTAGTCAAAGGGAAGCTTGCCCGTAAGAAGGCGTTAAAAGCACTACGCGGTAAATTGCTTGAAGAATGTTGTACAGAAGCAGATGAAGCAGATAAAGAGGGTAAGGTTAAGGAGGTTTTTGGACTGCTTGTAGAACATGCAGTGCAGGAACAAATTATTAATGATAAAAAGAGACTGGACGGCAGAGGTCTCACTGATATAAGACCAATTACGAGTAAGGTTAGTTTCTTGCCACGAACTCATGGTTCTGCGCTGTTTACCAGGGGGGAAACGCAGGCACTCGTAGTGGCTACGCTTGGAACATCAATGGATGAACAGCGTGTAGATGGTCTGGTAGATGGATACACTAAAAAGTTTATGCTGGATTATAATTTTCCGCCATTTTGTGTTGGCGAGGCGAAACCAATTCGTGGACCGGGTAGACGGGAAATTGGCCATGGTACTTTAGCTGAAAAAGCCCTGGAACCTATGGTACCTGCTTACGAAGATTTTCCTTATACGATACGAATAGTATCCGATATTCTCGAATCTAATGGATCCTCTTCAATGGCCAGTGTTTGTGGTGGTACGCTTTGTATGATGGATGCCGGGGTCCCGATGAAACGTCCGGTTGCAGGTATAGCAATGGGAATGATTAAAGAGGGTGATGAAGTTCGAATACTATCCGATATTTTAGGNGATGAGGATCACCTGGGTGCCATGGACTTTAAAGTTGCAGGAACAGAGGTTGGTATTACTGCGCTTCAGATGGACTTGAAGATAAAAGGCATAAGCGAGCAGATTATGAAAGATGCACTTGCCCAGGCAAAAGAGGGCAGGATGCATATCTTAAAGGAAATGGCGGCTGCCCTTGAGGAGCCTCGTGGCGAGATTTCGATTCATGCCCCGAAGCTTGTTAAAATTAAAATAAACCCGGATAAGATCGGATTGGTTATAGGCCCTGGTGGTAAAAATATTAAGAAAATACAAGAGGAATCATCTTCACGAGTGGAAATAGATGATGATGGAACCATTGTAATTTCAGCGGCTACACTTGAGTCTGTAGAACTTGCCAAGACCTATATCAGAGGGCTTACAGATGATGCAGAAGTAGGAAAAATATACAATGGAAAAATTGTTTCTGTTAAAGAGTATGGAGTGTTTGTTGAAATAATGCCGGGTAAAGAAGGCCTGGTACATATCTCTGAGCTTTCTAATGATTATATTGAGAAAGTAGAAGATGTGGTGAAAATGGGTGACGAAGTTAAAGTAAAACTGATAGGTATAGATGATCAGAAAAGACTGAAGCTAAGCAGAAAAGCTGCTCTTACGGATGAAAGTGCTGCTAAGGCTAGTACATAAATAGTTGAATAATATTACAACCTGTTTCTGTTGTTAAATCATAGGTGTTTTCTTGGAGGAAATGTAAGAAAGAAAATTAAAGAGCTTTTTCGCAGGTCATTATTTTATATGTTTGTTAAAGAATGTGCTACGTATAATTAGGAGTTAAAATGACAAAGAAAGGCACTGTAAAGTGGTTTGATGTGAAAAAAGGGTTTGGGTTTATTCAACAAGAAGACGGAAGCGAAGTATTTGTGCATTACTCGAATATCTCCGGGAGTGGTTTCAAAGTATTGGAAGATGGGGAGTGTGTTAAATTTGAAGTTATAGAGGAAAATAAAGGGTTACAAGCTCAAAACGTTATGAAAGCTGAAGAAGCACAGGCATAATTTCTGTTTTTTAATAAATTAAAGCCAGGAGAGTAATTTTATACGCTTTCCTGGCTTATTTTTTTGAGTATATTATAAAGGCGTAGAAAGTATGTCAAAGAATAATTTTGATTCCGGTGAATTAAATTATCTTAATACGTTGGCTGCCGGCTTAGTGCACGAAATAAAAAATCCATTAAATGCCATAAGCATAAATTTGCAACTGTTGGACGAAGATTTACAGGATCTAGACTCCGAGAGAGACAAAAAGATGTCAAGCAGAGTTCAGCTGCTACAGAAAGAAGTCTCCAGGCTGGATAGCATTCTTAGTGATTTTTTGAGATTCGCCAAGAGACCTGTTCTTCATTTTGAGAAATGTGATATTAATGGGATCATCGAAAGCGTTCTGGATTTTATTGGTCCTGAAGCGATACAGAACTCTATCAGGATACTTAGGAATTTTGATACAAAACTACCGAAATGTAATTTGGACAGTAACGTTATAAAGCAAGCCTTGCTAAACGTAATACTTAACGCGCAGCAGGCGATGCCGAATGGTGGAGAGCTTATGGTAAGAACTTATCAAGACAGTAAAGATGTTTTTATAGATATTACAGATACCGGTGTTGGAATTCAAAAAAACAAAATTGATAAAATATTTGAAGTTTACTATTCAACAAAAAAAACAGGTACTGGTCTCGGGTTGCCTACTGCTAAAAGAATTATCGAAGAGAACAACGGTGCAATCAGCATACGTAGTGAAGATGGCAAGGGTAGTAGCTTCTTAATAAAGTTGCCTGTTAATAGCAAATCTCAGAAAAAGTGATATTGTGATGGATGCAAAAATATTAATAATCGACGATGAAAAGGATCAGGCTGATGCTATCGCAGAAAGCTTGAGAAAAGTCGGATATACATGCTCTACCGCTGTAAGTGGTAATAATGTGCTTGATATAATCAGGAGAGATGGAATCGATGTGGTGATTACTGATCTGGTTATGCAAGAGATTGATGGGATGAGGATTTTAAAGGAGACTAAAGAGAATTCGCCTGAAACAGAAGTTATTCTGATTACTGGCCATGGCAGTGTTGAGACCGCAGTTACTGCAATGCAAAAGGGGGCCGCGACATATCTTTTAAAACCGATAAATATAGATCATTTAAGAGCGGTCGTAGATAAAGTAGTTGAGAAGCAAGATATAGTGAGAAGTAATCTAGACTTACATAAGCAGCTTGAGGAGAAGTTTGGTTTTGCTGGCATTATAGGCAATAGTCAGCAAATGCATAGAATATTCAATATATTAAAACAGATTGCGTCAACTACTGCGACAGTTTTGGTCGTGGGTGAAAGTGGTACAGGAAAAGAATTAATAGCCAGAGCAATTCATTACAACGGACCGCGTAAAACCATCCTTTTGTAGAGTTAAACTCTGCTGCAATTTCGGAATCTCTTCTTGAAAGTGAATTGTTTGGGCACGAAAAAGGAGCATTTACAGGGGCTTTATATCAAAGAAAAGGTAAATTTGAATATGCAAATAATGGTACTTTATTTTTGGATGAAGTTGGAGACATGCCGCTTACAACTCAGGCAAAACTGTTAAAAGTAATAGAGGACGGGAGGATTGTTCGCATTGGTAGTAATGAAACGATAAAGGTAGATGTGAGGATAATAGCTGCTACCAATAAGGATCTGGGAGAGTTAGTAAAAGAGGGCCAGTTTAGAGAAGATTTGTATTTCAGGTTTAATGTTATTTGCCTAAGGTTGCCACCATTAAGAGAGAGGCAGGAGGATATTTTCTTGCTGATTGATTCCTTTATTAAGGAATTTTCTAAGAAAAATGGTAAGAATATTAAAGATATAAGCCCTGACGCCAGGAAAATTCTTTTTAGATATGAGTGGCCGGGGAATATAAGAGAACTAAGGAATTGCATTGAAAGTATGATTGTTTTCAACCAGAATGGAGTGCTTGATATAAACGATATACCTGAGCATATTTATAAGAGCAATAGGACGGCTTTAACAGGGCCGGTTTTCCCAGTGGGTGTAACATTGGATGAAATGGAAAAAGAGCTGATGAAGAATACACTGGCATATGTGGGTGGGAATAGAGGAGAAACCGCAAAGATACTGGGGATTGGCGAAAGAACGCTTTACAGAAAACTAGAAAAGTATGGTTTGAAATAATATAAGTGTTTTTCTCAATTATCCCTTGTGCTGTCGTTGTGACAATGTGAGGTATAGGATGTTTAGGATTCTTGTTTTTAATGTGGTACACAAGCCACTCTTTTATATTAAAAGTGTATATTGTGTGCATGTGGATGAACTTGACAATCTAATTTCTTTATGTTAGTTTTGGCAGCAGTTTATCCTTTATATTTTGTGTGAAATAATAGTAAATGCCTATGCGATATAAAGTGACGGTGAGATATGGTATTTTAAGAAATGTCGAAAATGCTTTTACTCAAGATGCCGATTTGAAAAAAGGTGATAGGATCGTTATTCGATCTGCTCGTGGTGTTGAATTTGGTGTAGCTATTTCACAGCCCTTAGAGTTGGATGCCGAAACCGATATTTCTGGAATGGGCGAGGTGTTGCACAAGGTAACAGAAGATGAAGAGAAAAAGCAAGAGGAGATTGAAAACAAAAGTATTCCTTCAGAATATAGTTTTTGTCAGGAAAAAATAAAAGAACATAAGCTTCCAATGAAACTTGCCAGTGTGGAGCATCTTTTGGGGAGTAAGAAAATAATATTTTACTTTCTGGCTAAAGGGCGGGTTGACTTTAGAGAATTGGTTAAGGATCTGGCCAAGAAGTATAAATCCCGGATTGAGATGAAGCAAATTGGTGTTCGAGATGAAGCTAAACTATTAGCCGAATATCAGCACTGCGGTAGAGAGCTTTGCTGCAGAACATTCTTGAAGAATCTGGAACCGGTTACCATGAAGATGGCTAAAAACCAGAAGGCAACACTTGATCCGTCAAAAATTTCTGGTAGATGTGGCAGGTTAATGTGCTGTCTTAGATATGAGGACGATGCATACGAAGAAATGAAACATAATCTTCCAAGAAAAGGGACATTAATCGCCACTACCAAAGGTGTTGGAGAGGTAGTAGATTATGATATTTTGCAACAGAAAATAACTATGGAATCGAAAGATAAAAAGTTGGTTGTTATAAGCAAAAAAGAAATTATAGAGCAAGTAAGAGGGGCACGGACTAGTACTGGAAAAGGGTGCGGGTCTGAAGCCGGGTCTGGTTGTGAGAAGCATAGTGGATAAGAAACCATTTTATATAACCACGCCAATTTATTATGTGAATGATATTCCTCATATAGGTCACTCATACACAACAATAGCTGCTGATACTCTCGCAAGATATAAAAGGATGAGGGACTGCGATGTCTTCTTCTTGACGGGAACTGATGAGCATGGTCAGAAAATAGAAAAAGCTGCCAAACTTAATAATGAGAAACCTATTGAGTTGGCAGACAGGATGTCAGGCAGGTTTAGAGATTTATGGCAAGTGCTTGATATCTCTAATGATGGCTTTATTAGAACAACAGAGGGTGGTCATGTAAAACAAGTACAAAATGCATTTAAGAAAATGTATGAAAACGGGGATATCTATTTAGGAGAATATGAAGGTTGGTACTGTATTCCGTGTGAAAGCTTTTGGACGTCAATGCAGTTGTCTTCAGACAACTGTCCGGACTGTGGACGCTCTGTTGAGAAAATAAAAGAAAAAAATTATTTCTTCAGATTATCCAAGTATCAGGATTTGCTTCTAGAATATTTTGATAAACATTCTGATTTTATTAAGCCAGAGTCACGAAGAAATGAACTTCACAGAAGAATAGTAGGCGGTATAGATGATATTAGTGTGAGCAGGGCAGCGGTTGAATGGGGTGTGCACGTTCCAATGGACGATGAGCATACAATTTATGTGTGGGTTGATGCTCTTTTTAATTATATGACGGCTTTAGAGCTGGATGATTCTTCCGCGCTAAAGAGATACTGGCCTGCAAATGTACACATAATAGGTAAAGAGATTTTATGGTTTCATGGTGTTATCTGGCCTGCAATGCTTATGTCGTTAGGTGAGGAAATTCCTTATCAAATATTTGCTCATGGCTGGTGGACGCTTGAAGGCAAAAAAATATCAAAATCATTAGGTAATGCAATAGATCCTGTTGAGATAACGGAGACTTATGGTGTGGATCCATATAGATATTTCTTGCTGAGAGAAGTTCCGTTTGGACTGGATGGCAATTTCTCTTACGAAGCAATGGTTAACAGGATTAATTGTGACTTGGGAAATGACCTCGGAAATCTTCTTCATAGAACATTAACTATGATTGAGAAATATCGTGATGGTATAGTGCCGGAATATGATGGTTTGCCCTCAGCGGAAGGAAAAGAGCTTGCTGAGAGATCTAAGACACTAAACAACGAAGTTGAAAATGCAATGAACAACTTGCAATTTAGTAAGGCATTAGAGTCAATATGGGATTACATTGGGCTGGTGAATAAATATGTAGAGATCTCAAAGCCATGGGCGTTGGCGAAGGAAACAAGTACGAAAGATAATCTTAATGAAGTTCTATACAACCTTGCCGAATCAATTAGGGTGATTTCATTATTTATTTTACCATTTATGCCCAATGTTGCAGAAGAGATGTGCAATCAGTTGGGATTGTCTTCAGATGAAGAATCTGTCAGGCATAATTTTGCATGGGGTGGAATGCGTCCGGGTACTAAGGTGTGTAAAGGATCTCCGATATTCCCTAAGTTTGAATATCCCGTAGTAAATTAAGAGGCAATAATTGAAAATAATTTCTATCTCTGGATCTGGTATAAAGAAGAAATATGAGTAAAAAAAACGTACATGATACATGGAAAAAACTTCAGAGGGTAGTTGACAAGGATTGCCGTTTTTCAATGCAATCATATCAGTTTATTTTTGAGGCTCTTGATTATACCGCTTCTCATCTTGGTAAAAAATACAATAGTTCAATAGAAGAAGAACGTCATGTAACCGGGCAGGAGCTTTCAGAAGGAATCAAGCAATTTGCGATGGAGAAGTTTGGATATATGACAAGGATAGTTTTAGAGCAGTGGGGTATAACTAAAAGTGGCGACTTTGGGGAAATAGTTTTTAATCTGGTTGATAGTGGATTAATGGGCAAGACGGAAACAGATACTTTAGAAGACTTTAAGGATTTATATGATTTTTATTCAGAATTCGATGAAAAATTTAAACTTGAAGGTGATTTTGATTTTTCACATTCCTGGGATCTTTTTGAGAACAATTGATAAGGTGTTATAATAAGTCCGCAGAACATACCAATCCCTCATTCTGACTACGCTATGTCTTTAACACAGCGAAAACCAACATTGTTGTCCTTTCCCGCCGGGACACTGCAACTTCTATAAGAACAGCTCAAAATATTCAGGTGATTTATCCACGAACCTCCACGAACAACACGATATTTTTCCTCAGTATACCATTCCTGGCACCATTCCCAGATATTTCCTGCCATATCATAGCAGCCAAAAGGGCTCGCTCCTGAAGGGTGAGTACCTACATTTGTGGGAGCACCCTTAGAAATATCTAAATCAAAAACAGCCAGACTTTGATCCGGTTTTACATTTCCCCATGGATATTCTCTTCCATCTGTGCCTCTGGACGCTTTTTCCCACTCCTTTTCTTCTGGTAGCCTTTTTCCCGCCCAATTCGCATAAGCAACAGCATCAGTCCAGTTTACACCAACTACTGGTTGTTCCGGGTTGTTAAATTTTATATTTTTCCAGAAAATCGGTTCAGCATAATTCGTTTCTGTTGTAAACTTTTTATATTGATTGTTCGTTATTGGATATTTATCAATGTAAAAAGCATCAACATTTACAGAGTTTTTTTCGTTCCCCATCAAAAAAGATCCTGTAGGAATGTGAACCATCTCTGTACCATCTTTTTCATTAATGATTCCCTTTTTTTGAGTGATGTTGCTCTTTTCTTCCATATTTATTGATGCTCTTGTAATTAATTTCTATATAATGCGTCTGATTTTTTCTGAATGATCAGTGTGTATTCTTTAATTATGTATCGTATCAGCCTGATCTGCAAATATGAGAAATAAGAAGGTCTAATATTTTCAATTGCAGTAAACCATTAACAAGGTATCCCGTTAGGATAAAGCATGGTAGATATACTTTGCCTTTAATATTACTTAGCTAAATTACAATTCTTAATAGCAAAGCTGTGGGTTTGTAAAATGCAATAGATGTGTTTTTAGCCTGATTAGTACGCGCTTAATCTACAACTATTAAAGGAGTTTGTCAAGGACAAAGAGTGAGAAATGGAAGTAGTGTTATATGCTGAAAATTTATCTAAAACCAGTCTAAATGGTAATATCTATAGCATTTACGTTTTTATATAATGCTTTTGAAGTATAGAGTTGTAGGACGCCAAGTTTCCTTTAAATGAACCCATGTGTAATTGTTTTAAAGAGATTCTGCTTTCGTAATAGGCCGGAAGTTTTCACTTTAAATCTTCTCACCTACAAATAAATCAATTAACCGACTGTATGACTATCTGTATAGATTTTTTTACGTTTTCTCTGATAATAATAATATCTACTTCGTCTCCAACTTCGTGTTTGTCTAGAATTCTGACGAGGTCTGAACTTCCTCTTATCTTTGATCCAGCAACTTCGATTATTATGTCTCCCATCTGTACCCGGCCATTCGATAAGCGTTTCACTTCTCTCAGCCCTGCTTCCTCTGCGGAGCTTCCTTTGAACACTTCTAGTATCCCAACTCCTTCTGTCCCTATTCTAGACATAATATGTTCTGGAATAAGTGAAATGCCAAATCCCGGTCGTCCTACCTTTCCATGATTGATCAGTTTCGTGACAATTCGATTTACAGTATCCACAGGTACCGCAAATCCAACTCCAGAATATGTACCGCTGGGGCTTATAATGGCAGTGTTTACACCAATCAATCTGCCAAACGAATCCAGAAGTGGTCCGCCTGAGTTACCCGGGTTTATCGCCGCGTCTGTTTGGATTACATCATGAATATATCTTTTGGTCATAGACTGAATTGTCCTGCCCAGTGCACTGATAACGCCAGTAGTCAAGGTGGAATCCAGTCCAAATGGGTTTCCAATTGCCAATACCTTCTGGCCTACCTGTAAATCGTTAGAATTCCCGATCATCACAGGTGAAATATTAAGGTTCGTGGCATTGATTTGTAACACCACCAGGTCGTGGTCAGGGTCTGCCCCTACAACATCAGCATCGTAGCTTTTTCCGTCCCGCATCCTGACCTCTATTTCGTCGGCCTCATAGACAACATGGAAATTGGTTACTATATGCCCCTTATTATCCCACAGGAAACCTGAGCCTGTTCCCTGAGGTATTTCCATAACGTTAAATGAAAAATAATCTCTCTGGAATCTCTTGTTGGTTATGTATGTGACAGAAGGAGAAATTCGTTTGAAAACTTCAATGCTTGCTCTTTCATCTGCTCCTAAATCGCCCAATGGCTGTGTCACCGGGCGCATTCCAACTTTTGGCTGGAAAAAACTCGTAGGCTTTATACCAAAAAAATCTGCAACTATCCATACGATTACTATGATAATCAGGACTCTGGCTAGCTTTACCATTTTCGGATTTGTAAAAGAACTGTTTTGCATAAACTATTATATAATTCTGGAATTTTTGTTAATACTCTGCATCAATTCATAATATAGTTATGGAGCCAATATATTACAACGATTATTTTTAGCTTGAGTATATGCAGTTTGTGCAATAAAGCCATAAACAACAGTCTTTCGAACAAGTGGTTTGAGAGCATCTTCAACTACTTTTTTATGTATTTGATGATTGAGGCACTTTAACAGTTTCTGCTCGTTTTCAAAAGGCAAATACAGTATCACACCTCTATACAGAAAAGACCTCTTTTCTTGTGGTAATACTTTCGATATATTTCTCTTTTGGCTCATATCCTGTGCCGGTTAGTTGAGGGGTCTTAATAAATCCATCATTACTGACAGTGACAGGTGGCTCGATGATGTCCTCTTTAAAATACCGTTTGCTTGCGGAAACATCTCCTGGCAGGATAAAACCGGGAAGTGTTGATAATGCTATATTATGGGAACGTCCAATGCCGGCCTCAAGCATTCCTCCACACCAAACCGGAATATTGTGTTCGTAGCAGTAGTTATGGATTTTAATAGCTTCACTGAAGCCGCTCACTCGTCCCAGCTTTATGTTGATAATCCTGCCACTTTCCATTTCAATTGCCTTACGGGTTTTATCGAGGGAAATAATCGGTTCATCGAGACAGATGTCCGTGTTAATCTGTTTTTGTAAATGTGAGTGGTCAACAATATCATCATGGCCTAGTGGTTGCTCAATCATCAGGAGATTGAATTCGTCTAAACTCTTTAGCATGTTGATGTCAGCAAGAGTATATGCAGAATTAGCATCTACAGAGAGCGTGATATTGGGAAAAGTTTGACGGACTAGTTTAAGGATATCATAATCCCAGCCTGGCTTGATCTTGATCTTGATCCGCCGGTAACCGGCTTCTATCTCAATTCCTATCTTCTCCAATAGCTGTTCAGGTGTGTCTTGAATGCCTATGGAGACACCGCAAGGAATGTCCTTTCGTGTTCCGCCCAGTAATTCATGCAGGGTTATATTGTTGACCCTGGCAGTCATATCCCAGCAGGCATTTTCTACAGCAGCGCGAGCCATCTGATGCCCTCGTATTTGCCTGAACCATTGACCGATCTCCGATGGGGTCGTCCACTCTTTTCCGATTACGTTTGGTGCCAGTACCTCTTTTATAATAATCCAGGCAGTATCAATAGTCTCGTGAGAGAAGAAAGGCATCTCTCCTGCGGTACATTCGCCATAACCAACGGCACCGTTACAGAAAATCTTCGTTAAAAGTATACGTCGTTTTTCGGTTCTTCCGAAGCTGGTTTCAAAATAATGAACAAGAGGCAGATTAATTTCCCGTATTTCAAGCCGTTCAATTTTAATATTATTCTCCTGAAAGAATTATAATTTCCAGTCAACGGAAGCGAGAAGTTTTCGCTTTAGAGTAAGTATATCAATCCCGATTGAAATAAGGAAGATTTTTGTATTCTTAATGAATGCGTTAATAACGCCAGACACATCTAATTATCTAAGCATATTTTTTTCTAGAAATTTTTCATTCAACTAGTAGAGTGTATCATTTACAGGAGACGCATTAAGGAGTTTATTTGGTGCTTAAAAAGAATATTATATCTGTTTTATTTGTTTTCGGAATCGGCCTTCAGGCAGGCTGTTGTTACCACCGTTCAAATCCTCCTATGTTGCCCAAGGCCTGGTATGGGAAAGAATGTGACGCAAAAAGTCTGGATGACAATCCTGGACAGTCCAAACTCCATGTAATGGTTATGTATCGTGGAACGTCTTGTGTACATACTACCTTGCGGGTGTATTGTCAAACGAAGGGTCCGGTTTTCTGGGATCCGGCAGGCGGTTTTGCTGCTAAGCACCATTATGCGGGTCAGGTGAGGAGGTATAGGCGTTTTGATGCACCTGTCAAGGAGGGATCTGTGCGTGAAAATGATGTTCTTGTCGAAAAAGTTCCTGGTCTTAACCAATATCTGGATTGGCGGAAACGTATTGATACGGATGCTGTTGAGATCTTTGAGTTTAATATTTCAGATGAGCAGGCGGAAGAGATCTGGTCTATTCTTCGATATGGTACCAAGCGCTCGCATCCGAAAGGTCGATTTAGTACAAATGCAATGGGGGGG
>JGI26252J51714_1001010_pt1 | contig 12849 bp, 10 predicted proteins | sample SaaInlLV_10m_DNA_4_FD_51714 | JGI IMG/M metagenome (IMG submission 51714)
AAGCAGTACAGATTGTCGACTGAATGTCATAACTAAGGATGTTTTAGAGACGTTAGTGGCAGGCAAACCTTTAGTCGCATTAAGCATTCTAAAAAAACTGATGTTCAGACTGGAAGGCGCGTACGATCTTATTGAAGACTTATACGTCAAACATATTAAAAATGATAAAAAAAGGTAGCTTATCTCAGAAATGACGATCAATGAGAACTTTGTGCCAGTGACGAAGAAATGCGTTGAACTTGAGGAACTTGATGATGGCTGCATACTCTATGACACAGAGAAAGACGAAGTACACAGCTTAAATAGCACCGCAGCTTCTGTCTGGATATGTTGTGATGGAAAGCATTCAATAAGGGAAATAGTAAACGTTGTAGAAAAATGTTTCAAATCCAAAAGCAAGCCTGTTCTGAAAGACATAGTAAAAATAATCAAGGACTTCTCCAAAAAAAAACTTTTAACACCATAAGCCTTGTACCATCCCGGTATAAGGCCTTTTTATTGCATACAGATTGTTATGTATCTATTACATTACAAGCTCCAATCATATCGGTTTTCTATACAGACAGGAAACAGAAAACTGCTGGACCTATGTTCTCATCTCTATCCAAACTCCAGGTCTAAGCACCACAGATCAGATCATATTGTTTATTCACTGAAGATGATGAATACTAACGCCACTGGTACAGTTTATGAGATCCTTGTAGACGGCAGAAAGAAGCATCAAACTAATACTAAATCAGAACTGTTTTCTACTCTCGAATGGATAATTACATGCGATGCGTTATCTAATCTCCATGAGTTCTTCCAATTACACGCGGGAGCTGTCATAAAGGAAGGAAAGATTATACTTCTACCTGCCAATCATGGTCAGGGAAAGACCACGCTAACACTAAATCTTACCAGAAACAATTATCAATGCCTCTCTGATGATATTGTCTTGATAGAACCTGAGACAACCAGGATTATTCCGTTCCCGCGAAGTTTTCTAATTAAAGACAAATCAATCAAGGAGCTGACGAAATCCAATTTAATTGATAGAAAGCACGGGTACTATTGTAAGTCAGAAGACATCTTATACTATAATCCCTGTTCCACGAATAAGCTGCCTGTTAGAAATGCAAAACCGTATACCATAATCGAATTAAAACACAGCCGTCGTTTCAAAAATGAGCTGAGGCCTGTCAACAAATCTGAAATGTGTATCAAGCTCTTGAAGCAGTCGTTTAACATCCACAACTACAAGCGGAATGGAGTCACTATACTGACAAAGCTGGTCAGGAACAGTAAGTGCTATTCTCTAAAGACAAACAATATATCAGATGCCGTTCATCTGGTTTCTCAAATATGAACGAATCGACTATTAAAAGATATATTGCCAGACTCCTGAACCTTAAGAGAGGGGAAGAAGGTGTTGATGAAATATGGAATACATTAGAATCAATCGGATGGAATGATATTATCAATATAGCCCAGGAGCATAATGTAATAACATTTTTGTTTTATAAATTAAAACATCTTGAGCTGGAAGAGAAACTAAAACCTGAAGTCCACCGTGTTATGTCACTCAAGTATCAAGAAGGAGTGGCAAGGAATGTTATTACCAGGCATGTGCTAAAGGATATAATTCTCTCATTGAATCGATGCAACATAAAAGCCATCATACTAAAAGGCGCAATAAATTTTTGTGAGAACATATATGAAAACTGGAATTTAAGGTCAATGGAAGATCTGGACATCCTCATTAAGGAAGAGGATTTTCCCGCCGCAAGGAAGTGCATGCAGAGTGCAGGTCTGCATTATATAAAAGGCCGTATCCCTCGCGACCTCAGCGAAGATTTTGAAAGCAGAAATATCGCCATAGATATGCACTATCTACCGGTTCCAGAAAAACACATCCACCTGTTTGATATGGAATCGTTCTGGTCAAACACAATGTGCGTTGAAATGGATGGCCTTAAAATACATATTCCCAGCCCGACTGATCAAATCTACCATAAGTTCATTCACGATGTAATCCGACATCAGGAATTAGTAGATTTTCAGATCCAGAATTTGTGTGACTTTGTAATGATCTCCCGATATTACAAGGAAAAGGTAGACTGGAAGGAGATATTGTGCAGAGTCAGGAGAAATGATATTGAATCTTTATTTAAGTTTCACTGTTGGCAAATCAAGAGAAGCCTCGGAGTAGAACTACCTCAAGCTATAAACAACCTGTCTGATGATAGTACTAAGGATTACGAAAAGTGGTACAACCAACTTAGTGAATGCCCTGAATGGCTTGAATCTGCAAGTGAACGTCTAATGGCAATTCTGATCAAGGAAGGCAATGTTCTTGCTCACCTCAAGAACTCATTTAATATACTGGTGAAAGAATCAGCGCTGAATGAATCGGGAGAACTTCTGCTAGCGGTATACCACGTAAAGGAATGTAAAATCCTGTTACCATTTATCCGCACAATACACCTATTCAGAATCCTCTCCCTGCACATCCTGATTATTGTCTATCTCACCAAACGACGTTTGAGCACTCACAAATAAATCGGATATCTAAAATGAAAGAATTATTTATGTCACTTTTCAGTGTTCATGTTGTCTCTGGATCAATGAATTGCGATCTCAATTTATCCACTTCGTCCTGACCCAACCATTGCGACGTTTCATTAAGGACTGATTTTTTATACATATTGAGATAAACCTCAATATATTTCTCCAGATCATCCTTTGTCAACTTTTTCATTTTGACAATGATTTCACCCAGAAGCATATTCTTATCTCGTTTTTGTATGACCAATGCTTCCTGAAGAACATCTTCTGTAATATGTTTTTCCTTAACTAAATACTCACCAATCTTCATGAAATATTCCTTTTTTTAACTTAGTATTACCAAAAGTTTTCACGCCTCTCACACCTTCTGTTACACTGACTAACCGAACATATCTTCTTTGAACTTTCCTTGAATCTCCTCCACTTCTTTACGACTGTTGATTATAGCATCAACACAATCTATATCCAGTTTTTCTCCAGCCATTTTTTTGAGCATTGCAAATGCCTCGTCATTACTCCATGCTTTTTTATAAGAGCGGTCACTTGTCAATGCATCAAAAACATCTGCCACAGCAACAATACGTGACTCTAATGGGATCTGTACTCCTTTCCTACCTTCCGGATAACCGGAACCGTTTATCGCTTCATGATGATATTCGGCAATATTACGTAATACACTGACGTAGTCAAAATGGTCAAGGCCAAAATTACTGATCAGATCATCAATGATTTCACGCCCCCTACGTGCATGCGTACGCATTGTTTCTGTCTCCTCCCGGGTAAGTTTGCCTGGCTTCAGTAAAATGCTGTCAGGGATACCTACTTTACCAATATCATGCAGCGTCGAAAAAGAGAGGATGTGCTCAATATAAGCGTCATCCAGATTATATTTACATGCCAGACGCACAGCGATTATTCTGGAATAACGGGACATACGATCCAGGTGGCAGCCTGTCTCAGTGTCGCGTACATGGGTAATGTGTTCTGTTGTCTTAACTGCCGCAGTCAATGCATTCACTGCCTCCATCTCGTTGATCACAAGAAGAGAAACCATATGACCGATAATGTCCAATTCATGGAGTACTTCATCAGCAAAAACGTCAGCCTTATGAGAATTAAAAAATATAAAACCGGAGAACACACCATTATCAAAAAACGGCATGGTGTAACTGGCCGCATAACCCTCACGCCCGATACGTTTAAAGTGACCGGATTCCTTATTTTCAAATGTAACCATATTATTGATCACACGTGGACGCCCCTTAGCGAGTACCTCCTTCAATGAAGGAAGATCCTCAAGGTGCGCTTCACAATGCTGCCATGGAGATGGGTGGTCACTGCTATCAACATAAGACTTGAGCAAGTTGGTTGCCGGATCATAAATGGTAACAGCAATCCGCACCATGAACGGGAAAAACTGTTCGATCGCTTTATGCGTACATACCAGCTTCTCCTTTAAAGTCAGATTTTTATTAAGTGAATCCAGAATGTCTTTATGTGCAAAACTGGTATTCGTCATAATCTAGAAACAACCTCCCTGTTAGAACTATGTTGACTTAAAGCAGGTACTTATTTTAGACACAAATAAAGCCTCTTCCTAAAATTTATGTATACCTTTTTTGATATTATCGTCATATTAACAAAAAACTTTAGTAAATATATGGCATATCTAAAGGATGTTTACAGCATCTTAGCGCAATTATCTGCACCCCCTGCCTGCCGAATTGACATGGACATACAGGGTTCCCTCAACTCCTTAATCACAATCCTTTTCTTTAACTTACTGCCTCTTATCTTTTCACTCTATTTTTTATCTGCTCACGGTGTTTTTGGGCTTGCAATAGAGCCTCACATTCTTATAATACTCTCAATAAAAGACGCTATAACTTCAAGTCCCAAATGGCAAAACACATTGCCAGAAGTAAAAAACAAAATACTATGATTTTATCATAGTTTTATATACTGTAATTTTGTTTGTCAGATTCCTGCTAAAAGCGCAGTCACTGCTCACTTTCGGCACATTCAAATTATCTATTCATAAACAGTATCTACCCGTCCGGCCTTTTGCCTGGCGAATCCCTATTTAACAAAAAACGAAAGGGAGGATGTCTTAATGAAAAAGGTTATCAGTCTTATCTGCTTAATGATAGTTCTGCCTGTATTCCTTGCCGCTGCTGATGAAGAGGCTCCGGATGAGGAGACTCAAAAACTGCATTTTATTCATATAGACAATGGTATGTTTATGGATGATCAAATGGATACCATTTATTATAAAACGACAAGGGAAGATGTTGCTAATATGGTTAAGAATATAGATAAAAATACCGTAGTCGTGCATTTTCATGGAGGCCTGGTAGATGAAAAAAGTGCATTTGAAAGGCCGATGAAAAAGGGAGGTATTTATGAGGCATATAGTAAAGATGCATATCCTATCTTCTTTGCCTGGAGGTCCGGATTTATGTCCACCATTGATCAAATGTATGATAAGGAAAGTGATATTGGCCAGATTATAGATGCCGTAAAAAAGGTGATTTCCGCTCGAACAAAGAAACAAAAGAGATTAATAAGCGGTGACGATGAAATAATCAACAATTTTATAGCATCAGTTAATTTCCGGCGCTTTTGGTTTCTGTGGCATGTTTGGAAGGAGACTCTTTTGGATAGGTATTATAAGGCATATAACAAACTGACTCCTGCCGAGCAAGGAGAACTGAAAGAAGCGATAGATAATAAAGTAACTTATACAACAAATGATTTAAAAAATTGTCTGGGAGGAACCACTGGAACGTTATGTTTAGATAAAATTATTTCTGTGGTTTCTCATCGTTTATTTCAAAGAACCATTGAAGGGAGACATCATAATTTAACAGCGACCCTACAGGAAGAATCCTGGAATAGCATTGAAATCCTCAGTAATTTTATTAATGATGGTTGGGGAAAAATGAAATGTATTACTTTTAATGCATTTCAAGACGATCATACTAAATACGGTGGGACGGCATTTCTAAAAGAACTTAACGATTTAATAGGGCAGAAACCTGATACAAAGGTTATTCTCGTGGGGCATAGTACCGGTGCTGAATATATATGTAATTTACTGGAGGATGCAGCCAGGGCAGACAAGTACCCTTTATTAAACAAGGAAGGTGAAGAGTTTACATTCGATGTGATCTTTGAAGCGCCTGCCTGCACATTCGAGAGGTTCAACAAAACATTAACAACAGCAGTTGATAAAATAGAAAATTTCAGGATGTTTGCCTTACACGATTGCAGGGAGAAGAAAGATTCACTAGCAGGAGATAAATACTCTAAACTCTTCTATTCTAACTCCCTCTTATATTTTGTTGCCTCTGTGCCAGAACCAACCCGATATAACTCCTCTCTGCCAAACGGGTGCGAAACTATAAATAACCCTCCATACGAATACCTTGACAAGCCTATTTTAGGGATGGAAAGGTATTTCTTTAATAAACCTTTCGATTATGAATTAAAATACCCTGAAGTCAAAAGTGTAAAGAGTTTTCTGGGGCACGACAACCCAGTGGTAGAGATTAAAACAGTGTTTTCAAAGAGCAAAGGAGCGGATGGCTGGAAGATTACGGCCAAGAAACACGGCCAATGTGATGATAATAAAAAGTTACTTGAGAGCCTACAGCATATTATAAAGTTCGGTTTTGAAACAAACTAAAAGTACAAGCAATTTTTTGTCCTATGTATTTTTGCTATTCCTTAGACAGGATTAACGATTATCTATGACAATCTGCTACATGGACTTTAATCAATGCCTTACTGGCAGTCAAAAGCATTGCTTACCAGCCTATGAATCAAACCCTATAATTCTCGGGGTGAAAAAAGAGTGTCATTAGTCAATATTATAGATACTAAGAATTCCTGGCATTAGAAATAGCTTGTAATCGTTACATGGTAAATTATGTTGAGAGCGGTAACGGTTTGACATCAAAAGCCATCCCCAAGTGAGAATCATTCCACCCCCCCATACCCGGTTGTTTCCTATAATGATCAACTATTATATATGAGTTTGTATTTCCGACTATGGCAGTTTTGATACATATGTTGGTAATATCAAGTCGCACAAACTGTTACGTTATATGACAAATCCGTCCACCTGGTCAACATGCTCAAAAATGTTATAGCAAGCCTTGCAGATTCAAAATTAACTTGAATTTTAAGGCAGAGAAGCATACCATTAAATACGTAAAAGATTCAAGCCCACGATGATATCAATGGTAAAAAACCTTATAGTCATACCTCACATTTCCCAAATCGGTAATTTATCCACAAACGAAGTATATTTGCATCATACTGCTCATATAATTTTAACCAATACAATAAGAAACAGATTAGAATCATGAAAACAGAATTCCACTCACTTCGGAAAAATGCAACCCAGATTATCATTTGTGCATTGATAATCCCTAGTTTCTTTCTATTAAGCCTGATATTACTGCAAAAAGCCTCAATAGCATGGGAAACCTCTGAATCCGTAATTGTATCGTTTAAAGCTCACGGTAAGCTAAATGAAGCCATGGAGCTAACTGATAAATATATTAATAATTGCAGCAAGAATGTAACTTACAGCTGGGGATATAATGAAAAAGGATGTATTTTCACATTATTGGGAGAATATACTAAAGCCATTTATGCTTTTCAAGAATCTCTACGTTATAGTGATGGATCATCTGATGATTTTATTACCCTGTTGAACATGGGTACCCTTCAACACTCTCTGGGAGATTACGCAGATGCTATTTCGTATTTCGATGAGGCCATTATCAGAATGGACAATGACGATTCAAGGAGGTATTGGCTGAAAATGCATGTTGCATGGTCCGGGTTTTACCTGTCACAAGGTGACACTATGACATTAAAACAAGTTTATAATGAAGTGGAACCAATGCTCCGTAAAATTGAAAGCCATCTCAACCAATTTAATAAAGGAAAAGCTTATTTTATGGCGTCAAGGATTGCCTATCAACTGGGAAAGCATAAGAAAGCGATCAAGTTTTCAAAGAAATACGTGAAGCAAAAAGACAGTAATTCCGCAAAGTTAAGCTTAGCAGCCAACTTGCTCTATTTAGAGAATGAAGCAGAAGCGAATACTGTTTTTAGTAACATCGATATAGAAGATGCAGACAAAGATTTGCTCGCATTATGGTATTGGCTGAACGGTGACGAACTGCAAGCGAAAAGCAATCTTGAAGGATACTCAAATGATGTTGAAAGGGAAAAGGCATGGAGGCTTATACGTCATGACGAAATATTGCCTTATGATATATGGAAAGATGCAAGACAACAGAAATGGTTTGTAGAACTGATTGGCCCTATGACTACTGACTATCCGAATGCCGCTACTTACCGTAACAACCTGGGAGCAGTATGGAAAGCGAAGGGAAGTTACGACAAGGCGATTGAATATTATGAGAAGGCACTAAATTCCGACTTAGAGAACCTTGGCGAAGACCATCCTAATGTCGCTACTTATCGAAACAACCTGGGATCAACATGGAAAGCTAAAGGTGAATATGACAAGGCAATCGAGTACTACGAGATGGCGCTGAAATCTGACTTGAATAACTTTGGAGAGAACCATCCAAAAGTTGCAACACGCTGGAACAATCTGGGAGAAGTCTGGCGAGCAAAAGGAGAGTACGACAAAGCAATTGAATATTATGAAAAGGCATTAATATCTGATTTAAAAAACTTCGGCGAAGACCATCCTAATGTTGCCACTTACAGGAACAATCTTGGAGTAGCCTGGAATGCAAAGGGAGAGCACGACAAGGCAATTGAATATCTTGAGAAAGCGTTGAAGTCCGATTTAAAGACCTTTGGAGAAAAACATTCAAATGTTGCTACTTATAGGAATAACCTTGGTACAGCCTTTAATGCTAAAGGAGAATACGACAAGGCAATTGAACATCTTGAAAAAGCCTTATCAGTTATACAGGTCAGGTTGGGCAAAGATCACCCCGACACAAAAATATTAAAATCCAACCTACGCCTAGCAAAAGAAGAGAGCAATGAGTAAAGGAAGCTTTAAAATCTTCCCCTGCTCATACAAATACCACAGATTACATTGTCTTTCATTGCTCTTTAATCCAAGTTTTGCGCTTTTATATTGTAAATAATGATAGTAGTTCATCCGGAATGACAACCTTTATCATTTGGAACCTGTATAATAGTTCATCTTAAATTATGCAACATAAAGAATCCGGCTACACAAATTGCTTAATTTAAAGAAGCCGCAAAATGGAAATACTAAACAATATAACGCAACAACATATCCTGATCGCTTTTATTATAGGCATTGTTAGCGCCTGTTCTCTACCACTGGGTACTATTACTACTACTTTCTGGAAACCCGGAGATCGAGCTATAGCCTTTTTAATGGCTTTTGGTGGAGGAGCTCTGTTAGCAGCGTTAACGATTGATCTAGTTGGGTCTGCACTTGAAAAAGGTCATTTTCATATACTGGCATTAGGCTGTATTATTGGAAGTTTTCTTTTCATCGGGTTAAACCATGCCATCAACGACCATGGAGGGTTTCTTCGAAAAGCCTCCACAACTGTATATCACATTCGCCGTAAAGGCAGAAAACGCTTCAAACTAATTTTCTCTCATGTACGACGCATAGATTTATTCAACAATCTACCTGAAGAAGAAGTTGAAGAATTAATTTCTTGTTTCATCAGGCAAGAATATCCCAAAGGAACTATGCTTTATCAAAAGAGTGATCCTTGTAAATATTTATATATTATTGAAAGCGGTAAGGTAGATCTTTTAGACCCCGAAAAGGATATGAGTCTAATTCTCAATTTAAAGAAAAACGATGTTTTTTCACGCATGGCTTTCTTTACGGGTTGTCCTCATGCCACAGTAGCTGTTGCAACCACGAATACGAGCATCTGGCTTATACCGAAAAAAAGCCTTGAAATACTTATTCGATACACACCACACCTTGCCGAAAAATTACGTATATTATTGAAAGGGGGTGAAGTTACAAAATATTTGATTGAACGTCAAGAAATGTCTCCGAAGAGTTCAGAAGAGTGGACAGATAGAATGATTCAACACTATCGTGGTGAAAATCTATCCCAAAATGATGAACAGAAATCAGAGATAGATTTTAAGCGAATAATAGAGCAGATCAACCGTATTCCTATTTTTCAGAAATTACCGCCTGAAGAAGTCAATATAATAGCACCTCTTTTCTTTCGTAAACAGCATCAGAAAGGGTACACTTTTTTTAATCAAAATGAGTTGGCTGAAAGGTTGTACATTATTGATCATGGTGAAGTTGAGATGATTGACCGTGAAAGCAAAATGAGGATGTGTACAACTTTAACTGATCATGATGCTTTTGGTACCATGTCATTCCTAACCGGGGCACGACATACTATGACAGCAGTTGCAGGCAAAAATACTGCTGCCTGGATTTTACAGAAACAGGATTTTGAGCGCTTACTCGAAACTTGTCCACAATTTACGCGTGCAGTAGAGAACTATATTAAACAGAGTGAAGTTTCGGGCTATCTAACCATGAAACAACACTTCAACACCAACCAGGCTGCCCAGTGGACACATAAAGCTGTAAAAAACATGGCATCCGGAAAACACATTCCTTCTGCGAAGGAAATGGTGAAATCTGTTAGAGAGCATACCGGTGCACCCATTGCAATTTGGCTCGGTATCTTCCTGGATGGCATACCTGAGTCGTTAGTAATTGGCGCGTACATGATCCATTCAAGTCATATCAGCCTGTCGTTAATAGCTGGGCTGTTTCTATCAAATTATCCCGAAGCATTATCAAGTTCAGTAGGAATGCGGCAGCAGGGCATGTCCTTTAAACGGGTTCTGATAATGTGGACTTCTTTGATGTTTTTTACCGGTATTGGAGCAGCATTTGGGAATATATTTTTTGCTAATGCACCGGCGATGCTCTTCTCATTTATTGAGGGTATTGCCGCCGGCGCTATGTTGACTATGATTGCAGAAACGATGCTGCCAGAAGCCTACTTTAAAGGAGGCTCTATTGTTGGTATTTCTACTCTACTCGGATTTCTAACACCAATTTATTTCAAAACTATGGAATGACAGAAAAAGTTTTAGTTGTCTGATTTTGCTGCGGAACGAGCTAACTTGTTGCGTTTTATAATTAATAGAATATAATGAACGTGGAGATAAGGTTAAACAACAAATAGAAAAGGAGAGGGTAAAATGGAAACTATTTATGAGGGGCATTGGTATCATTCACAAGAGAATTCAAGTTCGTTAAGGCAGTGTGGACTGTACAAAGAAAAGAAGGATCATCCAAGTCATACGTATGACGATGATGTTACCGACTCAAGTCACATTGATGACCGTGTTGCTGATAAAGAGAACAAGAGAGTCTTAAGCGGCAATGAAATAACCATGGGCATCCAGGAATTTCTGGAGGTTGGAATGAAGTATAAAATAAGCATCGAGATCAGAGACGATAAGTACAACCTCCAGATTGAAAGTGTCTGAATCGGTTATTTCTTTTACGGCTTTGCCGGAACAATCATAACGGGACATGGAGACCGACGTACTACCCGTTCAGCCACACTTCCTAAAAGAAAGTGCTTCACCCCTGTCCTTCCATGAGTTGACATCACAATCAGGCTTACGTTATTTGTTTCTGCAAATTTAATGATTTCCTGATAAACAGCTTTCTTCGGTTTAACAACTGCCGTTTCAACAGGCAGATCAGCAAATTGTTTTTCTGCTATCTCCTGCATTTGCTCTGAAGCATGTTTGTATACTTTTTCCAGCATCCCTTTTTTATCAGGAAGCGCCAATCCATACTCAAAATTAATGCTCGCCGGTGGCACGACATCAATCACTTTCAAAAGGGTAATTTTGTTATTCTCTTTTCCCGCCAGTTTGAATTGCTCTTTCGCATACCCAAAAGCGGACTCAGATGCTTCTGAAAAATCTGTTGTCACAAGAATATGTTTCATAACTTTTCTCCTTCTATATTTTACGAGTTTTCATTTATATAGTGTACCACTTAAGCCACACATTGTGAATAGCATCAAATCTCCCTGCCTAAGACAGAATGTAATACTTTGGATTTTCATAAAACTGTAACTCCCCATATTTACAAAAACGTACTTTACAAACCTGCTGTTTTGAATGCGGCAGTTACCATAGCCTGAGCCTCATTCTGAATCTTCTTGAGATGTTCCATGCCAATGAAGCTCTCTGCATATATTTTGTAAATATCTTCAGTGCCTGATGGTCTGGCAGCGAACCAGCCGTTTTCGGTAACCACCTTCAGCCCCCCTATCGCCGCATTGTTACCGGGAGCATGAGTGAGTTTGGAGATTATTCTTTCTCCCGCTAATTCTGATGCTTCAACCATATCGGAAGTAAGTTTTCCCAATACAGCCTTCTGTTCACGACTTGCAGGAGCATCAATGCGTTCGTAAACAGGATCTCCAAATTGATTTTGCAATTCCTTATAGTGCTCTCCGGGATCTCGTTGAGTAGTCGCCGTAATCTCAGCAGCCAGTAGATCCAGGATAATACCATCCTTGTCTGTTGTCCACACTGTTCCATTCCTTCTCAAAAACGATGCTCCCGCACTCTCCTCACCACCAAAACCGTACGAGCCGTCAATAAGGCCCCCTACAAACCACTTAAACCCGACCGGCACCTCACAGAGCCCACGCCCCATTTGCACGGCTACACGATCTATCATGGAGCTTGAAACAAGTGTTTTGCCAATAGCAGCGCCTTTTGGCCAGTCAGGACGGTTCTGAAAAAGGTACCAGACTGCCACTGCAAGGTAATGGTTCGGGTTCATGAGGCCTGTACTTCTGGTAACAATGCCATGACGATCATAATCTGGATCGTTGCCAAAGGCAATGTCGAATTTATCCTTAAGTCCTATGAGTCCAGCCATTGCATATGGAGATGAACAATCCATGCGGATCTTTCCATCCCTGTCAACCGCCATAAACGAAAACGTAGGATCTACATATTTGTTTACTACTTCCATATCCAGTCCGTATTTTTCGGCAATAGGATTCCAGTAGTCCACCCCGGCTCCTCCCATAGGATCAACCCCGATCTTGAGCCCAGCGGATGCGATAGCTTTCATGTCGATAACATTTTCCAGATCGTTTATGTATGGTAATACATAATCATATTCGTGTGTTGTATTGGCCTTCAGTGCACGCTCAACAGGCATACGCTTTACTTCATTCAAGCCTTGCACAAGTATTTCGTTGGCACGATCCTGTATAATATTGGTAC
>JGI26252J51714_1001022_pt1 | contig 12718 bp, 2 predicted proteins | sample SaaInlLV_10m_DNA_4_FD_51714 | JGI IMG/M metagenome (IMG submission 51714)
GGATGTCGCCACCAGCCCACCGGCATCGTCAGTAAGGGTAATTGAACCGTCGGTGGTGATCGCGGTGAGAGTATCCACCGTGATCGTCCCGGTGATGGCGCCTCCGGCCGTCAGGTTGAGAGTCTGACCATTGGCGTCGACCACATTGATGGCATCGGTCTCGACGAGCGTCGCAGTTCCTGCCACCCCAACATCCAGGACGGCATCGGTGACCGTGGTGTTGAGCGTGATGCCATCAGCAGCATTGGCGTTGGCATCGGCGTTCAGTGCAGCGGCTGTGATCAGAGAGCCCGGGGTCGTAGCGATAGAGCCGTTCAGCGCGCTCAGGTCCACGATGCCGAGCGCCGTGATGTCCTCTGCGACTGCGAGAGTCGTTCCGGCATCAACCGTGATGTCACCCCCCGCGATCAGCCCCGCAACCCCGCCCACAGTGGTAACGGTCAACGCGCCTGTCGCGCTGAGCTCAATGTCACCATTCGTCGTATTGCCTGCAAGGCTGCTGGCTGTGCCCGGCGCCGCACTGTTGGTGACCTCGATCGCGTTACCATCGCCAATTCCGTCCAGCGCGCTGAAGACGATGCTGTCGGCGGTCACGTCCATGCCCGGCCCCGCGTCAGAGTCTGTGATCGCGCCGCCCGTTGAGCTCAGAGAGGCACGTGTAAGCCCCGCGCCGGAAGCGCCGCCGCCGATTACATCTCCAACGGCCAGGTCATCGTCGGTCTCGACGCTTAACGTTCCGCTGAGAACCGTTGCATTCAGTGTGAGTGACTCCGGCGCGCCGGACGTGACATTGATCACATCGACATTCCCGGCCGCGTCGGTGGTCAAGCCCAGCACGGGAGAGTCGGTCTCAAGGGCAATGCCGCCGGCTGCAGTCACGGTGATGCCGGTCGGGGCCACGATATCAGCGACGCCGTCCATGCCTGCGGAGGTCACACCGCCTGCATCTGCATCGATGATCACAGTCGTTGCCGCCGTGATCAGTCCGACGGATAACGCATCGGTTTCATCAATATCGATGCCGGCTGTTGTGGACGTCGCGTTGACCGTCCCGACGGTCGTGTCCACCGCGATCGCACCGTCTGCGGCGGCATTGAGCGTGCCCGCAGCGATCAGGTTGTCGTTTCCGGTGATCGCTCCGCTGGTTGCGGTCAAGGCGGCAACCCCGGTAGTGGTCAGCGTGTTGGTGCCTCCGGCCGTCAGGGTCACAGAATCGGCTGCCTCAAGCGTGAGCTCGCCGCTGCCGGCATCGACGGCACCGGCGTCCACGACCACATTGGCTACAGTTGCAGCCGCGGTTTCGTTCGCGTCCAGGCGCAGCCTGCCACCGCCGCTCGCACCGAGGGCCCCGTCTACCGTGATCGAGCCGTCTTCCGTGCTGATGTCAACGTCGCCCCCAACCATGGTGCCGTGCACGTTCAGGGCGCCGCCGATCGCGAGTTCATCGATGTTCACATTCGAGGCCCCCGGGGCGGCGATGTTGTCAACGGCGAACGCGAAATTCGTGACGTTCGTGTCCATGTCCAGGACGGTGGCCGCATTGAGCGTGAGTAACCCGCCAGTGGTCGCAAACGGAATCGTGATGTCCGCGGCCGCGTCGTCGTCTTCGGTGATGCCCTCAGTGACTGATGTGAGGCTTACGTCTGCATCCGGGCCTGAGGTGATGTCACCAATGACCAAGTGCCCATGCTGCGTAATCTTGATGACTTTCCCGCCGCTGATGCTGAGCTTCCACACCTTCATAGCAATGTCGATCGTGTCGTTATTGGTGACCCGGATCTGCAGGTGGTCGGCAGTGATCAAGCCGTTGGCTGGGTTGGTCGGCGGAATCGTGATCAGATTGCCGTCCGCGTTGTCCGCGTCCAGAACGACATCGCCGGCGGTGGTGACGTTATCCAACGTCATGGCGTCGGCGATGATTGTGATGAGCCCGGAGGTGGAACCGACGGTGCTATCGTCGCTCATGGTGAAACTCGCGGCACTTCCCCCGGCATCGCCGCTGATGGTCAGAGCCCCCGCATCGGTACTGACAGTCGCGCCCGCGCTCTGCGTGACAACACCACCCACGGCTGCCTCGAGAGTGAGTGTGCCCGACTCGATCGTGCCCACATCCGCATTGATCGCGAGACCTGCCGGAGAATCGATCAGTACGTTGCCTCCCGCGCTGCTGATATCGCCGGCGACTGTGAGACCCAAGGCGCTTTGTGCGTAGGTGATATCTGACGCATCACCAGTGCTGAGACCATCAATCTGGGCCGCGGCTGTCGGCGCGTTTGCCAGGTTCACAACGCCGGCAGTGGTGTGCGCGGAGATGTTCGTCACGATGAGATCCAGCGGATCGGCTGGGCCACCGACACCGGTCTCAGCAACCAAGTTGGCGGTCCCAGCGGTGATGTCTGTCACGGTGTCGTCATTGTCAGTGATCGTGCCGCCGCTGGTCAGGTTCACCGTGTCGTCGTCCCCGTCGATGGTGGTGATGACAATGCCGCCTCCGGCGCTCACAGTGATGTCGCCGTCAGCGGTGTCCACGTCTTGAAGGACCACGCCATCGAACTCGTCGATCACGATGGCTCCCGCAGCGGAGGTCTCGGCATCGATAGTGGCCACGGCGGTTGTCAGCGGTGTTCCAGCCGCGCCAATGGCCCCGCCTGCGTCCATGGTGAGCAGATCCCCTGTAACAACGCCGGCCGCGTCAGTGATGGCTCCGGCCGCGTTGATTGTGATGTCGTCCGCAGACGTGATCGTGCCGACGCTGATGTCCCCGGCCGTGGTGTCAAGCAGCACATCGTCGTCACCACTGGCCCCGACGTCGCCGGCCACGAGTCGCTGCACGGTCAGTGTGCCACCAGCCGATATGTCGACCGTTCCGTCATTGCTGGTTACGTTGGTCACGGTCAATGCACCGGTGTTGTCGAGCGTGATCGTTCCGGCGGCGCTGGTGGTGGCACTTGCCGTGTTGACGACCGTGTCAAGATCGACAGCCCCGGCAGCAGTCGCGCTCAACGTGTCTGCCACGACCGCTTCNCCNGTTCCGCCGGCATAGGTGTCGGCGAGGCCCGCCGCGGAGTTCAGAGCCACCGTATTCCCGNTTGCTGTCGTCACGCCGGTGAGGGTCAAGGCTCCTGCGCGCGTCGTCAACACGACATCCCCGTCCGTGCCTGCGGTGACGGTGCCTGAGTTCAGAGCTGCGGTGGCCGTGACATCGATGCTGCCTTCGGCCGTCGTCGCGTCCATGGCCACCGGATCCGCATCCAGGCTGGTGATGGTGATATCGCTGGCTGTGGCGTCGACCGGGTCATCCGTTGTGAAGGTCAGGACCGGCGAATCCGTTTCGAGGGAGATGGTCCCGGCAGCCGTGACCGTGAGGCTGGTAGGAGCGATGACATCTGCCGTGCCATCCAGCGCNGCAGCCACTCCGCCGGCATCCGCATCAATGACCACGGTGGTGGCTGCGGTGATCTGCCCCACGGTCAGTGCGTCGGTCTCGTCAATGTCGACACCTGCGGTGGCGGAAGCAGCAGTCACCGTGGCGACAGTCGTATCAATACCGATGGCATTGGCTGCGGTTGCGGCGAGGGCGTTACCCGTGATCAGGTTGTCGTTCCCGGTGAGAGCCCCGCCGTTCGCCGCCAGCACGACATCCCCGGCCCCGGCGTCAACCGCTCCGGTGAGGGTGATATCACCGGCGGCAGTCTCTGCGCTGATGTCTCCTCCTCCGGACGTGCCTTGGACAGCCAGCGCCGTCCCGGCCGCCACCTCGCTGATGCCCACCGCACCGGCAGCGGCAAAGACGACCCCGGTCAACTCGGTCTCAATCGCGTTGCCCGCACCGATGCCGCCACCCGTCGCCGTCAGAGTCGCCGTGGTCCCCGTGATGTCCACATCTACATCGCCGTCTGCTTCGACAATGGCACCACCGGTCGCGGTCACCGCCACCGTTGCCGCGCCGGCGTTGATCACATCGACAAGAACACTCCCGGACGCGGCGTTGAGGTCGATCGCGTTACCCCCGGAGGCAACATCCGTCGCGATGATGTCACCGGCAGCCGCATCCACATCCACGATCCCGGACGCGTCAATATCAACAAGATTAATGCCGCCGGACTCCTCGATGTCGACACTGGTGGCTCCGGTATTGACGTCCAGAGCTGCGATGCTGGTCTCAAGCCCCTCCGCGGCCGTCCCGACCGTTCCCGTGGCCGTGATCTCCACGGCACTTCCGGTCAGATTGGCCCCGAGGGCATTCGCGTCAAGCACATGGCGGCCAGACACCAGGACGATGTCGCCGCTACCTGCGTTAACGTTGCCCAACGGCAGGTCCGCAGCGGCGCCGATAGACGTGAGTTTCACATCACCACTCGCGGCCGAACTGTTCGCGTTGACCACTGTGCTGCCCGTCAACTCGATGGCGTTGACTGCGCCAATGCCGCCATCGTTTGCGAGCATCGTGATCGTGGCCCCGGCGACCTCGACGGTACCGTTGGCTGCGATGGGCGAGTCAATCCAGTCGGCCGTCAAGTTGACGGTCTGCCCGGCCGCGGCGACAGCACCGTCAGTCAGGACCAGGCCACCGGTGGCCAACGTGACATCAACCTGCCCGGTAGCGGCTATGCTGTTGACAGTTAACCCGTCAACCCCATCTACGTTGACCGTCGTCGCACCTGCGATCGTGATCGTGTCAAGGTCGGTGTCAGCATCAAACGCGCCCGGAGCAGCAATGGTGACTGTCGCGTCATTGCCATGCAGATTCGTGAGCGCGCCGTTCCCGTCGGTGAATCCCGCCTGAGCCGTGNTGGCGATGTCGCCGCTGCCCGCGTCGATGAGGCCGGCAGGAAAGACGCCNGCGCTATTCGNCANCCAGATGCTACCGTTGTTCTGTGANGCGTTCGCATTCACCATCGCAGTCGCGTCCACGGCAATCGCCTGTCCCGCAGCACCGATATCGCCGTTGCCTGCAACCAGGCTAATGGTAGCGCCATCGACGTCGGAGTTCCCGCCTGTGTCGGTGATGGCGCCATTCTGAGCGTTGACGGCTACCGCACCGGTGGCCGCCACGACATTAACCTCCACAGCCCCGGTCGCATTGACCGCGATGGCCCCGGCGTCGGTATCGAGGCTGGTGAGCGTGATTTCATCTGTTTCGTCGATGGTGATGTCGCCGGCCGCGACGTCGACGGTGAGGGTCGCCACATCAGTGTCCACGTCCACCGCACCGGCAGCAGTCACGTTCAGGTCAGCCGCCGTGATGTCGGCCTCTACATCAGCTGCCGCATCAGAGACGCCGNCGGCAGAGACGAGGATGACATTGGCCGCGCCGGCATTGGCACTGATGCTGCCGATGGGCAGGCCTCCTGCGGTATCCTCGACGTTGACAGCCCCGCCGCTGGTCACGTTCAAGGCCATGGTAACGTCCACATCGGCATCGATCGTCGCCCCGCTGATCAGGTTGACAGTCTGCGCCTGAAGGTCCGCACCGGCCGCCGCGCCGCCGTTCTCGGCAATGGTGCCCGTGGCCGGACCGTTTCCGGTTGCCCGTAACGTGATCGCGCCGGTCGTGGCCTGAATGTCGTTGACCTCGATGTTCGCCGCGTCGATGCCCACACTCGAACTGGACAGAATCTGCCCGGCCCCGTTGGTCTGGACAAAGCCGGCCACGCTCACACCGTCAGCGGCCAGCCCGTCATGGTCACTATCGGCAACAATGTCGATGTCTCCGGCCGTGATCGAGATCCCGGCAGCGACCGTGTAGCTGCCTGTGTTCGTCTGCTGGTAACGGCCGGTTCCCAAGTTGATGGCCGCGTTGACGGCAACATCATCAGGAGGGTCGATGGACAACGCGCCGCCGGAGGTGACGACACCGTTCCCAGTGATTGCCAAGCCATCACCGTTCTGTGAGTAGGTCACGTCTCCGCCGGCTGTGGTTGCCTCGAACGCGGTCACATCGGCGCCCGGCGTGTTGTAGAGCGCGATGAGCTGGTTGGCCTCGGTCGTCTCGACGTCGATCTGCGTTGTGCCGATCGGGATTGAGCGCGCGGCCGTGCCGATGTTCTCCGCAGCCGTAATGATCAGGCCGCCAACGTCCGTGATCAAACCGTTCGCCCCCGCAGTGACAGAGCCGTCTATGGAGAACGTCGCTGTCTGTCCATTGCCATCAATGGTTCCATTGAGCACAAGATCGCCGAGGAATGTTGCCGCGGTGTCGTCCGTGGTGATACTCAGCGCCCCGGTCCCGTCGCGGTTTGCGTCGAACTCGACATCGTCGAGTGTCAGTGTGCCGGTTACAGCAGAAACCGTGAAGCTGCCATCCATCGCAACGGGGGTCGCGAGATCGACTGTCCCCGCGTTCTGCACGGTCAAGTTGCCGAGCTTCCCTCCGCCGGCGCTGATGCGTAACTCCGCGCCGTTCGGGATGGTCAGGTTGGCGCCCTTCCCGTCCAATGTCACATCGCCGCCGGCGGCAAGTGCTCCGGCGTTCAGGGCCATGGCCGCTGCAGGAGCGCTGAGTGCGAGGGTCCGACCGCTGGTCGCATGCAGGTCGCCGTCGACGACAAGACGTCCCCCCAAGCTCAGCGTGCCGAAGTTCTGGGCGTCGGTGCTGTCGGTGGTCACGGTCGATCCGTTCTCAATCTGTATCGCGCCACTTCCAGCTCCCGCTACCGTGAGCGAGATGTCCGCGCCACGCGCGTCAACAATGAAATTGGGATCCGTTCCCGGCGTAACCGATCCATCCACAACCAGATTGCTGTCCGTGTCATTGACGGTCACCGCAATGTCGCCCCCGTTCGTCTGAATGCTGCTGTTGTCACCATCCAGATCGGTGAGAGTAAGTCCGGCAGCCGTGGCAGCCTCCTGTATGGTGAGGGCGTTTCCTGAGCCCGTCACCGTGGCATCCAGGTTGGTGATCGCAGTGGCTATCGTCTGGGCGTTCTGAGCTTTGAGCAGAACATCGCCTGCCATGACAGCAAATATGGTCCCGCCACTGACTGCCACTTGACCGGCAGCTGCTTCAAGGCGCACGGTTCCGGTCGTCTCAATGTCAGCCGCACCGGTGGTAGCGGCGTCGCCCGAATCGGGCAGCGTCACGTTGCCCGAGGTGGCAATCAGGGCGACACTGTCATTCTCCGCCGCGCTGCCCAGACCCGCAAGTGCAGTGACCGTGATGCTGTCTGTGCTGCGGATCCACAATGCCGCGGGCTGGCCGGCCGAAGGCTCGATGTTGCTCACCGTGACCGCGCCAACGTTGTCGATCGCAACATCGGCGTTCGCTCCCGTTGTCACCGCGGAAATGTCCCCAACGGCCGTCTCAAGCGCATCGAAACCCGTTGCACCCGGATTGTTGAGGACGCTATCGGCAGCATCTCCGACCAGATCCTGTGCCCGGGCGTCGAGCTTGGTCGCCATCACGTTGGTGCTGCCTGCGTTGTTGTCGGTGATCGTCCCGGAAGCGGCTTGGACGAAAACCGTGTTGACCGCATCGACGTCGCCCAGAAGGACGTTCCCCGTATCAGAGATGATCTCGACATTGCTGGTCTGAGTATTCGGATCGACCGCGGTGCCGGTAGCATCGATGCCGGCAACCGTCACATCTCCGAGACCGCGGACCTGGATCGAGACAAACTGCAACCCGGCGACGGCGGATGTCGAAACGCCAACAACCTGATTGTCTCCGGTCGCGTCGATGTCAACAAGGCTAACGGTTCCACCAAGTCCACTCGTTCCTGTACTGATAATGGAAACGGAGCCGTCGTTGGCATCAATCGTCCCGGCGGTCTGTGCGATGGGGGCGGTCGCGTTGATGACAATGTCATCCTCGCCTCCGTCGTTGCCTGACGTCACGCTGGCCGCGATGTTCACGTTGCGACCGGCGATGCGCACGTTGTCGTCTGCCGTCAGCGTCGACGACGACGACGTATTCACGTCTTTGCCCGGCACAGTCTGCCCGATGAGGATGTCGCCGCCAGCCGTGACCGTGCTCTGGAGATTCACTTCAGCGACGGCTTCGACGTTCCCCGCGTCGAGTTCGATATTGCCGGTCTGCGCAGCGAGGGGATTCCCGGAGGAATTCAGGATGTCATCACCGGCGATGACGTCGACCGTCGTGCCGGCCGTCAACGCAGCGTCGAGATTGATATCACTGGCTGTCGCCGTAAACGCAATAGCGTCTTCTGCCGTCACCGTCGCCGAAACGGTGATCTCATTCCCGGCTGTCACCTGGATGTCGCCCTGTTGATTTACGTTGTCAGTTGTGTCGGTGATCCACGGGGCACTGACCGTGACGTCGTTGTTCGCGATGACACGGATCCCATAGGTGTCGCCGGGAACCTGACCACTGGCCTTGACCTGCAACAGGTTCACGTCATACGCGTCTACGCTCACATAACCATTTGTCGCCTCGATAACAGCAGACCCGGTGGACTGCACGGTCTTCCCTGCGGTATTGCCGGCGTCGAGAATGATATTGCTGTTCCGGCTGGTGATGTTGTCGGCCACCGCAATGCTCGAATCGGCCTCGATCTGGATCAGCAGATTCGTGTCAATCGCGGCGTTGACAGTGACATTGTTTGACAAGTCGAGGGTAATCGGTCCATCGCCGGTTGAGATCGTGCCGGTGTTGTCAAAATCGTCCCCCGTGATGGTGAGAGATCCCCCGTTCGTGTCGATTGCGGCATTGATGTCCACCAGCCCTGTCCCTGCCACTGGGCTCTGCGCCGGGTCAGCGGCATTAAGCTCCACCGCAAGGGTCTGACCGAGGTCGGAGCCGTCGACTCCCCCGTTCAACTCAATATGATCACGCGCGTTGAGTGTAAGTGTCACGGGCACGACACCGGCACCAGGTTTGATGGGAGCGTCGGCGTCCTGTGTGATTGCACCGCCTAGAGGCCCGCTATAGGCGGCAGCGGTGGTGTCCAACGTCACGCTCGTCCCTGACTCCAGGTATCCCTCAATCGTGTCGGCCTGCACCGTGTTGGTGTCCTTGTCGGGCGTGAACGTCTGAGGGTTGACCGCCAGGTCCGGCGGGAGATCACCGACTGCGGATATGATCTGGATGTCGGTCGGGTCGATGAGAAACGTCCCGGCTTCCCCGTTGGAAGCTCCCGCGTCCACGCGCCCGTCAATCTCAACGTGCTGTTGCCCGGAAACCTCGACAAAGCCGCCATCCCCGGCGGTTGCCCCCCCCTTGGCCTCAATCACTGCCCCCTTCCGAAATAGNGCCATCTCCGGNGANAACGCGATCACCTGCCCACCATCGCCAACAGAGCCGGCATTCGCACTGGTCTTGCTGTCTGCGCCGATATCAATAACGTCATCTGCGTGTATGCGGACCGATCCGCCGCCGCCCACGGAGCCATCGGCACTGACTCTACCAAGCTGCGCAACGCGCTTGCCAATCAAGGCTGCCTTGCCGCCAACCTTGCCCGAGACATCAACTGCTCCCTCGTTCACCACGTCCCCCATCAGACGCGAAAAATCGACCATAATCCGGCCACCGGCAACCCGATCAACTACCATCCTCCCGGCGCTTGCCATCTCCACGTGCGGAGCGGCTATNCTCCCGCTATTGGNCAGGCTCCGGGCCAGCAATACGGCGAACTTCTCCGCGCTGATGCGACCGTTGCTCATAATGCTGGCGGACGAATCGCCCTGGAACACCTGCTTCGCGGCCAGGAAATCCTCATCGGTAATGTCGAGGGTGGACGCGATCAAAGCACCGACATCAACGGTGGAGTCAGGTCCGAAGAAGACCCCGTTCCGGTTCACCAGGTAGAATATCCCGTTTGCCTGGAGGGCACCGAGAATGCGGCTNTGGTCTGCCCCGATCACGCGGCTGAGCATCGCCGAAGACGCCGAGGGCTGGTTCACGTGAACGCCGTACCCGGAACCTATGCTGAACGATTCCCAGTTGAGGATCGCATTCTGAGTCGCCTGGTCAATCTGCATCAGTGTTCCATTGACCATGATCCCTACTTGTCCATGGACGACCTGTGCACCCGTCGGCAGGTCACCGGCCGAAACCACAGGCCCGAGCATGACGCACANGCTGACCAGCCAACTGACGGACGCGGTCAGTGGCCTCCCCGTGGTGAAGCCGCGTAGTGTTGCCCTCATGCTCCTGCCCTTTCTTCTGCAATTGGCCTTATCCATAACCCACACCCCGCTGGTTGAAGCGCGCTGTTCTGTTTACATCTCGGCCACGGTGCAGTGGCACCATCGCCAGCAATTTNTGTTGTCTANAACTGAAGCTGCAGCATCAGATGACCGCGACCATCCCTGCCGGTGTCCTCGGTCTCCTGGAAAGGAACCCCGTAGTCAAAGCGGAACTGNGAGTGCTTGCCCAGGCTCAGCCGAAGTCCCAATCCAACACTGTTGTAGGACTCGTTGCTTTGGAGGCCAGGCGTGGGGTCATTGCGGCGGATGTAGCCGAAATCAAAGAAGGTCACGAGCTGAAGTCGATGGCCGGCCCGGGGATCAGGGGATTCCGCCAGCACAGCCGGGTCACGGACGAGCCCGGGCAGGACATTCTCAAGCAGCGGAGTGCGCAACTCAAGTGTGCCGGTTACACCAGAATCGCCGCCCACTTCCCGCTCCCGATAGCCGCGCACACTGTCTGCCCCGCCGACGGTCTTCTGAAGGGCCGGAATGAGAACATCCGAGGAATACTGCCCGTCCAGCTTGGCGAATACGGTCCAGTTGGACCTGGGCACCCTCTGGAACCGAGCCAGGCGCGTTCGGTTGATGAAGACATTTGCGTCAGCATTGGCCAGGTGGCGCTCAAAGGTATCAGCGTCCGAGCTCCCCCAGTCCTCACCGTCGTTGAGCCACACTGTGTTGGCCAGGTAGTTTCGTCCACCGAAGCGATCGGATTGCGTCTCGGAATAGAGAAGCTCGAAGGTGGGCATACTCAGCCGGACGCTCTTCTTGTCGAAGGCCACGTTCGCGAGATCCAGGCCGGTCTCGACGTCCTGATAGATCCACCCGAGCGCCCCTTCCAAGGTGTAGCGTTCGGTCGATTTGAGGGTGCGGCCAAAACGGATGCCGGCAAAGTGGCCTTGTCCATAGACATCCAAATCGGTGAGGACATCATCCAAGTCGGATTCGGACCACCCGCCGAAGAGGGAGAGGGTCGAGCCAGAGCGAAGTGGACGCGTGTAGCTCAAGGCAAGCGCATTGACGGCCTCAAGTTCATTCGGATCCGTGAGCCACTCACCACTCAGAACATCGCCCGACTTGGTCAGGTTCAGGTGCTGCAATGTGGCGCGCGTCCGCCAGTCACTGGTCGTTTTCGAGCCCGTATTGCTCAGCATCAAGGCCCCGTGGACAGGTGTTCGGTCCCGGACCTGAAGATCAACGTCGACAACGCGTTTCCCTCCCGCATCCTTCCCCGGATTCAGGGTGACATCCACCTCTACATCAGGCTTGACGTTGAGCGCAAAGAGGTTCGAGTACAGGTCCTGGTAGTTGAACTTCTGGCCGCTTTCGACCTTCATCGCGTCGGCAATCTGACGGGTCGTGTACGCCTTATTTCCCGCCACGGACACGGTGCCCACGTCGCCGGCATCCACCTCGTAGGCGAGGAAACCGGCGGAGAGCGCCTGCCGATTGAGATCGACTTTGGCAAGCACATACCCCTTCTCCTGGAGTCCAGCCAGGATGTGACCCCGAACAGTCTCCAGATCCTCATCGGACAGCTTCCCGCTGAGGATACTGCTCTCGTAATCCGCCCAGTGGTCAAGCGCATGGACCTGCTCACGGTCACCGATGACCACCACAGCGACGACGTCGTGCGTGCCCTGCCCCCGGCGGGGCACAGAGCGATGCGCGAACTCGGCCCCCTTTGTCTCTGCCTGCCGAGCCGCCTCCTCAGCCTTCCGGGCCGCCTCCTCGGCCTGCTTCAGGGCCTCCTCGGCCCGTTTCAGAGCGTCCTCCGCCTGCTGGGCGGCCACTTCTGCCAGACGCGCCGCTTCAAGCACCGCGCTCTCCATGGATGGCTGAGCCACGGCCGCATACGCGACCCACAACGTGAACAGGACAGCCCTACCACCGCTACAGCAGAGCCTGTTCCCTTCCTTGACAGCACCATGCGTGGCCATGTTCTCTCCTCACTCGCTGTGTATCCGCACAATCGCGGCCCGGCCCCGTCGCCAGGGCATTCTCATTCACACCGGCTCCCGGAGGAAGCCGAACTCAACTCCGCCCAAATGTCGATACAGATATGGGCGCCTACTCCGCAGAATTGCTCTCATAGCGAGCTGCGGACCGCGCCAACTGATTAGCCCGGGCCCGGGCCGCGGTCGCCTTCTCGCGCAAGACAGCCATTCTGGCCCGGAGGCGTTCCATCTCCGTCTCTTCCGGCACGTCCTCGCCGGCCCCGAGGATAACCGCTGGCGAAACGGAAGTGGCCGCTTCAGGCGCCACCCCCTCACCCGCTGGGGAGACGCCTCGCCCGGCAGCCAACTCAACCCGAGCCGCTTCCAGCGACTCATTCAACGCTGCAATATTCTCCTGGGCTTCGGCCACAAAGGTCCCGAACGTATCCTGTGCCCTCTGCAATTCCTTCGACATCCGCTCCAGCGAAGCGCTCAGCTCGGCCACACGGGCACCGGTTCCCGGGGCTGCGGAGCGCACCCGACCGCTAGCGGTAGTTTACTGTAGATTGGGTCCGTAGTACACCTTTCCGCCCCGAGCGCGCGCGCCAAACTCCTGTCCCCCATAGCCTTCC
>JGI26252J51714_1001033_pt1 | contig 12661 bp, 9 predicted proteins | sample SaaInlLV_10m_DNA_4_FD_51714 | JGI IMG/M metagenome (IMG submission 51714)
CATTTCCATGCACCAGATAACATTCGGGAGTATGCAGAAAGTGAAGTTCAAAGTTTAACAAAATATAATGAGCGCATTACCCAATGTCAGATTATTTTAATNCANGAACATGATGAACANACGGTCGAGTTAAATTTATCTGTTCCTGGAACAAAATTAAATACACGTATTGCATCGGATAATATGACAAAATCAATTGATTTAGCTGTTGATAAAATGGGTGTTCGATTGAAAAAATTTACGAGTAAACAACAAGCGCATTAAGCCCCTACTCCAAAAAATATGAAAGCTATTATTCCTGTTGCAGGATATGGGACACGAATGCGTCCCCATACGGATCATATCCAAAAGACGCTTTTACCCATTGCGGGTAAACCTACTTTGGGACATATTGTTGAACCACTTTTGAATGCGGGTATAAGTCGAATCAATTTTATTATTGGTCATTTGGGTGAGCAAGTTGTTGAATATATGAAAAGCTATGAAGGTGATTTCCAATTTATAGAACAAAAGGAAATCTTGGGATTAGGCCATGCGGTTCTTCAAGGAATGGATGATACAAATGAACGCCTTTTAATTCAGCTTGGTGATAATCTGTTTGATACAGATTTATCTCAATTTATTGCAGGCAATCATCATCGTATAGCTGTAGGGCAAGTTGAAGATCCACGGCGTTTTGGTGTGGTGGAATTAAAAAATGATTTGATTACCCAATTTCATGAAAAGCCAGAAAATCCTCCGTCTAATTATGCGATAACAGGATTATATTTTTTTAAGAATCAAAATGTGATTAAGACAGCGATTGAAACATTGATTCAAAGAAATATTCGAACTAAAAATGAATATCAAATTACAGATGCTTTCAAAATCATGTTAGAAGAGGGCGAACAATTTGAACCTTGGGAATGTGATTGGTTAGACACTGGAGTTCCAGATACCATGTTATTTGCAAACAAGCATCTTTTGGCTAAAATTGATTCTGCTCATGGCTTAGATATAAAACCACCCGTTTATATTGGCGGAAATGTGGAATTAATCAATTCAAAATTGGGGCCAAATGTTTCAATTATGGATAATTGCGTTATTAAAAATTGTGAAATCGAGGATAGTATTGTTTTAGAAAATACCCATTTATCCAATCAATCTTTATCTCATCGTATCGCGGGAAAAGATGGAAGCGAAATTTGTTAACATATAATCAGTTTTAGCTTAACTTGGATAAATTTCTGTTCCAGATGAGATAAAACCCAATGCCAGCGCCTCCAAATAATAGAACCGCATTGCTGTAATTCAGAAAAATTAAGTTTCCAATTCCAAAAGTTAATCCATAAATCATCAGCACTCCACCAAGCCATTGAACCCAAAACCCTTTTGTTAAGGGTTGCATGGTGTGCTCAAAATTTTCAGTGATGGGTTTCCACCATCCGCCAGGTTGGACGCGTTTATAAAAAGTCATTAAAGTTTCATCTGATTCGGGTTCGGTTAAGAAAGTAACAGATACCCAAGCAATCACGGCCAAAGGAACAATAATCATCAGTTTGTGATGCACCTGCAAGGGGATCCCAAAAAGAACGGGAGAGACGCCAAATAATTCATAAGTATTCCCACCGGAAATAGTTTGAGTCCATGCCAAAATTTCTAAAGAGATCGTAACCAGTATGAATGTGGCTAAAGCGGTGATTCTGCTCCAAGCATTCCAAGCTATCACGACCAAAGGGATAATAATCATCAATTTGTGATGCATCTGCAAGGGAATTCCAAAAAGAACGGGAGAGACGCCAAATAATTCATAAGTATTCCCACCGGAAATAGTTTGAGTCCATGCCAAAATTTCTAAAGAGATCGTAATCAGTATGGATGTGGCTAAAGCGGTGATTTCACTCCAAGCATTCACTCGCCACCAAAACCAACGGAGAATCAAAACCAATCCAATCCCAGCACCCATAGAAAAAATGAATTCCCATGCTTTCGAAATGCTTTGCATTTTCATTGCTGTAAAAGCCGCGAGTACCATCAAAATAACCGTAAAAATTTTGCCCACAAATACATAATGTTTTTCAGATTCATCAGGTTTGATAAATCGTTTATAAATATCGTTAATTAAATAGGACGATCCCCAATTTAGGTGCGTATCAATGGTTGACATAAAGGCAGCCAAAAAGGAGACAATTAAAATGCCTTTCATTCCTGGACCTAATAATTGATTCATAACCAAGGGATATCCTGCCTTAACCCCCAGTTCGGAATATGTTTCCGGAATAATGGGGAAGAGCACAATTGAAACAACAGCGACAATCACCCAAGGCCAAACACGCAAAGCATAGTGAGCGATATTAAACCACAATGTTGCTAAAAGTGCGTGACGTTCATTCTTGGCAGAAGACATGCGTTGAATAATATAGCCACCACCATCTGTGCCATGATGACTCCACCACATGACGGAAATAAATATCAAGAATTTTGAAAAGGGGGATTCCCAAAAGGTGCTTGTTGTAACACTTGCGTCAGGTATAGGCGGAATAAATTTGAGTGTATTTTCATGAACTGCATCTGAACCCAATAGGGCTGATAGTTTGGCAAGGAGTGGTTCCATACCACCAACATAATTTAGGGCAATCATAGCCAAAGCAATCGAACCAAACATGGCGATCGCAAATTGAACCAAGTCTGTGATGACCACGCCCCAAAACCCGGATAAAATGGCATAGACCAATGCGATGATGACGCAAATCCAAACCGCAGTCCATTTGTCCATATTCAGCATAACGGAGACAACGGAAGCCATGGCATTAATCACCCAGCCCATAACGATAAAATTGTAAAGAATGGCAAAATAGCCCGCTTTGAAAGCACGCAAAAACGCTGCGGGCTTTCCACTATATCGTATTTCTAAGAGTTCATTATCAGTTAACACTTCGGCTCGGCGCCATAATCTTGAAAACAAAAAAATGCTTAATACGGAGCCTAAGACTAAATTCCACCAAAACCAATTTTGCCAAATACCGGGTCCACGGACGAATTCCGTAATAGCAAGTGGCGTGTCAGCCGCGAAGGTTGTTGCAACCATGGATGTTCCTACAATCCACCAAGGGAGGGAGCGTCCAGAGAGAAAATATTCTTCTGTGCTTGATCCCGCTCGTTTAGAAAAATAAATGCCAACACCGAGTGAAAAAATAATGTAAGCGATAATAATTGCCCAATCAATCCAATGTAGTGCTATAGTTTCAGTCATGCGTTTTCCTTTTTGTGGTGTAAGTTAGTTCGATACAGATTTTTTCCAAGCTGTGCCTAATGCCGCCAATCTCCTGTCTGCCGAAAAAGTAATAGGTATTTTTGTAGATGAAAATATCATTTGTTTGAGTTCGATGCCAGTTGTGGATAGGAATGTTCCCAATCGTTGCCCAATGACTATTGTTTCTATTGAGGCATGATTGTTTTCAAAAAATTGTAGGCGGTTTTGAATGAGGGCGGTAAAAGCGTTTTGTGCTTTTTCAAATAAAATGTGTGCTTCTTTTTTCTGAGAAAGCTCGTCTAAAGTTTTAATTTTATCAGGATTATTTTGATTCCAAGCTTGTACCATTCCTTTGGGTGAAAGGCATGATTCCACTGTATCTCCAGATGAAAGTATGAAATCCCAAGATGGCGTAAGTGAAATTTCTTTTTCTAAATCAATCAATTGATTGATTAAAATCACTCCATCAGCGATACCTGTTCCGCCACCAATGTAAATGGCATTTTTCACATTCTGCATGGTTCCGATTGTAGATTTCCATTCGCCCCAAACGCAAGCATCAGAATCATGATAAAAAGAATTAAGTTCGGAGAAATGATCTAAAAAAATAGGAATTCTAGGGCCATTGACCATAATCGTAACGCCTATATTCGTTTTTGTCCCGGGGAAACAAAGTCCTATCGCATCAAATTCAAATTGTGTTATTACACTCTTGATCGTTTGAATAATACATTCGCCTTGTGCCTTTTCAGCTTCGGTCAGTTGAATGGTATTTTGGGCACATTCTTTTTGTTGAATATCTATTGAAATTGGTTCAAAGTCAAAATTCCAATTTGGATGGTCAGCATATTGCACTTCGATGCATTCTTGGATTGGAGAGGCAAATCCTGTCTCAGGATGAATGGAAGCTAATTGTCCCATGACTTTTGTTCCGCCACAATCAATACCTAAAATTTGGCGATTAGCCATGGATATTAAATTTCCTTTTTAATACATCAATCCGTTGAATTGCATCATGAATTCTTGATTTCTTGACCTTTCCATCAGATACAATATTTCGGAGTGCCTTCATGCAATTGGGGATATAGTTTGGATCATAATTCAAATTATTCCCTAAACAAAAAAGATCAACACCGGCATTGAGCATCTGCTCAAATGTTTCTTCTAAGGAATAATGGTCGGAAATGGCTTTCATACTTGGATCATCACAAATAATTACGCCAGAGAAACCTAAATCATCTCGTAAATAGTCGCTAATTATTTTTTTGGACATGGATGCAGGATACTCAGAATCAAGTTTGGAATCAAAAGTATGAGCAATCATAATCATATCTAAATCGCCAGATTGAATAAGCGAATCAAAAGGTAAGACATCTTTTTTTGTCCAAGTTTTACTCATATCCGTATAAGATTTATGCGTATCATCAGTTGCAGAACCTTGTCCAGGAAAATGTTTTCCACAAGAAATGATGCCTTGTTTTTTTAGCGAATCAATGAAAAGTTGTGCATGATTTGCTACCTTTTTCGGGTCTGAAGAAAAGCATCTTTCCGCATGACTAATAATAGAAGTTTCACCATAATCTAAATCTAAAACTGGGGCATAATTCAGATTGATTCCATGTCTTTGTAAGTTTTGCGCCATAGTTTTAGCAAAATCTTTTGTTACATTGTTATCGTTCTGGTTCCCAATGGAATTCCATGAGGGACAAGCAGGGAATCCATATTCAATTTGCAAACGATTCACTTGTCCTCCCTCTTGATCTATGGAAATCAAAAGGCCATCATTGGCATAAGATTGGAGCTGATTTGTAAGTTTTAGTACTTGTTCAGGCGATTGGATATTTAGTGAGCCTAAATTTCCCAACCCTGTATCCACATCATAAAGAATGACGCCAGCCAAATCATAATTTTGAATAAATTTAGCAATTGGAGAGCTGGGCGGAGCGTCTGTTCCACGAAATCCTGCGATGATAAGTTTCCCAAGAAGTGATTCTATGCTTTGATTCATGCGAGAAAGATAAAATGTTTTAATGAATTCATGAATAGATATCTTAAATTGATTGTCGCGATAGATACAAATAAAAATATTTTCAATAGATAGATAAATTCAAATGAAACGAATGAAAAAAGTCCTAATAATTAGTCTCCTTTTATTAATGGCATGTTCAAGTCTTTCTACTTCTCTTTCTCAAAAAAGTTGGGCAGAGCAAACTTTAGCAAAAATGACGCTTCGAGAGAAAATTGCACAAATGATGATTTATCATATGAATATGCGATTTAAAGATGTGCCGGAATCGAAATGGGACGAAATCAAAAATTTAATTCAAACGGATGGAATTGGTGGCATTCATCTTTGGTATGGTGACGTGAGCAGTTCTGTTGCGATCATGAACAAAATGCAATCCATGTCAAAAGTGCCGATTATTTTTGATGCGGACATTGAATATGGATTGAATCAACGGTTCCCATCGGGGACCGATTTACCGCCACTTATGGCAATTACGGCAACAGACAATCCTGAAAATGCATACGCAATTGGTGAGATTGTTGCCAATGAAGCCCGGGCTGTTGGTATCCAGTGGAATTTATCTCCTGTTGTTGATGTGAATAATAATCCAGCAAATCCTATAATTAATACCCGTTCCTTTGGTGAAAATCCGGAGCAAGTTAGCCGATTTGCCATTCAATATATGAAGGGGCTTCAAGATAATACGGTGCTCGCGACGGCGAAACATTTTCCTGGGCATGGAGATACGGAGACAGATTCTCATTCAGCTTTGGCTATGATTCCCAGTGATTCTGCTCGCCTGTGGTCAGTGGAGTTGCCCCCATTTCAAGCTATGTCTGATGCGGGCGTTGACGCAATTATGGTAGCGCACGTGCATGCCCCAGATTATCAACCCGAATCAGAAACGCCTGCAACTTTATCCAAGTTTTGGATGCAAGATATTTTACGAAATCGCATTGGATTTACAGGAACGATTATTACAGATGCGATGGCTATGGGTGGAATGGTGAAAAGTTATTCCGATGCCTATGCTTTGATTAAAACCATCCAAGCTGGCAGTGATGTGATTATTCAAAATTATCATATCAAGGGATCTATTGACACGGTGGAAAAAGCGGTTTTGGCTGGAGAAATATCTGAAGGACGGATTAATCAATCCGCCTTAAAAATGCTCAAAATGAAGGAGAAGGTAGGACTTCATTTAAACAAAAATATTAATTTAGATAACGCACGAGACATATTTGGAAATAAAGAAAATGCAAAAAAAATTCAAACGATTGCTTCTGAAGCCATTACCTGTGTCCGAACAGACTCTGAATTATTACCTTTAGCCATTAATGGGAAAGATACGCTTTATGTCATTGATTTATATGATCGTGAATTCGAACACAGTAGGTCAAGTATTACAAAAACACTACAATCTGAAGGCGTATTGTTAAAAGCGATTCAAGTAGATGAATCTGACTCAAAAAATATATTAGAAAGTATCGTAAATGATATTCCAAAAAATGCTCGAATATTAATTAATGCATTTGCCAGTCCAAAAGCATGGAAAAATCGCATCTTTCTTCCAGAGAATGAAACTACATTTGTTCATCAGCTAATTGATAAATCAAACCGTATCATTTTGGCGAGTATGGGAACGCCTTATTTGCTTCAAGAATTTCCTCAGATTACTGTTTATCTTTGTGCTTACAAAGGAAACAGCGTGATGAAAACGGCCATGGTAAAAGCCTTATTGGGGCAAATAAAAATCACTGGAAAATTGCCTGTTTCTATTCCGAACATTGCAGAATTGGGACAGGGTGTCATTGTGGAAAAAAGAATAAATCAGCCAAAGGCAAAACAATATTCACCAGGGGCAGAGATTGTTCGAATCTTGCCCCGTGAGATCGAAGTTAATATTGATACTGTGATGCAATTGATGGGCAAAGCGGTACAAGATTCTGCTTGGCCAGGTGCAGTTATTTTGGGCGCAAAACAGGGAAAAATCTTTTTACAAGAAGCAGTTGGATTTCATACTTATGCGCAAAAACAAAAGATGCGGTCCAGTGATATCTTTGATTTAGCTTCGATTACGAAAGTGATTTCAACCACATCTGCTATTATGAATTTGGTCGATTCCAAACAAATCAAATTGGATGATCCAATTGTAAAACATTTAGCAGCATTTAAAGGGAAACAAAGGAAATATTTTGAGCAAAAACCCAAAGTAACCATTCGCCATTTATTGACTCACACTGGTGGGCTACCGCCCTTTAAGCGATATTATAAAATAAATAATAAGTCTGGGCAAGCGATACTCGATAGCGTATATAATACCGAGCCAATTTATGGTTTAGAAGCACAGATGAAATACTCTGACGTTGGATTAATTGTTTTAGGGAAGATGGTTGAGCAAATAACAGAGATGCCTTTGGATACATTTGTCGATTCTTTAATTTTTGAACCCTTAGGTATGACGTCCACCTTTTTTAACCCAACAAGTGAAAAGCTCCATCGAATTGTTCCCACAGAATATTCACCTGATGGACAATTAATCCATGGCAAAGTGCATGACGAAAACGCTTATAGTTTGGGCGGTGTTGCGGGTCATGCGGGATTATTTTCAACAGCCAAAGATTTAGCTCGATTTTCTCAAATGATGCTTAATGGTGGGATTTATGGTTGGAAACGAATTTTTCGCGAAGAAACCGTATCATTATTTACTAAAAGAGCAAATATTATTGAAGGAAATTCTCGTTGTTTGGGTTGGGATAGTCCAGATGGAGAAGCTTCTGGTGGGGTTTATCTCAGTGATCAAAGCTTTGGTCACACAGGATTTACAGGCACATCCTTATGGATTGACCCAGAGAATGATGTAATCGTTATTTTACTGACAAATGCGGTGCATCCAAATCGGAATTATAAAGATCCGAAATACTACGAATGGCGACAAAAAATTCATTCGTCAGTTTATGAAATTTTAGGATTCAAAGAGAAAAATTCCAACCTCAAATGGAAGGAAAGGTGGTAATGAAAAATATTTATTTTAGTATAGTGCTTATTTTTTCAATGGCTTGCAGTAATCCTTCGACTTGGGTTGATACCTTACCCAAACCATGGACATTATCCCACGATGAAATGTCCCAGATATTGCCTCAATTCCATCAAAAGTTTCCTGATTTTCATCAACGGATAAAAGCCATAAATCTTTGGCGTGTGGGAACACCTTATGGCATTTTTAAGTTGGGGGAAGAAATCGCACCAGATTTAGATCCAATCATTCGCGTGGATACGTCTGACTGCACGGTTCATGTTTTGACAACTGTAGCATTTTCGCTCAGTCATAATTGGAAAGAAGCAAAAGAACAAATGATTCAATTGCATTATAAAGATCAAAAGCCCTCTTTCAAATCCCGTTGGCATTATACTTCAGACCGTTTAATGAATCATCCCGTTACCGTGAATATTACGAGAAAACTTCTTCCCGAAAGTGAGTTGGCATCGATTGAACTTATCTTAAATCAAAAGGAAAATGGTTCGCAATTTTTAGATTTGGATTGGACGGATAAACGGATTGTTTATTACATTCCCAGTGAAAAAATCACGCTAGATTTATTGCAAAGGATCCCAGAACTTGCAGGCGTTGCTTTTGTGAGAAAATCCTATTTCAAAATGGGGATTGTATTGGCGCATGAAGGATATCTACTGGACAAATCAAGACTCGTTCACGCATCATCTGAAGCAGGGAAAACGGTGAATGTCGATTTTATGAGCTATTATTTTAGAGAAGATGGCGCTTTGTTTGATGGCATAATGGTTTCTAAATTCGTGGAACCTACCGAGAGTAAATAATGCATCCTTTAGCGCAAAAAGATATGATTCGTAGTATTGGATTGATGACAGGCACTTCTATGGATGGTCTAGATATTTCCGTTGTAGATATTGTTTCGCATCAATATAAACTTAGTCCTCAAAACATTATTTCGGACACCATTCCATTCCCAGCACAACTCAGAAAAAGTATCTGTGAAACAGTTTCGGGCGGCGAAGAACTTTATGCAAAGTTAGATGAAGATTTAGGAAAATGGATGGCTGAGGTTGTATCATCCTTTGTTGACGAAAATAATATCACCGGTATTGATTTAATTGGAAGTCATGGCCAAACGGTTCATCATGAAAATGGGGTTAAAAGCGTTCAGCTTGGGAATCCAGAATATCTTCATAGAGCATTAGGCGTCCCTGTCATTTATGATTTCAGAACCGCTGATATTGGTGCTGGTGGTACAGGTGCGCCCTTGATTCCAAAAGTAGATGAATGGTTGTTCCAGAAAGCTGAGTCTGCCGTAATCGCTTTGAATATCGGTGGCATCGCAAATGTGAGCTTAGTTCCGCCTAAAAATAAAGGCGAGATTGTAGGTTTTGATACAGGACCAGGAATGGCATTATTAGACGAAGTCTATCGCTCTCATTTTATCGAAGGCTTTGATGGTTCTGGGAAGGCTGCGAGCCAAGGAATGATTGACATGGCTTTAGTCAATGCATGGATGGAGGATGCTTATTTTAAGATGGCGCCCCCAAAATCAACGGGTCGAGATTATTTTGGACCTAGCTGGGTTACAGCCCATAATGAAGAATTAAACAATATTTCTTTTGAAGATCGTTTAGCAAGTCTGTCTCTTTTTACAGCGAAAACAATCCATGAATCTTGTAAATCATTTTTAGAAAGAGAGGATGTGAGCGAACTGATCATGGGTGGCGGAGGCAGTCATCATGGACAAATATTTTTTCATTTAGAGCGTTTGTTCCAGGCGGTTCAAGTGAAGCGTTCTGATGAATATGGTGTATCTATTGATGAGAAAGAAGCTGTTGGTTTTTCCCTTTTAGCCGTTGCCAATATCAAGGAGATTCCAGGCAATATCCCATCCGTAACTGGAGCCAAAGAAGCGGTGGTTTTGGGAGAAATTTATCCAGCAGAGCAATCAATTGAAGCCTGAATTATTATCCCCAGCCGGTAATTTTGAGAAATTAAAATATGCATTTGCATATGGCGCGGATGCTGTTTACGCAGGTGTTCCTCGTTTTTCTTTGCGAACGCGAGAAAATGAATTTCGTGAAGAAACTTTAAAAGAAGGAATTCGCTATGCCCATGAATTGGAAAAAAAGATTTTTCTAACCTTAAATATTTATGCCCATAATACAAAAGTAGATGGTTTTATTCGCGAGTTAGAAAAAGTGGCAGAATGGAAACCAGATGGACTCATCATGGCAGACCCAGGTTTGATTCATCAAGCCATTAAACGTGTTCCTCAAATCCCTATTCATCTTTCCACGCAAGCCAATGCAACCAATTGGACAACGGTAGAGTTTTGGAAAGATTTAGGAGTAGAACGCATTATATTATCACGAGAATTAAGATTGAAGGAAGTGGCGGAAATTCATAAAAGAGTGCCAGATATTGAATTGGAATCGTTCGTGCACGGTGCCATTTGCATTGCATATTCGGGAAGATGTCTCATTACCAATTATATGAATCACCGCGATGCAAATCAAGGGACATGCACCAATTCTTGCCGATGGAATTATGAATTAGGGGAGGAACCTAGCTCTTTATTAGAAATGGAATCTTTGCAAAAATCATTGACAGATGGACAGATTTATCAAAGACCCGATGGTAACTATTTTGTAGAAGAAAAAAAACGTAAAGGGGAAAAATACCCCATCGAAGAAGACGAAAGTGGCACCTATTTATTTAATGCAAAAGATTTGTGTGCTGTGGAATTGTTGGGCGAAATTCGAGATGCAGGCGTTTGCAGTTTTAAAATTGAAGGACGAACAAAATCCGAATACTATGCAGCGATGTCAGCCCGATCTTATCGAAAAGCAATTGATGATTTGGTGGCTGGAAATCCCTTTGATCCTGACGTAATGAAAGATTTATTTGCCTTATCCAATCGAGGTTACACCACAGGATTTTATACTCGAAACCCTAAAGAATTTGGGGAAAACATTGAAGAAAATCGTTCCCGAGAACGGTTCAAAAAGCCCGTGGGCATGTATTGTAAATGGGATGAGGAAACTGGATTACTTTGGTTTGATATTAAAAATCGAATAGATACGAGCGAAGCCATTGAGATATTAAGTCCAGATGGAGATCAAATAGTATCCGTTTCTGAATTACGAAACAATAAAGGGAAAAAAGTAGATGTACTTCATGGAGGTGCAGGGCGAGGGGCAATCCCATTTAAAAAAGACCCAGGAGAATTTGCAGTATTAAGACGAAAGCTCAACGAGCAAGAACAAGCACAACTAGACGTTTAATTTATAAGTCTAACAACACTTAAGAATAAATCTCGAATTTCATTCTTAATAATTTTATAGAAACAGTTTGCACCGCATATACCCTTATGCGTAATATATGCTATTGAGAATAGGTATCAATAACGTTAATATGAAAAAAGAAAGCGAGCATACGATGAACAAAATGGATTATAAATCAGATTCAGTCAGAATATTTAAATGTCAAAATTGCAATCGAATTCATTTTGAATATGGTTCAGTTGCGATGGAATTAGAATTAAGAGATTTCTTTAAGCTTTCTAAATTATTACGAACACCAGATTCAATAATCAAAAGAGGTGGAAATCAAATCATCCCAATTGTGAAAAGCAATGTATTTTTGAAAGTGAAAAATGGACATTTCAACTCAATTCAAACATTAGTGACTCAAGCGGAAGAATTTCTAAAAGCAGAATACTTACTGTCAATTGGGAGGCACCCAAATGATTATTATTTAGATTCATCCCATTGGGGAAATTCTTATTCAAACGTGATGAACTAATGAAAAAAACACCATTTGTCGGAATACTAGCTTTTTTTGTTGTTTTATTTACCATGCCCATTGGTCATATGGTTATGGTTTTAATAGAATCTATATTTGGACATAATTATCAATATCCAGCAGCAACAGTTTTAGGCTTAATAGGTGTATTGTTTTTATTCTTAGGTGTTCGGAATAAAGATGAGAATACAAGCACATGGTTAGGATTTTTCGCAGGTTTATTCATTTGGACTGGTTGGATTGAGTTTTCGTTTGTTTATTTCGCATCTCATTTAGAGATTGCTCCATTCATTGAAAATGGAGAAGTTGCAACCAAACCTGAATATTTATTACTGCCATCATCCGTTGGGATATTTTTAGCAACGATGCTATATTTTTTCTTTAACAAGGATACACGATGTCATTTTTTCAGATGGTTTCATCGTCACCTCAAGTTAAATATAGGTAAATCAAGCTCAGCTAGCGGAAGAGCCTTATCAACCATAACCGCAATGGAAACAATTTATATAACATGGTTTTTTTATATCGTGTTATTATTGGTTTACGATGAAACGCTTTTGGGAAAATATGATGCCTTACTCTATAGTGTTTTTTTTAT